>Ga0272441_10003446_pt1 | contig 30051 bp, 18 predicted proteins | sample SSMProp6N_FD_193582 | JGI IMG/M metagenome (GOLD analysis project Ga0272441, IMG submission 193582) | Marine sediment archaeal communities from Little Sippewissett salt marsh, Falmouth, MA, United States - SSM-Prop-6N | ecosystem: Environmental > Aquatic > Marine > Wetlands > Sediment ... | reverse complement strand
CTGACACAACTCGATGCCCCAGCCTGCCGGCATGAGGTTGACCCGCCCGCGCGGGCCCTTAAGCCCGAGAATTGTGATCCACTCGGGGTACTTACACTTGGGATAGACGGCGCCGGGAGGGCAGTAGCTCAAGTCGTCCATATCGATAGCCGCTGGCGTATCAACAGAGATCATCGCGCCGCCGGACGGGCGGAACCCCTACTTCGCGGCGTCGGCCAGCAGGCCCTTGCCGTACGAGTAGCCCCCATCGAACGCGCGAAGGTTCAACTGTTCGGTGCCCGGCGGGACCGACGTTTCGACCGACTGGCGGACGGCCTCGGCCCGCACCACGTCGGTCATGGCGGCGAAGAAACCCACCATGACGATGTTCAGCACGACGCGGCGGCCGATCTCCTCGGCGAACCGCGTCGCCGGGACCGCGGCGGTCCGCTTGGCGGTCACTCCATCGTTGGGATGAACCAGGTCCTTCTCATACAGCAGGACACCGTCGGCCTTGATCTCGGGGCCGAATCGCGTGTAGGCCTCCTGCGACATCACCACGAGAACGTCCGGCTTGACGACGTACGGATAGGTGATCGGCTCGTCCGAGATCACCACCGACGCGCTGCAAGCCGACCCTCTCGCCTCGGGTCCGAAGCTCTGGGTGAGCGTGGCGTGCTTGTCGTCGTAGATGGCAGCCGCCCGGCCCACGATGATGCCCGACAGGATAATCCCCTGTCCGCCGAAACCACCGAACTTGATCTCCGTCACGCTCATGTGCCGTTTCCAATCGGCTGATACTTGGGTCCCAGCTTGTCGGACAGGCGCGTATCCATCGCTTCGATCAGCGAAGGACGCTCGATATTGACGAAGCGCCCGCAGATGATCTTGCCCTCAAACCCGATGTCGAGCGACCGCAAGTCGGCGTCATGGTCGATGACGCTGTTGTCCTTGTAGAAGCGCATCCGCGTCAGGCCGTCGCCCAGTCGATTGCGTCGCTCGTAGAGGGTGGGGCAGGGGCTGATGATCTCGATGAAGGTAAACCCTTTCTTGTGCAGCGCTTCCTTCATCGACTTGGCCACCTGCCGGACGTGGTAGGCCGTCCACCGCGCCACATACACCGCGCCGCACGAGGCGGCCAGATACGGCAGGTTGAACGGCCTCTCGTACACGCCGTAGGGCGCGGTCGTGCCGACGGCCGTCGTGGGCGTGGTCGGGCCCACCTGTCCGCCGGTCATGGCGTAGTTGAAGTTGTTCACGCAGATGACCGTCAGGTCTATATTGCGCCGGGCCGCGTGAATGAAATGGTTGCCGCCGATGGCGATCAGATCGCCGTCGCCGCTGTAGACCACCACCTTCAATTCCGGATTGGCCAGCTTCAGGCCGGTCGCGAAGGGTATGGGCCGACCGTGCGTGGTGTGAAACGAATCGAGCTTGAGGTAGCCGGCCACCCGACCGGTGCAGCCGATGCCCGAGACCACGACCAGTTTGTCGAGATCGATATCGGGCGACTCCGAGATCGCGCGGGCAAAGCAGTTTACCGTCGTGCCGATGCCGCACCCCGGGCACCATATGTGTGGAATCCGTTCGGTGCGCAACAGCGGCTCGACTGGGTTTACCACGGTGGTCACTTGGCAGCCTCCACGATGGCCTGATAGATGCGGTCGGGATCGTGTACCGTGCCTCCGGCATGGTCGACGAGCAACGTGGGACATTGCCCGGCAGCGCAGCGCTCCACCTCCAGCACTACCTGGCCCAGATTCAGCTCGGGTACGACGAACCCCTTGATCCGGCCCGACAGCTCTCGAATCATCTGCTCTGGGAAGGGCCACACCGTCACGAGGCGAAGGTGCCCGACCTTGATGCCGTTGCGTCGCGCCAATTCGATGGGCCGCAGCGCGACTCTGGCCGTGATTCCGTAGGAAACGACGACCACGTCGGCTTGTTCGACCTGGTCCTGCTCGACTCGGGTGATGCTGTCGACGTTGCCGTGGATCTTGCCGACGAGTCGGCGAACCAAGCGGTCCTGGCAGTCGGCCGAAATGACCGGATAGCCGCGCTCGTCGTGCGTCAGGCCGGTTATGTGGATGCGGTAGCCGTCGCCGGCCTTGACCATGTCGGGCACCGAATTATCGTCGGCTTTGTAGGGCAGGTACTCCTCCGGCGGCAGATCGGTGAAGTGCCGGGGCTCGACGTCGATCTGATCGGCCGGCGGGATGACCACCTTCTCGGTCATGTGCCCCACGCACTCGTCCATCATCATGAAGACGGGCACGCGGTACTGTTCGGCAAGGTTGAAGGCGTCGATGGTGAGGTTGAAGCATTCCTGCGGGCTGCTGGGAGACAGGGCGATGATTGCGTAATCGCCATGCGACCCCCAGCGTGCCTGCATCATATCCGCCTGTCCGGGCAAGGTGGGCAGGCCGGTGGAGGGCCCGCCTCGCTGCACGTTGACGAACACGCAGGGCGTTTCGGTCATGACCGCCAGGCCCACGTGCTCCATCATCAGGCTGATGCCCGGCCCGGAGCTGACCGTCATGGCCTTCTTGCCGCCCCAGGCGGCGCCGGCGATGGCGATCGACGAGGCGATCTCATCCTCCATTTGGATGAAAACCCCGCCAATCGGCGGGAATCGTGCCGCGATGCGCTCGACCACTTCGGTGGAAGGCGTGATGGGATAGCCGGCCACGAAGCGGCATCCTGCCGCGATCGCCCCCTCCGAGCAGGCATGGTTACCATCGATGTAATGTGCACCGGTCAGAACGCCTCGGGGATCGGCCTTCATCACTCAGTCCACCTCCGAGGCGTGTTTGCCCGGCCGATATCCGAAGATCGCGAAGTCGGGACAGTACATCCCGCAAAGCCCGCAGCCCGTACACTTCTCGGGCGCGACGGCTTCGGGCGGATGATAGCCCTTGCCGTTGATCTGCTCACTCAGCGCCAGCACGCCGGTCGGACAGAACTCTACACAGAAGCCGCAACCCTTACACCGGTCGCGATCGATAACAACGATGCCCTTGGGCCTGTTGGGCCGGACCTTCTGGCCGGTTTCCGTATCAGACATCCTCAATCCCTGAAAACCGCGCCCGCCACCCGAGGCGCCGGTTTGCCTTATAGATTGTCGCGCTTGCCGGCCGGCGTGTTAGCCAGCGATATCCCGCCGATGACCGCCCGCAAGCGTGTCCTGTATCAGATCCTCCATCTTGCCCCAGAGCTCCTCGACGTTGTTGACGAGGATCACGAGGTTGCGGTGTTGGCCCTTCAGGTCCAGCACGTGCTGGCGCCTGACGACCTCAATGCGGAAGCCGAGCTTCTGGAACATCACGATGGCGCCCATCGCGTCCTCGACCACCTCAGCTTGTAGCTTCTCGAGTCCGCGCTGCTGCGCCAAGCCGACCAGTTCGCGGGCCATCTGCGTGCCCACGCCCAGCCCCTGGTGGTCGCGCGACACCACGATTCGAATGTCACCGATGTGCCGCGTCCAGCCGTGTAGATTCAAGTGCAGAGTGCCGTCGGCGATGACGCGATCGCCCTGGACAGCCAAAATCGGGACCACGTGTTCGTAGTCCAACCCAGCCACCCATCGATCGACCACCTCGGGGTGAGTCACGTCGTGCTTGAGGAACATCCGGTCGTCCTCGGGCAGAGCGCGGAAAAAGGCCAGCACGCCGTCACGGTCGCCGGCGGTCATCGGGCGCAGCGTGATTTCGGTCCCGTCCTTGATGCGAACGGTCTTGGGATACCCTCGTAGCTGCACGCTTGACATCTTGCCGACTCCGACTCGCCCTTGCCGGATATCGTACGACCCACATAGACCCTACAGCATTCGGCCCGACAGAGCAAGACCGCAAATCCACCTCGTCACGGGGCTTGATCTGCACCTGCCGCGACCCGCGCCAACGCCGCCATCGACCGGCCATACTGCTCGACCGTGCCCGGCTGAGCCGGGCTGGGGATGCACACCAGGTCATAGCCGACGGGAAGCTGGAGGCGACTCAGGCGAAAAGCCTCGCGCAGGAGTCGCTTCAGCCGGTTCCGGGCAACCGCGCCGCCGTGGCGCCGGCTCACGATGATCCCCAGCCGCGGGTGGCCCACCGTGTTGCGGCAGGCGTACACGACGAGCCAGCGGTCAGCGGCCCGATGGCGGTTCTTCAGTACGCGATCGAACGTGCCGCGTCGGAGCAGGCGATCGCTTTTTGGCAGACCGTAGCGGTGCGACATACGCCGGTATTCTAACGTGCTGGGACGTAGCTGCTATCGCGTAGGGGTCTGCACTGCGCGACCATGGTTTCCACGCTGACTTGTGGTTTGGTGGTTGTGGGGGAGTGGGCGTTCTGGGGCTTTGCGGGACAGCGATCCATCGGGGACTGGCTGAGCCCATCTCGATGCGGACAGGGCGCAGGGGTGCTATACTCTTGTCAGCCTCTCGCGGGGAGGAAGGCGATGGCCGGAGAAGGCGAGCAGCCTGTCGATACGGTTGGCGGATGCGCTGAGGCGACGGTGCGCGAGGTCCGTTGCAGGTCGGTCCTGGAGCGGTCGAGCATCTGCGACTATGCGTTGAACTGCTACAGTGGATGTCTGCACAGTTGCCTGTACTGCTATGGCCGACTGATGATGCGCTTCCGCCATACGCGCCAGCCGTGGGGCAGCTTTGTCGACGTGAAGGTCAATGCCTCGCAGGCCTTGGCGCGGCAGCTTGCCTCGGGACGGCTTCGCCCCGGCACGGTCATGATCAGCAGTGTGTGCGACGGCTGGCAGCCGCTGGAGGCGAAGTACGGTCTTACTCGGCAGTGCCTCGAGCCGCTCTGGGACAACGGCTTCGAACTGCACGTGCTGACGAAATCGGCTCTGGTGCGGCGCGACTTCGACCTGCTGTGCGGTCGGCAGCGGGTGTCGGTGGGCGTGACGCTGACAACGATGGACGAGCAACTGCGATCAGAACTGGAGCCCGCGTCGAGCCCAAGTGCCGCGCGGGTGGAAGTGCTCGCCGAAGCGGCGCGGCGACAGACGCGGGTGTACGCTTTCCTCGGGCCGCTGATCCCGGGCCTGACCGACACGGCTGAGAACGTGGCCAGCCTGTTTGAAGCGGTCGCGCACCTGCCGTTGGAACATGTATACGTGGATCGCCTGCACCTGCGGTGGGGGGTGCGGTCTTCTCTGCGGGCATGGGTCGAGCAGCATCGCCCACACTTGGCAAGGTGGCTTCGCTCGGGCTTGCTCGACCGAGCGGCCGAAGCACGCTACGAGCGGAAACTCAGGGGGTGGGTCGAACAGGCCGCGGCGGAGGCGGGTCTGGCCAACCAAGTACGCATAATCTTCTAGACTGCGTGTGCTGGCGGGGGTACGGAGGCGACTAAAGGCGGGCAAAGTGCCGGGCAGGTGCGGGAACGCACCCAGTCAAGGCCATGCCAGCGCAAGCTTCTGTTTTGCAAAAAGTTAGGCGCCTGCTTGGCAGACAGGTGTGCTCGGGGCGGGCAAAGCGAGTGGCCTAACAGTACTGGTAGCGGCCTGACGCGGGCCAGGGGCACTGGGGCGGGGTGCATTCGACGTTTGCGTAGGCAGAGCCGGGTGGCTCGCGAAGGAAAGGCCAAGCGGGCTTAGGGCCGATAAAGTACCGTAGGTTAAGGCATTTATGGCGTTTGGGGCGGTCCGGGCGGATGGCCCGGGGTAGGCGGTGCAAGGTGCAATTGGTCAGGCCTTTGGGGGTACAACACTAGGGAGGGTGCTGGCTATGCGCCTCGGGCGGGGAGTATGGCGAGGCTGGACGTGTCGAGAACGGAGCAGACCGGAAGCTGGGCGATGGAGAATAGACTGTGAGTGTTGCGGAGGCTTTGCTGGCAAAGGGGGCGATCACGGCGGAGCACCTACAGGCGGCCCTGGCGGCAAGGAAGAAGCCGACCGATCGAGTCGACCGGATTCTGGTGCAGATGGGTTTCGTCGGCGAGCGTGCGGTGCTGGAGGTGTTGGGCGAGGAGCTGTCGCTGCCGGTGGTGGACCTCACGGAGGAGAAGGTTGACGTCCAGTTGCTTCGCTCGATGCCGTCGAGGTTGATTCATCGCCGCAAGCTCGTGCCGCTGTCGCGAAATGGCGATGTGCTGCGTGTGGCGACCAGCGATCCTTTCGATGTGTATGCATTCGACGAGCTGCGCTATCTGACGGGCCTGCGTGTGGAGACCGTTCTGGCGACGGAGGAGGAGATCAACGGCGCGATCAAGCAGCATTACGGTGTGGGCGGTGAGACGATCGACGAAATGGTGGACGACGACGAGGTGGAGCTGGTCGTCGAGGAGGACGCCGACGACGCCGACCTGATGGAGATGGCGCAGGAAGCGTCGGTGGTCAAGCTGGTCAATGAGATTCTCATGGAGGCGGCGACGGAGCGTGCGACCGACGTACACATCGAACCGCGCGAGGACGACCTTTGCATTCGCTACCGCATCGACGGGGTGCTGCACAACGCGAATGTGCCGGCGCAGATCCGGCGATTCCAGGCGGCCATCATCAGTCGCATCAAGATCCTGGCGAGTATGAACATCGCCGAGAAGCGGATGCCGCAGGACGGGGCGTTCAGGGTGCGGGTGCACGGCCGCGAGATCGACGTGCGTGTTTCGGTGATACCGATGCAGTATGGGGAAGGGGTGGTGTTGCGACTGTTGGATAAACAGACGTTGGGTTTGCCTTTGACGGACCTGGGCATGGCCGCCGACACCTTCGAGCGGTTCAAGCGGCTGATCCAGTTGCCGCACGGGATCATTCTGGTGACGGGGCCGACGGGTTGCGGCAAGACCACGACGCTGTATGCGGCGATGGGGCAGATCGTCTCGGACGAGATCAAGGTGGTAACCATCGAGGAACCGGTCGAGTACAACCTGGAGGGGGTCAACCAGGTGCCGGTGAACACCAAGGTGGGGCTGACGTTTGCACACGGGTTGCGCAGCTTCTTGCGGCACGATCCGGATGTGATCATGGTGGGTGAGATTCGCGATCTGGAGACGGCGGAGGTTGCAGTTCAGGCATCGTTGACGGGGCACGTGGTGTTCAGCACGCTGCACACGAACGACGCCGCCAGTGCCACGACGCGGTTGCTGGACATGGGTGTGGAGCCGTTCCTGGTCAGCAGCACGGTCGAGGGGATCATGGCGCAGCGTCTGGTGCGGTCAGTGTGCGAGAACTGCAAGGAGCCCTACAAGCCCGATACGAAGTTGCTGCCGTCGGATTTTTCCTATGATGGGCGCGATCTGTACCGAGGCAGCGGCTGTCGTGAGTGTCGGGGAAGTGGCTTCCGTGGACGAACGGGTATTTTTGAGCTGCTTCTTATGAACGATGAGATTCGCGAGTTGGTGATGCAGCGATCGGGTACCGCGAGGATCATTGAGGCCGCTAAAAGGAACGGCCTGTCTCTGCTGCGGGAAGATGGATGGCGAAGGGTGCTTGAGGGAGTCACGACGCCGGAGGAAATCCTGCGTGTTAGCAAGGTCTAAACGCGGGCGGATTCGCGATGCCGACGTTTACCTATAAGGCACGAACGGTTGAGGGCAAGGTGGTCGACGGGGTGTTGACCGCCGACAACCAAATGGCGGCGTTGCGCGCTCTGGATGATCGCTCGCTGTTCCCGGTGGACGTGAATGAAGGGGGCAGGGCTTCGCGGTCGCTGTTTTCGGGCGGACGCAAGAGGATACGTACGCAGCGGCTGGCGGAAATGTATGGCCAGTTGGCCGATCTGCTGCGAGCCGGCGTGCCGGTACTGCGTGCCTTGGATGTGCTTTGCCGGCAGAACTCCAGCCCGGCGCTGACGGAGATCCTGCGAGAGGTGAAGCAGGACGTGGGGGGCGGCGAGACGCTGGCCGATGCAATGGCCAAGCACCCCAACGCCTTCAGCGAACTGCACGTGTCGATGATTCGTGCGGGCGAGGAGGGGGCGTTTCTCGAGGACGTGTTACACCGGATTGCCATGTTTGCAGAGCGCCAGAACGAACTCCGCAGCAAGATGATCGGCTCGATGGTGTACCCGTGTGTGCTGGTGACGGTGGGCACGGTCGTGGTGCTCTTCCTTCTGGCCAAGGTTGTACCGAAGGTTCGCCAGTTCCTGCCGGAGGAAGGGTTGCCGTGGCTGACTACGGCCGTGTTCGGGGTGTGCGACGTGCTGCGCGAGCAGTTCTGGCCGCTGGCGCTTGGATCGCTGGTGGTTGTGATCGGGGTCACTTCGTACCTCCGCAGCGCCGCGGGGCGTGACAAGCTGGATCGTATCAAGATGTGGGCTCCCGGCGTGGGGCGGATTTACCGAATGGTGTCGATCTGCCGGTTCTGCCGGATTCTGGGCACGCTATTGGCCAATGGTGTACCGATCCTTCAAGCCTTGCGAATTTCGAGAGAGTCGGCCGGCAACAAGATCCTGGAGGACATCATCGGTGAGGCTACCGAGAACGTTCGCGCGGGCGAACCGTTGGCCGAGCCGTTGCGGGCGGGCGCCATTTTCCCCCCGGACATTCTGGACATGATTGCCGTGGGCGAGGAGTCGAACAATCTCGACAGCGTGTTGATCCAGATCGCCGACTCGAACGAGGCCCGGACGGCGCGGCTGATCGATCTGGCCGTCCGACTCATCGAGCCGATATTGCTGGTGATTATGGCGTTCGTGGTATTGCTGATCGCGCTGGCGCTGCTGATTCCGATCCTGACCGGCGCGCTGGCGGGTATGGGTGGCCGGTGAGGCCGTTGTGGTACCCGGTTAGGTACTGGGTGAATCAGTTGGCGAAAGAGTAAGGAGAATCTGCAATGCGAGACAGGAGGCGAGCCGCGTTCACGTTGATCGAGGTTTTGCTGGTGATCGCCATCCTCGGGATGTTGGTGGCCTGGGTGGTCCCGACGCTGCTGGGGCGTGCGGATCAGGCGAAGATCGATATGACGCGGAATACCGTCGCGTCGCGTGGTCCGATCGCGCAGGCACTTGATCTGTACAAGCTCAACGTGGGTAAGTACCCGTCGACCGATGAGGGTCTCAAGGCCCTGTCCGAGCGGCCTGACAGCATCGACGAGGACTCCAATCTTTGGCGGGGTCCGTACGTGAAGGACCCGGACAGCCTGAAAGACCCGTGGGCCAACGAATACCAGTACAAGTCGCCGGGTGATGTGAACACCAACAGCTACGACCTGTGGAGCAACGGCCCGGACGGTCAGGAAGGTAGCGAGGACGACATCAAGAACTGGAAGAGCGATCGTTGATCTGCCGGCGGAACGTTTTCTGTCCGGCCATGGGCCCACACTTGCGGCAGGAGGCAACCGGTGCGGCGCTGGGGTCGACAACCTGCCTTCACGTTGATCGAAGTGCTGCTGGTCTTGTCGCTTCTGGCGCTGTTGACCGGGTGGGTCGTGCCGGTGTTCTTCGGCGAGTTGGAGCGACGGAAGCTGACCGAGTCGGCGTCGCAGCTTCGCTCGTTGCTGGTGATCACGCGAGCCCACGCCATGAGCACGGGTACGCGGTTCCGCATCTGGTGGGACGAGGAAGAGCAACAGCCCGTTGTGGAATACGAACCGGATCCCATCGACGGCCCGGATGAGTTCGTGGCGTACGAAGCGGAATGGGCCGCCGACGAGATTTTGCTGGGCGGTGTGTACTGCCAAGAGGTGAGGCTCGGCCGGCCCGTCTACCTGGAGATCATCGACGAGGACCAAGAGGGGATGTTCGACTCGGATGGCGACTACGAGCAGGACGAGTTACGGCCGGAGGTCGTGTTCGACCCGACGGGGCAGGTGGAGTGGGCGACCTTCGTGCTGGCCGATGCCGAGTTCGGCGAGATGCTCGACGACACGGAGCGGACTCTGGTCGTGCTCGACGGGCGGACGGGCGACGTGTCGATCAGGCCGCCGTTGACCGAGGAGGAGTTGGCCGAGGCCGGCATCGAGCGGGAGAAGTTGCTGCGGCGGGTCGACGAAGAGCGCGAAGGGTTCATGGTCGAGGAGGAGGAAGGCGTCGGGTCGGGCGACGAGTTTGCTTCGGATCTCGTCGAGCAAGTGCCGAGCGACGAGGACGAGGAGCTTAGTGCGGACGATCTGGCCGAAATCGAGGAAGCCATGCGCAGGGTAGGCGGTGGACGCTAGAACGCAGACAAGTCGTTGTCGACGTCATGTCCGCGCCGCGGTGCTGCTGGAGGTGGTGCTGTCGGTGGCGATCCTGTCGCTGACCATGATGGTGCTGGGCGCGCAGTTCAGCATAGGGTTGGAGACGGCCCAGCTGTCGCAGCGGCAGCGCCAGGGGCTGATGTTGGCCGAGTCGATCGTCTCGCAGATCGAGATGGGCACGCTGGAACTCGATGAAGACGAGTTCGTCGGCGAGTTCGGTAGCCAGTACCCCGGCTATGCATGGCGCGTCACGACCGAATCGAGTCCGATCGAGGGAATGAAGCTGCTGACCGTGTCCATCCTGGCCGGATTGCCGGATGACGAGGGCGGCGAGTTGGTGGAACTGGAGAACTTTGAGGAGGTCTTGAGCGTGCGGACGCTGCGGGCCGAGCACATGCCGCTCGACCTGGAGCAGTTCGTGGCTCCGGACCAGCAAGCCGAGGATCTGTGCGACCAGCTTCCGCCGGAGTTCTGCGAACTGCTTAACGAACTCGGCATCGACTTGAACGACTTTGACATTCCCAAGCTGATTCAGCAGTTGGATATGGAGAGCCTGTTGGAGTTGCTGCCGATGCTGCCCATGCTCGAGCAGTTGCCGCAGGGTCAGATGGGGGGCTCGCTGTGGGATCAGATTCGCCAGCAGATCCAGGCTTACCAGAAGAGCCAACAGCCGAGCCGTGACGACGATGCGGAGCAGGACGAGGGCGACGAGGGCGCCGAAGAAGACACAGACCAGGAGGAGTCGGAACTGGAGGAGGACCAGCCGTCCGACACCAAGCCGCGCCCGGGCAGCACACCCATTCCAACGGGGGGGCGACGAAGATGAGACGGGCGAAGACTTACAGACGGGGATTGACGCTTCTGGAAGTGCTGCTGGCCATGGGGCTGATGGTTGTGGTGATGGGCGTGGTGCAGATGTTCTACGTCGGTTCGCTTCGCACGGCCGACGAAGGCGAGTCGCTCTGCCGTGACGTGGTGCTGGCCCAGGCGGCGCTGCGTCGCATCGCGGAGGACATTCGGTCGTGCAGCGGATTTCTGGCGGCATACGGGCCGGGGATCACGGGCGACGCGCATTCCATCGCCCTTCACACCGTGCGACTGCCGGGCAAGGTGTTGTTCGAAGATGTCAGCATTCGCGACGAGCCGCCGCCGGCCGAGTGTGATATCACCAAGATACAGTATTACGTGGCCGAGGATGAGGAGGAGACGGTCGAACTCGAGGACGGCACCGAACAGCCTGTCGTGTACGGGTTGGTTCGCTGGCAGCAGAACACGCTGCATCAACCGAAAGTGGTCGAGCGTGCCGACGGGCAGTTCGACGACGAGTGGTTTGATGTGGAATTGTGGGCGGAAGAGATTGCGTACGTGGGGTTCCGTTACTTCGACGGTGTGGAGTGGGTGCTCACGTGGGAGGCCGGGCCGGGCAACAGCCTGCCCCAGGCGGTGGAGGTGACGGTCGGGTTCACGCCCGTGACCGAAGAGCAGTTGGATCTGGAGGAGGAAATCATCGAGTCGCAGCGGCTCGGCGAGCAGGAGGAGTTGCCGGACTACCCCTATGGCGACCGCTACGCCATGGTGGTGCGGGTGCCGCAGGCGGACGTGTTTCTCGGTTCGCGGCTGATGCGTGCTCGCAGCGTGGGTATGGCCAACCTCGGAGAGCAGCAGCGATGATCGGGCAATCGGGCAATACGGGTCAGTTGCACCGGCGCGGGGTGATGCTGGCGGTGGTGTTGGTGATCGTGGTGTTGCTGTCGATCCTGGGACTGAGCTTCGGGTTTTCGATGCGGGCGAATCTGTTGGCGACCGGCGCGGTGACCGACGAATTGCAGGCGAGGCTGGCGGCCGAGGCCGGTGTGCAGCGGGTGATTCAGCTCATGCGGGCCGAGGGTGTGTACGTCAGTGCGTGGCTGGACAACCCCGACAACCTCCACGAGGTGCTGGTGTGGAGTCCCGGGCAGGAGGAGGCGCCTTCGGGGTTCGAGCATCGAAGCGGGTCGACCCGTTCACGGCGCGACGACGATCGAGACGAGGACGAACAGCCCGACATGGCGTGGCGGTTCAGCACCGTCGCCGACGACCCGGGCGACGACGAGGAGCGGGCGCGTTTCGGGGTGGTGCCGGAAAACGGCAAGCTGGACATCAACATGGCGTCGGAGGCGCAGTTGACCGCGCTGTTTAATGAGGTGCTGGATCCCTTGGAGGTGGTTGTCCCGGAGTTGATCGACGCGTTGCTGGACTGGCGAGATGCAGACGACGACCCGCGTGAGAACGGCGCCGAGAACGACTTCTACATCGAGCGGGAACCGGTGGGCTACAAAGCCAAGAACGGTGCGTTTGAGACGGTGGAAGAGCTTTTGCTGGTGAAGGGGTTTACGGCGACAGTGCTGTTCGGCGAAGACTATAACCGCAACGGCCTGATCGAAGCGAACGAGAACGACAGCGACGCGTCGTTTCCGGACGACAACGCCGACGGCGAACTCGACCGCGGGCTGTTGCCGTACCTGACGGTGTGGTCGCGCGAGTTGAACCTGGCGAGCGACGGCAGGCCTCGGTTTACCCTGGGCAGCGGAGGCGGGCGCGGGGCCGACGCGGCGGCCGAACAGTTGGCCGAGTTCTTCGAGGACGAGGCGGTGGATTACATTCTGTCGGCCGGTGGGGCGGGTGAAGGCGAGACGAACAGCCCGGTCCGGTTGGTGTTGGCCGACGACAGTCCGCTTACGGTCGAGGACCTGCCCGCCGTACTGGACCGGATCACCACGCTTCCGTTTCCGGGCTTCATGGGATTGATCAACGTCAATACGGCCGAGCGCGAGGTGCTTGCGACGATCCCCGAATTGGCCCCGTACGTCGACGACATCGTGGCTCTGCGGGGCGATCTCGACGACGAGGCGCTGCTCACGCCTGCGTGGCTGCATACCGACGCGGGCGTGCCGCTGGACGTGCTGGCCGAGCTGGCCGGAGCGAGGCCGGACTACGGCGTCACCACACGAGCGTCGGTGATCTCGATCGAGTCGTTGGGATACGCGGACCACGTGGGGGTGGTAAAACGGATCCATGTGGTATTGGATATCTCCTGGCCTACGAATCCTCAGGTGCTTTACTATCGGGATCTGACCCCGTTGGGTACGGCCTACCGCATACGCGAGATGGATGATGAACGTGTCGCTTCAAGCTTTCGCAGGTAGAAAACTACTGAGCTTGGATTGGGACAGCCGGTGGCTTCGCATGGTCCAGGCGGTGTCCCAGCGGGGGCGCGTACGCAGCGTGCAGACGGTCTGCGTCGCGCTGCCGGCGGAACTGGATCGGTCCGACCCGTCGGCGATGGGGTCGTTTGTCCGCGAGACGCTCGGCGAGCACAAGCTGAACGCTCGGCGTTTGCTGATCGACGTGCCGCGGGATCAGGCCATCCTCAATACACTGACGCTTCCCGGTGGTGCCGAGGCGGAACTGCCGGCGGCTGTGCACTTCCAGATCGTCAAGGAACTGCCCTTTGCCCTCGATCAGGCGGTGGTGGACTTTGCGGTCAGCGGAAGCGACGCCGGGGCGGACACCGTGGAAGTGCTGGTGGCGGCCGTTCGCAACGACGTCCTGGCGTTCTATCAGCAGATGGCCGAGCACGCGGGTCTCGAGCTGGAGCGCGTGGGCCTCAGGCCCTATGCAAACCTCGTGTCGGTTGCGCACGTGCACAGCGACATCCGGAGCGGGAGGACTGTGTTGGTCGACGTCGGGCCGTCGCTCACCGAGATCGACGTGATTCGCGACGGCCGACTGGTGTTCTCGCGGGCGGCGTCGGTGAGTGTGCCCGCCGTTGAGGGGACGCCGGCAACGGGTCGCGACGCGGGCGAGGCGGGCACGGCGGCCGATCTGCTCTTGGAGGTGACGCGATCGCTCGAGGCCTACCGGGTGACCGATCCGGGTGTCCGCATCGACCGGATCGTGGTGGCGGGTGCGACGGGTGTGGAGGAACACTTGGCCACGGCGCTGGGGAGGCGGTTCTCGGTCGAGGCGGTGCTGTACGATCCGGGTGAACCGTTCGCGGGCCAGGGCGAGGTGCACGTGTTGCGGGGGTTCAGCGCGGCCATCGGCCTGATCGTCGGACACGGCCAGCCGGGCAAGGTGTACTTCGATTTCCTCAACCCGAAGAAGCCCATCGATTTGTCGGCGGTGCGCGCTCGCAAGGTTCGCATGACCGCGTTGGGGGCGGCTGCGGTACTGGTTGCCGTGGTTCTGGGGGCAAACCACTACCTGGGCCAGAAGCGTGCCGTACTTGAAGGCGTGCAGAAGCAGGTCAAGCAGTTCGAGCAGGAGGTGGCCGAGTTCGAGGACTTCCAGAAACAGGTGGAGGCGGCGTTGACGTGGCAGCGAGACGAAATCATCTGGCTGGAACACCTCAAGCGGCTCACGGAACTCTTTCCCGACAACAAGCAGGTCTACGCGACCAGTTTGGGTATGTCTTCCACCGGTCGGATTTCTGTGGACCTGCGGATGGCGCGTACCGACGTCAGCACTGAACTGGCCAAACGGTCACTCAAGCAAGGCTATCGAGCTGTTCCCGGTTCGGCCACGGAGCGTGGCTCGAGCGATCGTTACCCCGCCACGGGGAGTCTGCGAATCGAGCTGCCCGAAGGCGGTGATCGCAGGGTGCCGCCGGCCGAAGACCGCGATGCGGAAGCGGGTGCGGCGCGAGAAGATATGCTGGAGGACGTGGTCCCTGACGCCTCTACGCCGGAGGATGGTCAGGACGAGGTATCAGACGAAACGGACAGTTCCGGGCAAAGCCCGGCTCGGCGTGCAAGGAACAGTGGATAGATGTCCAAGCGCGAGAAAACCCTGGCTGTGGTCGTCGGTGCCGTGGCCGTGCTGATGGTCGGCTGGAAGCTCGTCGATAAGCTCGTGATCGAACCGGCCGAGCGCCTGGATACGCGCACTCGGGCCGCCAACAGCAAGTTGAATAATCTTGGCGACCTGCTGAGTCAGAAGGTGCACTACGTCAAGCAGTGGGACGATCTGGCCGCCAGGACGCTTGCCGTCAGCGATGAGGCCGCCGTCACCCGACTCGACGCGGAGATCAAGGCCCTTTTGGAGAAGCACAAGCTCCAGCGGGTTTCGGTAACGCCGCAGGGCGCCGGACCGCTGGGCAGAACAAAGCTCCGTCAGGTTCGCTTCAGCGTCAATGCTCAGGGAAAACTGGCGGACGTGGTGGGTCTGTTGCACGGTTTCTATCGACTGCCCTATCTGGTGCGCATCCGCGACCTGACGCTGAGCCCGGTGGGCAAATCGAAGGGTGAGCAACTGAAAGTGACGGCCCGCATCGAGACGCTCGTGCTGCCGTCGACGAAGATCGTGCCCAATCTTCAAGTGGCGCCGCCCGAAGCCGCTGAAGGGGACGGGCCCGGTCGGCTGGCGCGTGGTGCAACTCTGGCGTCGTTTGCGGGTATTGCCAAGCGGAATCCGTTTGCCCCGTGGGAGCCGCCACCACCACCACCTCCGCCGCCGCCACGAAAGACCGAGGTGGTGAAGAAACCGCCGACCAAGCCGGCGAAACAGCCTGCCAGGCAGGATCGGGGCGCGGAGAAGAAGGTCGTCAAGGCGCTGCTGAGCTACTGGGACGAGGACGCGGGCGAACTGGTCGAGGAAGTCGTGGTAGCGCAAACGGGCAGCGCGCCGACCCCGAAGCGTCGCCGCGGCAGTCCTCAGCCGGCGCAAGGTGACGAAGAGAGAATCCGCGTGGGCGACAAGCTCGACGGTCTGACGTTGGTCCGGATCCACTGGTTGGGGGCGGTAGCCCAGGACAAGGCCGGCAAGAAGACCTATGTGTATCCTTTGGGGATGAAGTTGTCACAGCGACAAGAGTTGGCCAATGACACGGATGAAGAGCTTCTGCGAGCATACGAGGCGGTCCATGACGAGGAATAGTCGAATCTTGCGGCAAAACAGCGGGCTTCTCGATGTCGAGCCGAGCCGTTGGAGGGACGTAACCATGCGAGCACCGAACACACGAACGCGCCGGCACAGAGGCCTCTCGATGTGGCTGGTGGGGGGGCTGCTGACGGCGGGCCTGGCCGCGGCGGGCGGTCTATCGGCCGTGGGCCTGGCTTCTGCGGCGATGGCGGCCGAACCGCAGCAACGGGTGGGTGCGGCTTCTTCCCAGCCCGGCTCGGCGAGCAACTCGAACGATCTGAGCGACAAAAAACGGCGCGCCCTGCAATCCATAAAAGCCAAGCAGGCGACGACGCAGCCCGCCACGCCAAGGGTGAGCGAGCCGGCTGAGGGCGAACCGAGCGTAGGCGTCAAGCGGCGCCGTCCACAGGTCGCCAGGCCTACGGTTACGCCTCGCCCGACCGCGCCGCCCGCCGTCGCACCCGCGGATGAGCCGGAGGACGAGGCGCCGCCTGAAGTCATCGCCGAAGCCGAGCGGGCGGCCGCCGCCGCGACGCAGCCTGCCGAACAAGTCAAGCAAGAGGCACCGACTCGGCCCGTGCGCCCTTACAACTTCAACTGGGACGAGCGCGAATGGGCCGCCGTGCTGGAGGACTTCAGCATCATCAGCGGTCTGCCGCTGATCGGCGACGATCCGCCGCCCGGCGCGGTGACCTTTCACAACAAGCAGGCCATGACGTTCGACGAAGCGCAGGCGATGCTCAACGAGTTGTTGTACTACCAGAACTACCACCTGCTGCGCAAGCCAAAGTATCTCCTGTTGCTGCGCCTGCCCGAGGTGCCCCGCAATCTTCCTGATACGACCTTCTACGACAGTGAGGAGGCGTTTCGTGCCGCCGACCCGGGCAACTACGATTGGGTTCGCATCATCTACACCCCGAGCCGTGGTACGACCGGCGAACTGATCGAGCGTGCGCGCGGTGTCGTGCCGGACTACTGTCTGATTGGCGGCATCGAAAACACGAAGATGATGACCATCACCTGCATGGCCGGCGACGCACGCAAATTCCTAGACTACGTCAAAAAGTTCGAGCGTGAACTCGACGATCCGCGCGAGCAAAAGATCTTCAAGCTGGAACACACCGAGGCGGCCGACATCCTTCCGATTCTCCAGCAACTCATCGACTTTGGCGGCGCCGCGCCGGCGCCGCGCGGGCGGCGCGCCAAGACCCCGGCGCCGAGCGCCGGCGAGGCGGATGCGGTCACCGTTGCGATCGCCGAAAGCAACAATTGGCTGATCGTTAAGGCGCCGTCGCAGAAGATGCGCAAGATCGAGGATTTGCTTGCGCTGTTGGACGTGGCCGAGGCCGAGGGCGATCTCGGGCCGCACGTCTATCAGCTCGAGCATGCTCAAGCCCAGGAACTCGCTCCCATCATCAGCCAGATCGTCGGTGCGCAGGCGCCCCCGCGGCGCGGACGCCGGCCGGCCAAGGGTGCCGCCGACAAACCCACCATCATCCCCGAGCCTCGAACCAACAGTCTGATCGTGCGGGCCGAGAAAGACGCACTCGAGGAGATCGAATCGCTGATCAAGCAGTTCGACGTCGCCGACGTGGAGAAGACCTTCCAGCGCGTCACCCTCAAGTACACCGACGCCGAGCAGGTGGCCAACACGGTCAAGCAACTGCTGTCGACGGGGACGCCGCCTCGTGGCCGGAAGGGGCCGGTAACACAAGACGTTCAGGTGATTCCGGACCCGGCCGGCGGGGCGGTGCTGGTATTGGGGGATCCGGATCGGGTGAAAGAGGCGGTGGAGATGATCGCCCAGCTCGATCAGGAGCTGGACGCCGACGCGTTCGAGCACCTGGTGTATCTGGAGGGCTCCACCCCCAGCGCCCTGGCAAAAGTGCTGGCGCCGATGTTCGGCGCGCAGCCCGGGCGGCGAAGGGGCCAGGCGTCTCCAGTGCAGTTTTTGCCCTTTGATGACAGCAACGTGCTCCTCGTGGTGGCGCCGCCGAGTGATTGGTCGCGGATCGAGCCGCTCATCAAGGAACTCGACCGACGCGCCGTGGTCAGCGGGCCTAAGGTCTACACCTGGCCGCTCGAGCACGGTGATGCCGCTCCGATCGCCGACTTGATCAATCGGGCCCTGGGTGGTGGGGGCAAGCGCCGTGGTGCGTTGCAGGTTCTCTCCGACGAGCAGACCAACACCATTCTGGCCCAGTGCGACGAACAGGATGCCGAGCGGATCGAAGCCCTGGTGAAGATGTTCGACGTAGCCGGTGCGCAAACCGAGCCGCAGTTGATCGAGCTGACCAACGCCGATCCGAAGCAGCTTGCCGGCATGCTCGAACCGTTCTTTGGCAGCCCGGGTAGGCGCCCCAAAGGGGTACAGCCCGAGGTGCAGATCGTGCCCGCCGGTACGGGCCTGTTGGTGCAGGCGCCGCCGGATAAGTTCAAGCAGATCGCCGACATGATCGCTAAGCTCGACCAGCCCGACCTGGTCGACGAGGGTGAGGTCAAGACGTATCCACTTCAACGGGCCCAGGCTGAAGAAGTGGCCAACACGCTGCGGACGATGCTCCAGGCGCGGGCGCAAGAGGCGGCCAAGGGCAAGGGCAGGCGCCCGGCAGTGCAGGTCAACGCCGACGCGCGAACGAACCAGGTGGTCGTTTCGGCGCCCGGCTCATTGATCGCCTTCGCCGACGATCTGATCGCCAAGCTCGACGCCGACGATGCGCCGCAAGGCCGCGTGATCCGCATTGTGGATCTGCAAAAGGCCGATGGCAACGCTCTGGTAAAAGTGGTTTCACAGGCGATGGCCAGTGGGGGAAAGGGTCGCGCCGGCAGTGGGCTCGTCGTAACGGCGGATCCGGACGGCAAGCGGATGATCCTCACCGGCTTTGCCGAGATGGTTTCTCAGGCTGAAGACCTCATCAAAAAGCTGGACGCCGAGGCCGAATCGACTGCCACCGAACTGAAAACGTTCGACCTGCTCAATGCCGACGCGGGCGAGGTATCCAAACAGCTGCAGACGCTTCTGGCCGACAGGATTAAGAGGCGCGGCGCGGGCGGACCGCCGCCGTTGAAGGTGGCCGCCGATACCCGCACGCAGACGCTGCTGGTGGACGGTACCCAGCCGGACGTCGCCGAGGTCGAGCGTCTGTTGGAGATACTGGACAAGCCGATGCCGCTCCGACCGTTCAACTTCGTCGCGGTCAAAAGCAGCGATCTGACGACGATAGCCGACACCGTCCAACGCATGGCCGAGGCCAGGTGGTCGAAGAAGGACGCCCCGGTCATCGAGGCCGATTCGTGGATGGGCGGTCTCTACGTCGTAGGGACCGAGGAGCAGTACGAGGCCGTCGTCAAGATGGTCAAGCAGGTTGACAAGGCCGAGCCCGAACTGCCCGTCTCGCGGACGATTGAGCTAACCAAGGCGAAGGTGAACGATCAGTTGCTGGACGAATTGAAGCAGTATGCCGCAGTCTACGGCTTGCAGGTGGATCTTCCCAAAGCCAGAAGGCCCCCTGCCGTTGAAGGCGAGCCCTGGAGGGAGGCGGCAAGGGAAAGGGAAGTCCGGTACGGCGAGTCGCCAACGCCCCGTCCGTGCGTGATGCTGATGAACCTGGATCCCATGCTCAAGCAGGTTGACGCGCTGCTGGCCCAAACCACGCAGCCGGTGGGTTCGCATGAGGCAGCGGCTCCCGCTGAAGCGCCTGCACCGACCGGGCTTGATGCCGGTCCTGGCGAGGCCGGGGCCGAAGACTTGGAGGCACCGGCGAAGGTAAGCGTGTCGGTCGATCAACAAGGCAACCTTATTCTCACCGGTCCGCCTCGAGCCGTGGAGGACTTGGCATACTTCGTCGACTTGATCGATCGATCGACGCCTGAGGTGTCGGAAGAGACGCTCGACTTTGAGATCTACCGGCTGGAGCATATCGACGCCACAACGGCGGCCGCCATGATCGACAGCATGTTCAATGAGCGCGTGCGGGCCACGCCCCAACCCAGACAGGCCCAGAAAAAGCAGACCCCGCAACAGAGGCAGCAGCAGAGCGCAGAAGAACGGCGCAAACAGGCCGAGGCCCAGAAAAAGCAGGCCCAGCAACAGGCCCAGCAGCGCGCCGCACAGCTTGCAGCGGCGCGGCAGCGCGTGCGCCTGTTGCCCGACACGCGGAACAACTGGCTCTTTATCCGGGCCCGTGCCGAGGACATGGACCCGGTGTTGAAAATGCTGGTGATGATCGATCAACCGGCGGAGGTCAAAACGAAACTGGAAATCATACGGTTGGAAAAGCTCGAGGCTACCCAGGTCGAGGAGGCGCTCAAGGCGATCCTCGGGTTGGACGGGCGCCGCCCAACGCCGCGCCGAACCACTGGGGCGCGGCAGCCGCAGACCCCCACCAACCAGCTACAGGAACAGATGCTTCAGCTCGAGGGGGCCGAGGGGTTGATAGCCGAGGCGTCGATCGGCTCGACCGATCTGATCAAGATCGCCAGCGATCCGGTGGTCAACGCCCTGATGATCAAGGCACCCAAGGGGCCGATGGATTTGATCCTGGGCCTCATTCGTCAACTCGAAAAGGAGGCTCCGCTGCCGACCGAGATACGCAAGTTCGAACTGGCCAATGCCCGGGCCGAAGAGGTTGTCCCTCAGCTTGAAAGCATCTTCGGGCAGCAGCGCGGGCGCGCGCGGGGAAAGAAGGCTGAGGCCGGCGGCACGCTTCTGGAGATCGGCGAGGTCACCTTTGCTGCCGACACGCGCACCAACACGGTTATCGCTCGCGGCGCACCCAGGGATATCGAATCTGTCGAGCAACTCATCCGGGAGCTTGACCGCGAAGGTGACACGACCGAGTTGGAGTTGTTTCCGCTGGCAAATGCCGACGCGGCCAGCATGGTCAAGGCCCTGCAGGACGTGTACATCGGCCAGACGGGCCGCCGGGGTCGCGGGGGCGCCGCACCGAGCGACATTCGCATCACCGCCGACGTGGCCACCAACACCGTGCTGGTGCGGGCGCCTACGTCGCTTCGCGAGCAGATCGGCCGTGATATCCGCGCCATGGACGAGCAGTCGCCGCGGGTGTTCGAGCGGATCGCGGTACAGCACGCCGACGCCGAGTCGCTGGCGGAACTGCTGCGCGAGATGTTCGTCGCGGGGGGCAGCCCTCGTCGAGGCCGTCGCGGGGCCAGCATGGCCGGTCAGCAGATACAGATCACCGGCAACTCGGCCGCTAAGCTGATTCTCGTGCGGGCGCCGCAGGACGACATCGAGCAGATTCGCCAGATGGTGACCGCGCTCGATGTGCCCGAAGCCGGCGCGATGGCGTTCAGGGTGTTTGCGCTCAAGCATGCGGTGGCCAGCGAGATTCTTACCAAGATGCAGCAGATGGTGCAGCAGTTGATGATGGCGGCGCGGCGCAGCCGATCGAACATCGATCTGGGTGTTTTCGCCGCCAGCGCCGACGATCGGACGAATTCGCTTGTGGTGGCCGGTTCGCCGGAGACGTTCCTGTTGGTGGAACAGGTCCTCCAGAAGCTGGATGTGGAAGAAGCCGCACCGACCGTGCGGGCGGTGCACACCGTGCCCCTGACTAAGTCCGACGCCCGCGAAGTGGCACGCGCCATCAACAACCTCTACCGCAATCAGCCCAGGCGGCGAGGCAGTGACGAGCCGCCGCCTCGGGCCGAGAGTGACCAGGCGACCAATACTGTGCTGGTCTACGCCACGGCTGAAGAGTTCCAGGAGATCAACGAGCAGGTCATCAAGAAACTCGAAGAGTTCCAGGCCTCGCAGGTGACGCTCCAGCAGTATCAGATCGCATTACAGTACGCCAAGGCTGACGAGGTGGAGCGGACCTTGTCGCGCTACTTCCGCGAGCGCGCATCGCAGGCTCAGCGGGCCGGTATCCGCACTGCAAAGGGCGAAGATGTGGTTACGGTTGTGGCCGATACCACGGGCAACACGCTGATCGTGCAGTGCAGCGAGCAGAACAAGGCTGAGATCGACAGACTGCTCGAGGCGATCGACACCGAAGAGGTCAAAGGGACCGGACGCACGTACAAGATCTTCGCGCTGAGGTACGCCGATCCCAACGGGGTCGCCAATGCCATTCGCAGTGCGTTCCGCGCGCCGGGGGGCGCGCGCGGGCGGATGAGCGTCGAGGAGCAGGTCGAGGCGCAGCCGGAGCACGGCACCCAGTCGGTGGTGGTGACGGCCAACGAGGAGAACATGGCCGTCATCAGCAGGATGATTGAGGAGTTGGATACGAAGTCGGCCCAGACCGAGCAGCTCACCGAGGTGGTCCCGTTGGTCAACGCCCAGGCCGCCGACCTGGCCCAGGTGCTCAGTCAGACGCTGAACCAGACCGTACGCGTCACGCGGACCGGGCAGCGGCCGGTCGTCGTCGCCAACGAGCAGGACAATTCGCTGGTCGTCTCGGCCACCGCCGACAGGCTGGCTTCGATTAAGGAGCTGATCGGCGTACTCGACGTCGCACCCGACGCGAGCAAGAAGCGAATCATCCGAGCCATCAAGCTCCAATACGCCGATCCCTCTGCGATGGCTAACTCGATCAACCAAACGTTCCGGCCGCCCGGTCGTCGTCCGAAGCCGGAGGATATTGTGACGGCCTCCGGTGAGTGGGGCAGCAATTCGGTGTTGGTCTCGGCTACGGAGGAGAAGTTTGCCGAAGTCGCGAAGCTGGTCGAAGAGATCGACAAAGCCGGCGCGGGCACGCGAGTGAGGAAGGTCATCAACGTGATCAACGCCGATGCCGAGGACGTTGCTCTGTCGCTGGTGAGCATCTTCATTTGGCAGGATCGGCGCGCCCAGCGAGGAAGGGCACCTGTGCAGATCCAACACCTACGCGGCACCGACAAGATCCTCATCTCCGGCAGTGCCGAGGAGATTCAGGAGGTCGAGGACGTCGTCAGGACGCTCGATACCGTCGAGGCCGACGGCCAGCGAGGCATGCGCGTCATGCGCCTGGCCAATCTTTCGCCATCTGAGGCCGACGAGATTCTGCGCGACTACCTGCGCAAGGGCGACCGCGGCAACGAGCTGATCGGCGACGTGCGCATCACCCAGTCGTCCAGCATGAGCGCGCTGATTGTCTCGGGTGGCGAACTCCAGCTCGAACAGATCGCCGCCCTGGTCGAGAAGATCGATCAACCGTTCGAGGACGGCGGCTCGGCGCCGCGAATCCTGCCGCTTGCCAATGCGCGGGCCAGCCAGATGGCGCAGACCCTGACCCGGATGTTCACCGAACCGGCTCAGCGGCAATCGCGCGGCCGGCGCGGTGGGGAAGAACTCGTGCCGATCATCGTGGCCGACGAGGCCAGCAATACGCTGATCGTCCGGGCGACGGCGGCCGATTTCGCGAGGATCCGGGAGACGACCGAGCAGATCGACAGCCAGCAGGAGCCTGACTCCGGTGCCGTCCAAATCGTCCAGGTGGCCGAGGGCGTCGACGTGGCCCAGCTTGCCCGCGAGATCGAGCGCGTCATCAACACGGGTGAGCAATACAAGGTTCGCAAGAGCCCGGGCACCGTGCCGTCGCTGGTCAGCATCGGTGTCGACGAGCGGACCGGCTCGCTGCTGGTCTCGGGCTCGCCCGAGCAATACGACGAGGTCGAGCGGCTCGTGCGTCAGTTGGAGGAACTCAAGCCCACGGGTAAGCTCACCCTGAAGATCATCGACCTGAAGAACATCGACTCGGCCCGCGTCCAGCAGGTGCTCGATCAGATCCTCGAGAAGCAGGGCAGTGGTCGCTCAACCCAGCGGCGCTCCACTCCGCGGCGCTCGGCACCGGTGCGGCGGGCGCCAACCCGGCGGCCGTCGAGAGGTCGGCGCGGCGAACTTCCGATCGATACGCTAAAGTCTCCCTCACCTGTATTCGGGATGAGGAACAATACGATGCTTGCAAGTTGTCTGGCTCTTGCCGTGTTGGCCCAGGCGCCGGCACAAGCGATCAGCGCGCCCACGACTCAACCGTCGGGCGTGGCTACCAAACCGACCACCCAGCCGTCCGAAGCACGAGCGGCTCAGACCCAGCCGGTTACGGTCAAGGAAGCGCAGATTGAGGGCGAAGTCGACTACGCCCTCCTGGATGAGCGCACGGTCGTCCTGCGCGGCGACGAACAGGATCTGGCCATCCTGGAGGCGATCATCTCGCAGCTCGACGAGGCCGGCCCGCAGCAGAAGATAAAACTCTTCAGCCTGAAAAACGCACAGGCGGCCGACATGGGCCCCATGCTTCAAAACGTCTATCAGAAGATCATAGCGGCCCAGCCGTACGCGCGCCCCGAGGACACCATCACCATCGTCGCCGAGCCTCACAGCAATTCGCTGCTGGTGTCTGCATTGGAGGAGCGTTTCGATGAGATCGACATGCTGATCAAGCAACTCGACGCCAAGCCGCAGTTGCCGCCGGTGACGCTAAAAACGTTCAACCTGAAGCATATTCAGGCCGAGGAGGCCAAGACCACGTTGGAGAGCCTGCTCCAGAAGATCCGGGCCAAGAGCAAGGCTTCCACCGAGCAGATCACCATCGAAGCCGACGACAGGACGAACTCGTTGCTGATTACCGCGTCGGAGCAGGACTTCGCCCAGATCGAAAAGTTCATCAACACGATTGACGTGCCGCCGGCGTTTGGCACGGCCGAGATGGTCATCATCAGCCTGACCAACGCCGACGCCGACGCCATGGCCAAGGTGATCGACGAGATGCTCAAGGTCGCCCCGGCCGGAGGCAAGGCGGCACGCTCGCTGGCCGAGCAAATCCGACGCCTGCGCCTGCGGGCCAAAACCGATGAGGAGTTAGCCGATCTGCCCGAACTCGATCTGGAAAAACCCATCAAGGTCATTCCCGAGCCGGGCACCAACTCGCTGATCGTCAGTTCCAACGCCGAAAACCTCAAGGCCATGGAAAAGGTCATCGAGTTGCTCGACCGCGTGCCGATCTGGCACGAGGTAATGGTTCGCATCTTCATGCTCGAGCACGCCGACGCCGACGAGCTCGCCAAGATGCTCACCGACATGTTCAAGCAGGGCCAGGGCCTGCCCAGCCGCCCCGGCGGCAAGGCTCGCGATGGTGCGGTGGCCAAGAGCCTCATCGGCGAGGCGTGGGCCTACAACGTCAGCATCTCGGCCGATGCCCGCACCAACGCACTGGTGATCAGCGGACGCGAGGAGGCGCTGGCGCTGGCCGAAACGCTGGTGGGCAAGCTCGATCAGCCGGGCATTGGTTTGAAGTTCCCGATCCGCCTTTTCGAGTTGGAGAACGCCGACGCCCAGCGCATCGCCACCGTCATCCAGCAGATGATGGACCGCCGGCTCGACGCCATCAAGAAGCTCGGGCAGGGTACGTTGGAGCGCGAGCGGGTGTTCATCGAGGCCGACATCCGAAGCAACATGCTGATCGTCTCGGCCAAGGACGATAACTATCAGGAGATCGTCGAGCTGGCGCAGAAGCTCGACTCGGCCCCCGACGCCCTCATCGATCAGATCCGCATCATCAATCTGGAGAAGACGCAGGCCAACTCACTCAAGCCCAAGATTGAAGCGCTCTGGCAGCGCCGGGCGTCGTTGCGCAAAGCGACGGGCGGTCTGCCCGAGGATCAACCCGTCATCGAGGCCGACGAGCGGAGCAACTCGCTGGTCATCGCTGCCAACGTCGAGGACTTCCAGATGATAGAGCGTCTGGTGGCCATGTTGGAGGCCCAGCCGCTCGCTCCCATCGCCGACATACGGATGATCCCGCTGGAGAATAACGACGCCAGCGTGGTCGCTCCCATGGTCAAGAAGCTCTTCGACGAGCGGGTGAAAATGCGTCAGGTCCCGGGCGCGCAGCCCTTGCCGTCCGATCAGATCGCCGTCGAGTTCGACCAGGCCACCAACTCCCTGATTGTGGCTTCGAGCATCGAGAACTACGAAGCCATCGTCGAACTGGTCCGCAAAGTCGATGTCGAGGTGCCCATCGGCGGTGTGATTCAGTTCTTCACGCTTCAATACGCCGACGCCAATCGCGTGGCTGACATCGTCACGAATCTATTCAAGGACGGACTCTGGAAACCCGGCAGCCTGGGGGCCGACACACCCATCTCCGAGGCCCGCGACAAGGTGGTCATACAGATCGACGAACGGACCAACACCATCATCGTGTCGGCCAGCAAGGAGAACTACTCGATCATCGAGGCCCTGATCCAGCAAGTGGACGTCGAGGAGGATTTCCTGGTCGGCAATCTACAGCTCTTCACGCTAGAGTACGCCGACGCGATCAAGATGGCCGCTTTGCTGGAGGATCTGTTCGACAAGATGTCGTCGGCCAAGAAGTCGGTCGTCCAAACCGTCGAGCTGCCGATGACCATCATCCCCGAGGCGAACACCAACACCCTGATTATCGCTGGCTCGCGCGACGGGCTGACCCGCGCCGCGAATCTGATCGATCGCTTCGACCGGCGGGCCGGGGCGCCAACCTCGGAATTCGTCGTCTATCAGCTTCAGCAGGCCGACGCCATCCGGATTCAGCCGGTGGTCGAGAACCTGTTCAAGGAACGACAACCTGAAGGGCAGAAGTCGGCCCCCTTCGTGGTCGAGGCCGACGCGGGCTCCAACAGCCTGATCGTCAGCGCGTCGCGTGAAGATCACGATCTGGTCTCCTCGCTCGTGGCCATGCTCGATCGACCGAGCAGCACTTCCGAGCAGGTCCGCATCTTCCCGCTGAGCAAGGGCAAGGCCGACGACATGCGGCAAATCCTCGACGATCTGTACGCCAAGCGCAAGGGCTCGGGGCAGGAGCAAACGCTCGTGTTCGGCGTCGATGAGCGAACCAACTCGCTGCTGGCTTCGGGCGGGCCCGGCGATCTGGCCGACGTCGAGACGGTCATCCAACGTTTGGATACCACCGAGCCGGTCGACAAGCAGACCGTTCGCATCTTCCGGCTCAAGCAGGCCGACGCCGAGAAGATGGCCGAGCTTTTGGGCCAGATTATGGAGGGCAAGGCAGGCGGCTCCGCCGGCGGGGCGAGCACGGAGACCCAGTCGGTGCTCGTATCGTTCGTCGACGTGGACGAGAGCGGACAGGAACAAGTGAACAACCTGCTGCGCGAGCGGGTGCAGATCATCCCCGACATCCGGATCAACTCTCTGATTGTGATCGCCCCGTCAGACAGCATGAGCATGCTGGAGAGCCTGATCAAGAAGCTCGACGGCATCGACGCCGAACTGGCCGAGCTTCGCGTCTTCCGTCTGCTTAACGCCGACGCCTCCGAGACGGTCAAGACGCTCGAAAAGCTCTTCCAGGTCGGGTCGGAGGCCCCTCGGGGAGAAGGCGAAGAGGAGCGGCGGCTCGTGCTCGGCGGCGCGCTGGGCGGCGAGGGGGCTACGGTGGGCGGCCGGGCGTGGCTGACCTTCACCGAAGACGTGCGCACCAACTCGGTGATTGCCGCCGGCAGCAAGGAGTATCTCCAACTTGCCGAGGACCTGATTCTGCGGCTGGACAACGAGGCGATGGAGGAGCGGCTGACAAAAGTGGTCGAGCTCCGCAATGCCAACGCCGAGTTGGTGCAGTCGGCCCTAAGCGACTTTGTGGATAGAGAGGCTGAGCGATACTCGGAGTTGGGCGAGGAGGCGGCACTGCGGAAGATCGAGCGCGAGGTATCGGTGGTGGCGTACGAGGACACCAACCAGTTGATGTTGTCGGTCAGCCCGCGCTACGAGTCGCAGATCATGCAGTTGGTGAACGACCTCGATCAGGCGCCGCCGCAGGTGATGATCCAGGCCATGCTGGCCGAGGTGACGCTCAACGACCGGATGGAGATGGGCTTTGAGTTTGCCTTGCAGGACCTGTTGTTCAGCAGCACAGCTCGCGTCGGCAACAACAACATGCTGGAGAGCAACAACTTCGACGTGGTGTTCGGCAGCGACTTGGGCGCCGCCGGCACGGGACTGGGTGGCTTCAGCTTCACCGTCACCGGCGAGGATATGGCTCTGCTGATGCGGATGCTCGAAGCCGAAGGGCAGTTGGAGGTCATCTCGGCCCCACGCATCATGGCCATGCATAAGAAAGAGGCCAACATCACCATCGGCCAGGAGGTGCCGTTCGTCAACAGTGTCAACTTCACGGAGAGCGGTCAGACACAGTCCAGCGTGCAATACGAGAAGGTGGGCGTCATCCTCACCGTCACGCCGCAGATCAACCCGGACGGGTTCGTGATCATGGAGGTCGAGCCGGAGATCTCTTCGCTCACCAGCAGCAGTGTGACCATCAGCGAGGGTTTGCAGGTCCCCATCTTTAGCGAACGCAGCGCGTCGACCACGATCACGGTCAGAGACGGTGAGTCGGCCGTCATTGGCGGCCTGATGACCACCAGCGAGGACAGGTCGGTCAACAAGGTGCCCATACTGGGTGATATCCCGATCGTCGGAAACCTTTTCCGGGCGACAACCAATCAAAAGACCAAAACCGAACTGCTGATCGTCCTCACGCCGCGCGTCATCCGCACGGCAGAGGACTTGCGGGCGTTGTCCGTTCAAGAGCGCGACAAGGGGCACATGCCTGACACCGTGCTGACCAGTCCGCTTATGGAGGAACTGCGCGTTACACCCGAGGAGGAACTCTCGGCACCTCCCGAGGCCGAACCCGCAGAGCAGGCTCAGGAGCCCAAGCCGGTACGATATGAGATTCCAGTGCCAGGAACCTACGGGCCTTCGAAGGCCCAGATCGGCGCGGCGGTGGCCACGCCGGACGCACAGCGGGTCAGCGCCACCGATGAGTTGAGCAGAGACTATGAATACTATCTCCGCCAGCGCAGGTAGGTTGCTCGTCCCGCCGACGATCGCAGCCATTGTGGCCGGTGTCGTCCTCGCGGGCTGCGCGGCCTTTCCCGGCGACGATGCAAGTCCGGCCCAGATCGCCAGAGCGCCAACCCAATCGGATATTGTCGAAGTGGTCGCCATCTACGACTCCTACCCCTGGCTGTTCGACCCGGATGACGACACGGGTAAGGCGGTGGGAATCCGCATCCGCTCGCTGTTCCTGATCTCCGCGAAGACAAAGAAGGGCGTCTTCGGTGATGGCACGTTGCGCATGACGCTCTTCGAGGTGCAGCATCCTCCCGGGTCACGCCCGGTGCGCGAAAAACTTCACGAGTGGCAGTTCGACAAGGTTCAGGCGGTAAACTCGCGCGTGACCAAGAAGACATTGATGGGCTACGGCTACATGTTCTATCTTGCCTGGCCGGAGGAGATGGACCTGGCCGGGCGGGAGATCGCTTTGGGCATCGACTACATACGGACGGATGGCAAGCTCGTCCGTGAAAGGCCCAAGTACTTCCAGGTGATGGCCGGCGGCTGACTCGGCCTGTTCATCGGTTGGGGGTCCCATTACAATCCGGGGGCATCGCCGACGGCGCGGGGTGGACTGTGTCCTGCTCCGGGTGCGTCGCGATCAGTGTGTAGGAGATTTCCGAATGCAGAAAACGCTCGAAAAGTACCGCCAGCCGATTCAGTCCGGGCGCGTGAACCCCCTGGTACACTGGGACGGCCTGACCAGCGGCGTGGTATTCGATCCGTCGCGTGACGACGTGCCTCTGGAAATGATGGCTTTCCACGCCTACCGCCTTCAGGACGGGCCCTTTACGATCCAGACAGGCGCGAATGAGTATGCATTCGTTCCCGTCGACGCCCGCTACGAAGTCGAGGTAGGCAAACAGGTCTTCCGCGGCCATCGGCAGGGCGGGCCGTTCGCTGCACTGCCCGAAGCAAGCAGCGCCGAAGCGGTCTATGTTCCCCGCGATGCGACGTGCCGGCTGTCGGGAACTGGAGAACTGGTGGCCTTCGCCGCGCCGGCAAACGGAGACAAGCCGCCGGCGCGGGTGGCGCCCGGCGAGCGCCCCAATCTGCGTCGGGGCACGGGCACCTGGCACCGCGACGTGATCACCCTGTTCACACCCGACGACGTAACGACCAATCTGGTCGGCGGCGAAACCTACAGCCCGCCGTCGTTGTGGTCGGGTACACCGATCCACGTGCACGACCTTGACGATCCCGGTCGCAACCAGTCTGAT
>Ga0272441_10003445_pt1 | contig 30053 bp, 23 predicted proteins | sample SSMProp6N_FD_193582 | JGI IMG/M metagenome (GOLD analysis project Ga0272441, IMG submission 193582) | Marine sediment archaeal communities from Little Sippewissett salt marsh, Falmouth, MA, United States - SSM-Prop-6N | ecosystem: Environmental > Aquatic > Marine > Wetlands > Sediment ... | reverse complement strand
GGCGCGCTTGTCACGCAGTCGTCGCCCCGCGGGGGCAAGCCCCGCGGAGGCGAGAGCACGGAGGATAGGAGCGTGGGGAGTCGAGGATCATTGCGACGGCGCCTGGCCTGCTGCTGCTTGGCCTTGGCCGGCCTGGCCGCCGTGGCGGCGGGGCCGCAGGCTGCGATGGAGGGCAAGGTGCTGTTCACGGACAATTTCGGGACCGACGCCTGGCAGACCTGGCACTCGAACATGGAGACGGGCGACGCGATGCGGCCCGACTTCGCCGTGGACAAGTCGGTCCGGTACGAACGGGGCGGGCGCAGCCTGGTCATCGCGGGCAACACGAACACGCAGGCGAAGGGCAGCTGGCGCAAGGATCTCACGGCGGCCGGGCTCGAGTTTGAGCCGGGCGAGCACTACCGGTTCACGGCGTGGTATGCGGTCAAGGACGTGCCGGACATCAACAGTCGTGTGTTCGCGTGCGTGACCTGGGGCACCGTGTGGGGGACCGAGAAGCTTGTGCCGGCGGCAGTCGAACGTCAAGGGCGCGCGCAGTGGATCAGGGCCGAGCGGATTGTGCAGATCACGAAGCCCAAGAAGAACAAGCCCCGGAAGGTGGAACTGCAACTCTGTGCCGGCTGGCTTCCGCCCGGCAGCGCGGCCCATTACGGCAAGGTGACGGTCGAGCATCTGCCCGGCTATGTACGGCTGTCGCGCAAGATTCGTGTCGTGACCATCGACGGTGCGCCGCCCAAGAAGTCGACGCTCGCGCGGAACCGCGACTACTACGTCGGCCGGCTCCGCGAGGCCTGCGAAGCGCACAGCAACACGGTCGACGTGGTGTGTTTGCCGGAGTATTTCAACGGCAAGAACGTGCGGCGCGAGAAACTTGCGGATATCGGCGTGACGCTTGACGGGCCCGAGTACATGCAGCCGTTCAAGGATGTGGCGCGCGCGTGCAAGGTCAACATCGTGGGCAGCGTGGTCGTCGACGAGAACGGGGTGCTGTATAATACCGGCTTCCTGATCGACCGGCAGGGCAGGCTCGCGGGCACCCAGCGCAAGACGCACATTCCGATGCAGGAGTTCTGGTGGGGCGGCGGGCGCGACGACGAGCTGCGCGTGATCGACGCGGATTTCGGGAAGATCGGGATCCTGATCTGCTGGGACTACTACCTGACGGACCCGATCCGGACATTGGCCGCGAAGGGCGCGGAGATCATCTTCGTTCCGATCGAAGGGGACAGCCGCGCGGCGGACGGTCAGAAGCGCAAAGCCGCGGAGTACATCGGCGTGGCCTCGGCTTTGCAGAACCAGATCCCGATGGTGTTCTGTTTCCTGCAGCACAACATCGCGCGGGGTAACCAGTCGTTGATCATCGACCAGGACGGGCGCGTGAAGGCGAGATCGGATCCGGAACACCCGGTCAATTCGGCCGAGGTCACGCTGCACAAGAAGGATGTGGACCGGTTCGTGAACTTTTTCATGGACCGCCGGCCGGAGCTGCACGATGCGCTGTCCGACGACGGAGCATTGGCCCTGTGGAACGGTTGTACGGTCGAACATGTGCCGAACCCGGGCATTGGGGAGGACTGGCCTGGGATGACGTCACGATAAGCGAGGCTCGGCAGGAGCCTCGCCCTCCAAGGAGACGGCACCGAACACGGCACTTGGTGGGCGTGGCTCCTGCCGAGCCGCGCCTTGGGTGTCGCTACAGAAAGGGACAAGATGAGCAAGCGCTTCTTTGTTTTGATTGCCGTCTACGTGGCTGCCGGTCTGGGCTCGGCGCCGGCCGCCCAATACTATTTCGACAGCAATGCCGGTTCCGATCGGAATGCGGGCACCGCCTCGACGGCCCCGTTCCGGTCGCTCGAGAAGCTGGCGTCGCTGAGCTTGAAACCGGGCGACATCGTGCACTTCAGGCGCGGTGGTGAATGGCGTGGCCAGCTCGCATTCAAGGGCAACGGCACGGAAGGCAAGCCGATCCGCGTGACGGCGTACGGCACGGGCCCGAAGCCGGAGATCCTTGCCACGATCCGCCCGACAGCCTGGCAACAACACGACGCCGAGGTCTACAAGACGCGCATTCCCGCAGAGCGCTTTACGGGCGACCGGTTCGTGTATGGCGTGTTCGACTATCCGCGGACCGGTCTGCCCGTGTATCTGCGGGGGAGCCGGCGGAGCAAGAAGATGTCGGACAAGCGGGGCCGCTTCTTCTTCGACAGGCAAGCCATGACGCTCTACGTGCGCACGCACGACGGCCAGCCGCCGGCGGCGCACGACCTCGAGGTTTCCGTGGTCACGCCGCTGCTGTCCCTGGCCAAACGTGCCTGGATAGAGATCGACAATATCGCGTTTCTGTTCGGCAACCGCGCGCACTGGCATCTCAGTGATTCGCACAACATCACGATCCGGGATTGCGCTTCGTTGTACGTGAGTCATTTCGGAAATGCGCCGGTTTCGATCAGGCAGGACTCGCACCATGTCCGCGTGCTTGATTGCTTTCTGTACGAGAACTGCAACGGCGGCATCAACATCACCCATGGCGCGACCCGCAACACCGTGCGCGGTTGCACGATCGTGAAATGCCGGTCGAACGACGGGATCACCTGCCACAGCGGCGGCAAGGACCAGCACGGCGTGCGCCAGGGCATCACGGGCGACCACAATCTGATCGAGAACAACGTGATCGGGCATTGCCCCGAGGAGTCGATCGACATCACGTCGGGCGACTATCATGTCTTGCGCGGGAACATCTGCTATGGGAACGGGAACCCGGGCATCATCGTCGGGCACGATTCCGATCACATCCTGATCGAGAACAATATATGTTTTGGGAATCGGCGTGCCGGGATTCATGTTGCCGGCATAGAAGAAGAGGGCGCGCGCGGCCACAATACGGTGGTTCACAACCTGGTCTACGAGAACGGCTATCCCGGTCTGGAGATTCAGGCGCCGCACACGAAGGTCTTCAACAACACGGTGGTCAACAGCCGCAAGAGGGTCGCGGTCCGGATCACGGAGAAGGCCACCGGCTCAGAACTGCGCAACAACCTGATCGTGACGCTGGACCGCGACATCTATCATCCGAGCCTGCAGTTCATCCGCGGGACACCGACCAAGTTCGGCGTGACACTGTCCCACAACCTGTTCTTCCATGTGCGAAAGCCCGACGGGCGTGTCTTGCAGACGAACGAGGGCAACTTCACGCCCACGCAGTTCCTGGCGAAGTACCGCACCGGCCAGGGCAACCTCGTGCAGCGACCGCGGTTCAGAGACGAGACTGATCTGCGTTTCCTCCTCGCGCCCGGCAGTCCCGGCGTCGACATGGGCACGGACGTCGGGCTCCCGTTCAAGGGCCGGGCGCCGGATGTCGGGTGGAAGGAGTTGGGCGACGAGGCATCGGCCCCGCCGTACCCGCCGTTCCTGATCGGGGACGGCGAGAACGACGAGGCCGAAGTTCTGTATCTGTGGGGCAAGACGACAGCGGCGCCTAAAAAAAAACGATGGGTCGCGCCGCCCGTGAAGCCGCAGGCAGATGATGGGGCCGCTGTCCCAATGCCGGAGTTCGACGAGGCGTTGCATTGGATTGAGGCGTACAAGAGGAAGCCGGGCCTGGCCCTGCACTACGTCGAACTGGCCCGCGCGCTGGCAGGCGACGATGCCGAGAAGACCGCCCGTGTCGAGCGGGTGGCAGCGGCTGTTGGCACGCGCGAGTAGCGCCGTATCCCGGATCCCCAGGCCAAGTCCTCTCTCCGGCAAGGGCAGGACCGCAGGCGTTCTTGCCTGCGGCTCGTTTGTGAGCGCGCGTCTTTCTTGTCGCAGCCAGGAATGGCTGCGGTACTGCCAGAGCACAGGGCGAGCACTCCTCTGCCTGGCGGCACGAGCCGGATCGCGAACGCGGTCTTGAGTGTTGCGCTCGGCGTGGTATGGTTTGCAGGGCTGAACGTGGACACCCATGACTAATGACTGATGGCCAGTCTCCGGGGGGGGGACGATGACATGGCGGAAGAGAAGCAACGAAGGATTCGGTTGGCACTGATCGGGTGTGGCAGCCATTCGAGCGGGAACCATGCGCGGCCGATGCAGGCCTACGCCGCCGACCATCCGGACGCGCTCGAGCTGGCCGCGGCCTGCGATTTGGACATGGCGCGCGCGGAGAAGTTCTGCGAGCAGTTCGGTTTCCTCAAGGCGTACGAGTCGCTCGAGAAGATGCTCGAGGCGGAGCAGTTGGACGGTTGCGTGAGCGTCATGCCGATGCACCTGATCACGCCGCAGGGCAAGGACCTGCTCGAGCGCGGCATGCCGTGCATGCTCGAGAAGCCGCTCGGCACGTCGCTCGAGGAGATTCGCGGATTGGACGAAGTCGCGCGCCGTACGGGTACGCCGCACATGGTCTCGGTCAACCGCCGGTTCAACCCCTACCTGCGCCGGGCCTTGGCCTGGATGAACGAGCGCGGCGGGTTTCATGCGCTGCGCGCCACGATTATCCGACAAGGCCGCACAGTCCGCAATTTCCTGTGGTCGACCGCGTTCCACACGGTCGATGCGATGCGGTTCCTGGCCGGCGAGATCGAGAGCTACCGATGGCAGGCCACCGAGCGCGAGGGGATGACAAACAAGTGGCTCACAATCGCGTTCAAGTACGCGAACGGCTGTCTCGGCCACCTGGACGTGCTGCCGACAGCCGGCCGGCACGAAGAACTCTACGAGCTGATCGGCGAGGAGTATCGCGCGATGGTCGTGACCGAGCACAACCGGAAGCCGACCACGCTGCAGTGCTGGCATGGCGAGGTCTGTGAACTGGATGTCGCCGCGCCGGACGACGAGCCCGGGCATATCGCGATCGGGCCGTACCACGAAGTCGAAGAGTTCGTGACCGCGCTGCGCTCCGGCCGCGCGCCCTGGCCGACTGTCGCCGACGTGCTGCCGTCGAACGAAGTCTGCTTCGCGATCGCCGAGCCCGAAGGCCTTTGGCGTGCAAGCCCTTCGGAGCACGGCAGGACAAAACGATCCGGAGCGACTCTACAGAACGATTGTGACAGGACGATGGGGAGAGAGTCGGCAGGATGATCGGCTGTGAGAGTGCTGGCGGGATGATCCGTGTCTTGGGGGTGGCGAATTGACACTGCGCGCGATGCTGATTGGTGGCGGGTTGGCGCTGTTGATTGTGCTGGGCGGTCACTTCAACGATGCGTACATGCAGCAGACCCCGATGGTCGGGAACCTGTTCCCGACCTCGGTGCTGGGCGTGCTCGTGGTGCTGGCGGTCTGCGTGAATCCGCTGCTGCGCAGAGTGGCGCCGGGCAGCGAGCTGCGCGCGGCGGAGCTGGCGGTGATTGTCGCGTTGGCCTTCGCGGTCTGTGTCGTGCCGGGCTCCGGTTTCTTGCGCGCGTTCTCGCAGTCGTTGGTGCTGCCGATCCATTACGAATCGGTCACACCGTCTTGGCAGGAGAACCGGGTGCTTTCCTACGTGCCGTCGCCCCTGCTGCCGGCGGGCGGCCGGAACACGGAGGCGGTGGTCGGCGCGTATCTGGAGGGCATGGGCGCGGAGGGCAAGCACATCAGTCTGTCGGCGTTGCCGTGGGCCGCCTGGCTGCCCGCGCTGGTGCGGTGGGTCCCGTTGTTCGCGGTGCTGATGATCGGGATGATCGGGCTCTCGCTTGTCGTGCATCGGCAATGGACGACGCACGAACATCTGGTCTATCCGGTCGCGCAGTTCGTGCAGACTCTGATCGGGGGCGATTCGACGGCGGCCGAGGGGCCCGTCGCGAACAACGGGTCTGCCCCGCCGCCGCACGGGTTCATCGTGCGGGATCGGTTGTTCTGGTACGGGTTCGTTCCGATCCTGGTCGTGCACCTTGTGAACGGGTTGCACGCGTGGTGTCCGCGTTTTGTCGAGATCCCGCACCGGATCGCGCTGGCGCCGCTGAAAGAGTTGATGCCAACCCTGGCATCGACGCCGGGTGGCTGGTCGCTGTTTTCGGCCACGATCTACTTCACGGTCGTCGCGTTTGCCTATTTCCTGCCGTCCGATATCAGCCTGAGCCTGGGCATCAGCAACCTGCTCGGGATCCTGCTGGCCGCGGGCCTGGTTCTGGGGGGCACAAGGCTGGGCGGCCCGTTCGTCGGCGACGCGGACCGCAGCGGTCTGCTGTTCGGCGCCTACATCGGGCTGATCGCGCTGACGCTCTACAACGGCCGCGCCTATTACCGGCGGGTCCTGCGCGCTGCGTTCCGGCGTGCAGTCCCCGATGCATCCGTGGAGGCGTCGGCCGTCTGGGGGCTGCGCGTGTTCCTGCTGGCCGCCGGAACAGCCGTTGTGCTTATGGTCGCGGCCGGACTGGCCTGGCCGTTGGCGGTTCTGGCGGTGCTGCTGATGGCGATGATGTATACGGGCATGAGCCGCGTCTGCGCGGAGACGGGCCTGTTCTATATGCATCCCGGCTGGTACGCGTCGGGCATCGCGCTGGGCTTTCTGGGCGTCGAAGCGATTGGCCCTGCGCTGCTCGTGATCCTGGCGCTGATGTCGGTCGTGCTGGGCATGAACTCGCGTGAGGCGATGATGCCGTTTGTCGTGAACAGCATGCGGATCTCCGAACAGGCCGGCGTGCGGAAGGGTCGGCTTGCGGCGGCGATGGGCGGTACGTTCGTGGTCGGGTTGGTCGCGGGCGTGGTCATGATACTCTGGCTCCAGTATGACCGGGGCGTGAGCTTCCCGGACCGCTGGGCGACGGAGTGGTCCGCGAAGCTGCCCTACAGCCTGTTGGACAGGGAGATCCAGGAACTGAAAGCGGCCGGCACGTTCGAGCGCGCGTCGGCCATGCGCGGACTCGAGCGGGTGGCCGCGATCCGGCCGCGGCCCCGGTTCGTGACGTTCACGAGCGTGGGGTTGGTGCTGTTCGCGGCCTGTGCGTTGTTGCGGATCCGGTTCCCGAAATGGCCGCTGCATCCGGTCCTGTTCCTGGTCTGGCGCACCGGCGCGATGGCGCGGCTGTCGACCAGCTTCTTCATCGGTTGGTTCATCAAGGTCTTGATCGTCCGGTTCGGCGGCGGGCATGTCTACCGGAAGCTGAAGCCGTTGATGATCGGTGTGATCGCCGCCGATCTGCTTGGCGGCCTGATCTGGATGCTGGTGGGCGCGATCTACTATGCGATTACCGGCTATCCGCCGAGCAAGTATGCGGTGTTCCCGACCTGAAGCAACGGACGGAGGCCACCAGAGATTCTTTCAACCACGAAATGCACGAAAGACACGAAAGAGCGATTTCTTGCCCGCGGATCACGCGAATGAGAGCGGTTTGTCGGATCCCCATTCGCGTCTATTCGCGTGATTCGCGGGCAACAGAGAACCTTGGCGGTTGTATTTCTATAGGAGGGACGGGAAGATGAGATGGTGTATTGCAGGGACGGTTGTTTGTCTGTGTCTGATCATGGGCTGTGCGTCGGTCAGGAGCGGGGAGGGCAACGCGATGGCGGGAAAAGAGCTGTTTTTCGAGGATTTCTCGAAGGGCATAAACAACTGGTGGGTCGAGGGCGGCCAGAAGGTCTGGGTCGCGGACGGGCGGCTGCATGTGAAGGCCGATCCCGACAGGAAGAAGGGGGAGAAGGGGCACGGCGTCGCCACCGTCTGGTGCAAGACCGAGTTCCCGGCGGACATCGAGGTCGCGTTCGACGCGCATGTCCTGAGCTCGTCGCGGGATGTGAACAATATCAACTTCTTCCTCTCCTATTCGGACCCGTCCGGCAAGCCGTTGTTCGAGAGCCGCGCGGATCGGGCCGACGGGAAGTACGGCAAGTACCACAAGTTGAACGGGCACATCGTCACTTATCTGAAAGACGGCGGGAACAAGAAGAACGCGGGCACAGGAAAGGGCCGGATCCGGATTCGGCACTGCCCGGGCTTCAAACTGCTGAACGAGGCGTTCGACTACGAGTGCGAGCAGGGCAAGACCTATCACGTCGTGATCAAGAAGCTCGGCAACGAGATCTCGGTCGACGTCGACGGCAAGTTCCAGTGCAAGGCGACCGATCCTGATCCTCAGGGCCCTGGCCTGATCGGGTGCCGCACGTATTGCACCTATTTGTGGTGGGACAACATCAAGGTCACGGCGCTGCGGTGAACGCAGAACAACGTCGTCTGGAACGTGATCTCGAGATAGCGCCCCAAAGATGTGGGAGCGATACCCAGCCACGGGGGGCCGTGGCCGCGAATTCCCCCTCAAACTTGATCTGGAACTCCATCCCGAACACAATCGAACTGGGTGGGTGCCTCCTCGGTTTTCGATCAGGTTCGCGATTAGACCTGCGATTAAGTGCCAGACGACGTTTGGCAGGGGCGGTCGGCCGCCGCGGGTGCGCATCACGGCAGCGTCTTCACAACCCGAAGCCCGGGGATCTTCTCCGGTCGTCCTGTACCGAAATCGTCCTGTCTTAATCGTCCTGTGGCTTCTCCCGGTGCCGCCAGATCCAGAACGCGACGGCGGGGCCGGCGACGAGGAAGAGCAGCATGAGGAACGGGAACGGGATGCCGGTACAGATGGCGAGCGCGAGCATGCCGAGCAGCATCACACCGAGCGTGGCGAAGATGCGCACGACTTTGATCTGGACCTCCTCCATCAGGGAGGCCGGATAGGACCGGATCACGGCCATATTCTTGCGGTACAGTTCGCGCGGATAGCTGATTTCGGGGAAACAGTACTTGGTGAGCCCGGCCGCCTGGTCGAGCTCCTGGCGCGCGTAGCGGTCGAGGCTCAGCCGGTCGAGTTTCCGGCGCGTGCTGCGCAGCGTATATCGCGATTCGCCGGCGATCGCCGCGGGCGGGACGGGCCCCTTGTGTTTTGCGGCACGATAGAGGATTTCGTGCTCGTAAACGGCTTGCGCGGGCCAGGCCGTGCGTTCGGCCAGCCGATTCAGCTCCTTGCGCAGCAGCGCCGAACACTCGGAGCACAGCAACTCGGCGCCCGCACCCTCGAGGTCCTTGTCGCAGGAGACACACGCGGTCACATCGAGCACGCCGTCTTCGACCGGTGCGTCCTTGTAGGCCGTGAACAGGTACCCGACGAACCCGTCCTGTTCCTCGGCGACGACCGAGGCGCCGTCCGCCATCTGGTCGAGGCAGCGCTTGATCAGGGCAAGCGACATGGGCAGGTAGGGCACGATGTGGTTCGGGGTCAGCCGCCCGCCGTGCCGTTGCGCGACGCGGGTCGCGAGGTTCTCGACCACGTTCGCCGCCGCTTCGCTCAGGTGAAGGCCGTCATCGGTGTTCATTTCATCGCTCCTTTGATCGCAGGTCGGACAGCTCGGACAGCTCGACCGGTCGGACCGGTCGGACCCTCCTTCGCCGCCTCCCTTTCGCTCGGGGCTACGGAGGGCAGGCCTGCTCGGACGCCGATCCGCAGGGCATGGGTTAACATTTTCGCAGTTCCTTTCGGATCGCGTCGAGTTCCTTTTCGATGGCGGCCTCGCGCTGCGCTTCGTCCATCTGCTCCTCGAGCGAGCGGTCGCGCTCGGCCATTCTGCGGCGTGCCTCGTTCTCGGCCTCGAGATCCGTCACTTCCTCTGCGAGCGAGGCGGGTGGCTGCGTAACGTCCGCGCGTTCGCCGTTGAGTGCGGCGTCGGTCCGGCGCTCGACCTGTCGGGCCTGTTCGGTCGCTTCGAGCATGGCCTGCTCGGCTTGCGCCTTGCGTTTGTGCGCGATCAGGGATTCCTTCTTGCGGCGCACTTCCTGGATCTTGTCTTCCAGTCGGCGCAGCTCGGCCTTCAGCGTCGTTGTCATCTCCGCGGCCACCTGTTGCTGTTCGGTCAGATCCGCCTCTGCCGCGGCCGCGTCCAGCTTGCGCGCGACGGCCTTGCGCGCGGCGCCCTCGTTTCCGGCCGCGACCGCACTGCGCGCGGCGGTGTCCGATTTCTGCAGTGCCTTGTCGGCTTCCTCGCGGCGGCGGGTCAAGCGCTTCTCGGCTGCGATCCCTTTCGCAACCTCCATGCGAAGGCGAATGATGCTTTCGTCCATCTCGCGGATGAGCTGGTTGATCCGCGTCGCCGGGTCCTCCGCTTTCTCGAGCAGCGCGTTGACGTTTGACGCAATGATCTGTCGGATGCGATTCAGTGTGCCCATTTGCCGGCCTCCCCCGGAGCAAGAATCTCAAATCACAGCTACACGCACCTAAGCGTAGCAGGTTCCGTGCCAACTTCGGGTTAGCCGTGCCCGGCTACAGTGTTCTTGAATCCGCCCCAGCAGGCCGGGCGCATTTCGCCATCACAATGGTGAAATACGCCATCCGCGGCTCAGCCGTGCTGCGCCTTCGATTGGATGGGCCCGTAGGGGCGTCCGGGGATCAGTTTCACGCCGTCGGAGAAACCCTCAGGCCGGTTCGCGAGATGCGCGACGAGCCGTTTGCGCCAGGGCTCGACCTGTGCCGAGTTTTCCGGCGTCGCCAGATCGTGCAGTTCCTGGGGATCCTTTTCGAGGTCGAACAGCTGTTCCCGCCCGTCGTGCGGTCGCCAGATGTACTTCATGCGCCCGTCGGCCAGGAAGTGATAGGCCTGGTCCTGCCCATAACAGGGCGCGTGCTCGCCGTGCAGCCACGGCCGGATCTTTTTGTCGGCGCCGCGCAGGACGGGGACCAGGCTCGTTCCGTCGACGCTGTCGGGGCAGGGGATACCGGCGAACTCGAGCAGGGTCGGCATCAGGTCTTCGAGCGCGACGGGCTGCATGCAGGTCTGGCCCGTGATGATTTCCAGGTCGTTCGAGCCTTGAATGAGGAAGGGTATGCTGGAACTGCCTTCGTAGGGCTCGCACTTGCGGAAGTAGTGGTGATCGCCCAGCATCTCACCGTGGTCGGATGTGAACACAATGAGCCACGGCCGTTTGCCGCCGCGGCAGAGGGTCAGGAAATCCCTGATCAGCCAGAACAGCTGGTCGTCGATGTGGTTGATCAGCCCGAAATAGCCGGCCTGCGCCGAGCGCAGCGCTTCGCCGGTCAGGCAAACATGGTGTGAATTGATGCCGAGCCCGAGCCCGTTGTTCGGGGGCGGCGCCGCCCAGTCGCCGATCGCGGCGGGCGGCAGGTCCATGCGCAGGTAGCGGTCCATGTAGAAGGCGGGCGGGATGAGCGGCGGGTGCGGCGCGTAGAAGGAAGTCGTGAGGAACAGCGGGCTGTCGGTGTCGTGATTGGCCAGGATTTTGCGTGATTCGGAGACGGTCCAGTTGGTGGGGTGCAGGTGTTCGGGCAAGGCCCAGGGGCGCGCGGTCCAGCCGTTCCAGGAGATGCCGTGGCCTTTGAGCCCGTCCGGCGCCTCGCGCTCGAGCATCTGCGCGTAGTCGTCGTGTTCGATATAGGTCGAACCCAGGATTCGCTTGTTGTAGCCGTAGGGTTCCTCGTAAGGCGACTGATGCATGTAGCGCCCGACGATGCTCGTCTCATAGCCGGCATCGCGCAGCGTTTGCGGCAGCGTAGGGGCCGTGATGGGGCAGCCGCCCCCAAAACCTACCATCCCACTGGTTGCGGGGAATTGGCCGGTCAGCAGCGAGCGGCGCGCGGGTATGCAGGAGGCGCAGCTCGTGTAGGCGCGCCGGAACAGGACGCCTTGCCCGCCGAGCTCGTCGATGTTCGGGGTCAGCACCGCGGGATGCCCGACCAGCGACAGGCAGTCCCCCCGCATCTGGTCGGGCATCACGAGCAGGATGTTCGGCTTCCTCATGTGGCGAGCTCCGATAGGTTGTACTTCTTGAAGTAGTGCCGGAACTGGTCGTAGGTCATGCCGAGCTGCTTGGCCGCTTTCTTCTGGTTGTGGCCGGCATCGCGCCATGCGCTTACGATCAAGTGTTGTCTGTAGGCTTCGACCTGCTCCGCGAAGGTCTCGCCCGCAGGCGCCGTCGCCGTGATTTCCGTGGGCAGCTCGCTCGTCAGGATCCGGGCCGCTCCCTCCCGGAGGAGCAGACGCTCGACGACATTCTTCAGTTCGCGGATGTTGCCCGGCCAGTAGTATTCGCGCATCAGCCGCAAGGCTTCCTCCGAGAAGTGGCGTGGCGCCATGTTCGGGATCTCCTGGCTCAACAGTCGCGTGAAGTGTGCGATCAGGGCGGGAATGTCCGTCCTGCGCTCGCGCAGCGGCGGCAGCGTCAACGTCTCGAAGGCGAGCCGGTCGTAGAAGTCGGCCCGGAACTCGCCGTTTGCGATCAAGCTCTCGATATCCGCGTTCGTGGCCGCAACAAACCGGGCGTTGCTCTGCAGTGTCGTGTTTCCGCCGATCCGCTCAAACTGGTGCGTCTCGATCACGCGCATCAGCTTCTCCTGGAATTTCGCGGACATGTTCCCGATTTCGTCCAGGAACAAGGTGCCCTTGTGCGCGCGTTCGAGACAGCCGACCCGGCGTTCGTGGGCGCCCGTGAACGCGCCCTTTTCATGGCCGAACACCTCGCTCGCGAGCAGCGCGTCGCTGTATACCGCGCAGTTGACCGGTACAAACGGGCCTGCGGCCCGCTTGCTGCCGGCGTGCATGTAGGCTGCCAGCAGCTCCTTGCCCGTGCCCCGTTCGCCGCGGATCAGGATCGGCCGCGGCACGTCCGCCAGCCGTTCCGCTCGCGCCAGCACGGACCGGATCGCCTCGCTCTCGCCTACGATTACTGATGGCTGGATCGTCACTGCAAAGACCTCCGAGTGCACCACAGAAACATGGCCAAATCCGCCCCAAAACGCAATCCTGAAACCGGTGATCGGTTTCGCGAGAATCGGCAGCATGATTCAGGGCAGAATGATCAGCTTCTCCTGTCCGAGCTCCTCGCCGTGCTCTTCGAGCCCTGCGCCTCGGCTGATCATCCTGCCAACACGCCGCGTCTGCCGGTCAGCAATCCTCTGGATTTTTTCTGCAGGCGGTCTAGAATATATCCTCTGGCCTTCATTCAGGCTGCGTGCTGTTGTCGTCAATGCCGTGTGATCCGGCGTTCGGCGAGGTTTACGACGAGGTTTACGACAAGGTTTCAAAGGAGAGACGGACATGCCGGTGGATGTGAAGCAGATCGGGGAACGGGTAGAGAAGGAGAAGGCGCTACTCGATCGGATCCGCGCGGAGATCGGCAAGGTGATCGTCGGGCAGGAGACGCTGGTCGACAGGTTGCTGATGGCCTTGCTGTGCAATCATCATGTGCTGATCGAGGGGGTGCCGGGCCTGGCCAAGACGCTGTCGGTCACGACGCTGGCCCGCGTGATGCAGGCGTCGTTCCAGCGTGTGCAGTTCACGCCGGACTTGCTGCCCGCGGACCTGGTCGGCACGCTGGTCTACAATCCGAAGACCGGCGATTTCACGACGAAGAAGGGCCCGATCTTCGCGAACGTGATTCTGGCCGACGAGATCAACCGTGCCCCGGCCAAGGTGCAGAGCGCGCTTTTGGAGGCGATGCAGGAGCGTCAGGTCACGATTGGCGAGGAGACCTTCGCGTTGGACGATCCGTTCCTGGTGTTGGCGACCCAGAACCCGATCGAGCAGGAAGGCACCTATCCGCTGCCCGAGGCGCAGGTCGACCGTTTCATGCTGAAGCTGAAGGTGACCTATCCGAGCAAGGCGGAGGAACACCAGATTCTCAAGAAGATGGCGCGCTCGCACGTTAGGATCGATGTCGAACCGGTCGTGACGCCGGCGGACATCGTGCGGCTGCGCGAGCTGGCCGACGAGATTTTCATGGACGAAAAGATCGAGGAGTACATCCTGAACGTGGTGGAGGCGACCCGCAATCCCGGGGCGCACAAGCTGGAGATCGCCGACTGGATCCGCTACGGCGCTTCGCCGCGCGCCACGCTGTACCTGGCGATGGCGGCCCGGGGCCAGGCCCTGCTGGAAGGGCGCGGCTACGTCACGCCGCAGGACGTGAAGACGATTGCCATGGACGTGCTCCGGCACCGTGTGATCGTCACGTACGAAGCGGAGGCCGAGGAGAAAACCGCCGAGGACATTGTGGCGCAGATTCTGCAAACCGTGCAAGTACCATGATTCCCAAGGAACTGGCCAAGAAGATTCGCTACCTGGAGATCTACACCAGCAAGGCCGTCAACGACGTGCTGGCCGGCGAGTACGAGAGCGTGTTCAAGGGCCGCGGCATGGAGTTCGAGGAGGTCCGCGAATACCAGCCCGGCGACGAGGTGCGTTCGATCGATTGGAACGTGACCGCGCGGATGGGGCACCCGTACGTGAAGCGGTTCGTCGAGGAACGCGACCGCACCGTCATTTTTCTCGTGGACCTGTCCGCCTCGGGCGCGTTCGGCAGTACGGGCCGGACAAAGAACGAGGTGGCGGCCGAGATCTGCGCGCTGCTCGCATTCTCGGCGATCAAGAACAACGACAAGGTCGGACTCATCGTTTTTACCGACTGTATCGAGATGTTTGTGCCGCCGGCCAAAGGCACGTCGCATGTGCTTCGCTTGATCCGCGACGTGCTCAATTTCCAGCCGCGCCAGGCGCAGACGGACATCGCCGAAGGGCTCGACTATCTCGGCCGCGTCACGTCGAAGCGCAGCGTCGTTTTCCTGATCTCCGATTTCCTCGGCGAGGCGTTCGAGAAGCCGCTTCGCATTGTCGGGCGGCGCCATGACTTGATCGCGGTGTCCGTGACCGATCCGCGCGAGGTCCGAATGCCCGACGTCGGGCTCGTGGAGCTCGAGGATGCGGAGAGCGGCCAGACGATTCTGATCGATACCTCGAGCGCCGCCGTGCGACGGCGCTATGAGGGGCTGGGCGCCGAACGTGCAGCCAAACTGCGGGAGCTGTTTCGATCGGTGGACGTGGATCACATCGATATCCTGACCGACCAGGACTTTGTTGTGAACCTTGTGCGGTTCTTTCGAACCCGCGAGCGGCGCGCGAGGCGGTGACAACGCCTTCGGAGTGCCGCCCCGTGCCCTGCGAAGCCTGAAAGGCGAAGTAGGGTCAACCACGCACAAGAAGGGCAAACACGGTGCGAAAGGTCACAGGCAGGATGATCAGGAGCGACTCCACAGGACGAATGTGACAGGACGATCCAGAGGGAACGTGCAACGAACGGGTGCGAATGATGAGTGAGGAACTGGACTTGACGTTGCCGGATCGGCCGGCGCCGGAACGGCGGCCGGCCTCGAAGCTGGTGCCGGTACTGCTGGTTGTCGTAATTCTTCTGCAGGCGGCCGGCATGGTCTTGGTTTTGAGCCGGCGTTCTCAGCCGGCCGCCGGGGCGCCGGGCGTCGGGCCGGCCTCCTTGTCGACGGCGGCGAAGAAGGATCTGGCCTTGAAACTGGAGAAGCAGGGCTTGTCGCTTCGCGCGGCCGCCGCCTGGCAGGAGTACCTGGCCTCGAGCGGGGCCGACAGGGCGGAAGCCGCGCGGATTTGGTATCGGATCGGAAACCTCTGCCAGGACGCCGACGCGCACGAACGGGCGCTGGCCGCCTACTACCGGTCGGAAAGCTACGCGAAGCTCACGGCCATTTCCGATGAGATCGGACGGCGAACGCAGGAGTCGCTCGAGTCGCTCGGCAAATTCGCGGCGCTGCGTCACGAGTTGGCCGAGCGGGTCGGACTGGGCGCGGCGGCGGAGACCGCGGGCGAGACGGTTGTTGCGGAGATCGGCGCGCAGAAGATTACGGAAGCGGAATTGGACCGCATGATCGAGACCCGGCTCGAGCGGCAACTCGCCATGTTGGCCGGCCGGCTGCCGGGCCCGGAGCTGGCGCGGCGCAAGGAGGAACTGCTCGGCCGTCTCACCGCGGGGCCGGAGAAGCTGCGGATCTTGAACGAGTTGGTGCTGGAAGAGATCCTGTATCGGCAGGCCCGCGAGACGCGGCTCGTCGAGCAGCCGGAAGTGCGGCAGGAACTGAAGAGCCTCGAACGCGGGCTGCTGGCGCGCAAATTGATCGAAAAAGCCGTCGCCGAACAGGTCCGGATCACGCCGGGCGATGTGGAGACGTATTACAAGGCCAACAAGACGGACTACATGCGGCCGGCCCGCGCGCGCATCAGCCATATCCTGGTCGCGACGGAGGCGGCCGCCAAAGCGCTGCTCGCGCAACTCGAGGGCGGCGCAGATTTTGCCGAGCTTGCCGCGCGTGAATCGCAGGATTCGACGACCGCACCAAACGGCGGCCAGATCCCGGACTGGCTCGAGAAGGGCGGCAGCGTGCCGGGCATCGGCTATTCGACCGCGCTGAGCGAGTCGGTCTTTGCCACAGCGGCGGGAGAGCTCGTGCCGGACCCGATCCGGACAGAGCGCGGCTATCACATCGTGAAAGTACGCGAACGGGAGGAGGCAAGGCAGCAAACGTTTGAGGCGGTGCGGGACGCGGTCGCCCGGGACTTGAGCCAGCGCAAGGAGTATGAAGTGCAGAGCCGCTTGCTTACGGAGCTGAAAGCGCGCTATGATGTGGTGATCCACCAGTCACGACTGATGCCGGAGACTCGGTCGAAAGAGGGCCTGCAATGAAGAGCATCCACAGGCGCATCGCGGCGGCACTCGTAGAAATCCCTGCCGTCGATATTCACTCGCATCTCGGCGCACACGGCATCTGTCACGCGCGTACGCTCGCGGACCTGGTATCGTATCATTGGGTCCACCTCGAGCTCGCGCGGGCCGCGGGCCGGCAGATCCTCTGCAATCCCGCAACGGCGCCGGGCGCCTATATGGAAGAGGTGCTGCCCTATTTCCCCTGTGTCTGCAACACCGTCAACCACTATGCGCTCATGGGCATGCTCCGGGACCTCTACGGGATCAAGGCGCACACGCTCACCGCCCGCAACTGGCGGCGCGCCGACGAGGCGGTGCGCGCGCGCGCCGGCGACGCCGGCTGGATGGACGCCGTGCTCGATGCCTACCGCGTGGAACGCGTCGGGATCCACTATATCGACGGGATCCCGCCGGACTCCAAACGGTACGTGCCCTACGCCTATGCCAACTATCTCTACACGCCGGAGTCCCGCCACGATCTGGCCAGAATCCGGCACGAGAAGAATGCGGTGCCGCAGACCACCGAGGAGCTGGAAAGCGCGATCTGGCACGAAGTCAAGTTGCTCGCGTTCGAGTACGGGATCCGAGCCCTGCATTGCGGGATCCGCGATGCCTTCGAGTACCGCACGCCCGACAGGGCGAAGGTCGGCCCCGTGCTCAAGGCACTGGCCGGCGGGAAACCCGTGTCGGAGCAGGACGCCAACGTATTCCGCAGCTTTACGGCCGATACCACCGCCGAGGCCGCCCGCGACCACGGTGTGACCGTGCGCCTCTTCTGCGGCTCAATCCGGTATGCCGAGTCCGTCGCCGTCGGCACCGCCACCTACTGGAACCCGGGCTTCCTTTCCTCGCTCGCCTTCCACCTCGACAAACACCGCGACACCCAGTTCGACCTGCTGCTCGTCAGCCCGATCCCCAGCCACGAGGCCGTCTGCCTCTCCAGGGTCTATCCCAACCTCTCGATCAGCGGCGCATGGTGGCACGGCTTTACACCCTCCACCATGCTCACGTTCTTCCGCGATCGGCTCGAGATGCTGCCGACAACCTGCTGGAACGCGTTCTTCTCCGACGCGCGCATGGTCGAATGGGTCGGCGGTAAATTGCTCGTGACGCGAAACCGGCTAGCGCATGCACTCGCCGATATGATCGACGAAGGCTTCTTCAGCGAGCGCGATGCGCTTGCCATCGCCAGACGGCTGCTGTCCGAGAACCCGAAGCGCATCTATGGGATCGAGTGAGGGGGGGGATTCGAAATTTGAAATTGGAAATTTGAAATTGGAGGGAGGAATCGTCGCATAGTCTACTGACGCAGCGTGGCCCGGAACACATTCTTTCCAATTTCCAATTTCCAATTTCCAATTTCCAATTTCCAATTTCCAATTTCCAATTTCTATCCTGCCCGTATCCAGACCGGGCTGGACCATGCGCGTTGGCCGTTGCGTTGTTCGACGCGCACACGATAGTGCGTCTCGCCATCGAGCGGTTCGTCGTCTTCGATTTCGCACAGGGCCGTGTAGCCGCGTTCGGGGATAACGCGGTGCAGTTTCGCTTTGTAGGCCATGTGGTAGAGCGGATCCTGGCGCAGTTCTCCGGCGAGATCGATTCCGCATTTCTCTTTCAGCATTGCCGCGCATTCGTCTTTGAACCACATTACGCGGCTGCTCTCGGCGAATGAGCCGACGGTGCCGCGGTCTTCGAGCCCGTTCACACGGACGGCGAGCGGGGTCTCGGCCGAGGCCTCGAACTCGAAGACATTGGCGCTCTGGTGTGGCTTGAGCACTTCCGCCAGGCTTGTCCGCATACGGAAGGTGGCGGAGCCGCCGTCGAGCTTCGGCACGCTGTGCGCCCGTGAGATCCAGCACGGCTCCCAGTCCAGCCATCGGCCGCGGTCGAGCCGGAGCTCGGCGGTCCAGTCCCGGTCCGGCAGTGAGAGCTCGTTCGGGCGCGGCCCCCAGCCGAGTTCCGCGCGGAATTTGAACTTGGCCCGTTGTCCCGGCGCCGGGAACGTCCATGTTCCCTGATGACAGTGTGTGGCGAGCACGCGGTTGTTGCGCAGGATCTCGACGCGGTCGAGCGCGTCGGACCCGCGCACCGCCACGCGGATCCGGCGTTTCGCGGCCGGCCCGATGATGGCGCCCATGGGCGCGTCGTTTACGGAGAAATCGAGCCGGATCCGGTCGCCGCTCACGCCATAGACACGCCGAGCCAGGAACGCCGCCCAGAGACTGTCCCGTGTCAGGTCGGACGCCAGGCAGGCCATCAGCCCCTCTCCGTATTGGCCGGGCACGTTGTTCCAGTTGTCGGTCGAACAGATCACACCCAGATGCAGGCCGCGAGCCAAGGCGTCCGCATAGGTCGTGCCCCCGGCGCCGGGCCCCATATGCGAGTTGTTGCGCAGCCCGATATACTCTTCGTCCGTCTCCGAACAGCCATGTTTCGAGAACGTCTCCGTGAATGGGCTGATCCTCTCGTCGCAGCGCGACCAGTCCGGGGCGCGGCGGCCCGGCCGATACCCGGTATGGTGCGGGATCGCGATTGCGTCCAGGCCGCGCAGCTTCTCGTACAAGTCCGGCACCGCGCACACGCGGAAGACCGGCGGCCCTTCGCTGCGATAGAAAACGTTGTGGTCGCCGCAGGTCCCGTCGCCCTGCCATTCATAGCCGGGGAACGTCACGAACCGGCCGGGCCGGTTCGCGGCTTTCATCAGCGCCTGGACTTCCTGCCATTCCTTGTCCAGCTTCTCCCGACTCTTGCAGTTCTCGACCACGACCTGCCGGCGTTCCGTCGTATCCGTCACGTGCCCGCCCTGCTTGAATGCCGACGCCTCGCCCGTGTAGTAGGCCGCCGCGTAGAAGTCCAGATACTTCGACGCGTCTTCGCAGATCCGGTCGAGCGGCGGGTCCTGCGGCCCGAACTGGTACGTGTTGTGGTGGGTGTCGCCCCAGTAGACGTTCAACGCGGCGTCAGACTCTTTGTGCATGGCCCGATTATGCGCGTCGGCACGCTTGTTTTCAAGCCGCGGTGTGCGATGTGTCGGCGCCCCGCGCAAGGGACGGCAGGGCGCGTGTCCTCAGGATCCGGGCGCGGCCGGGTTGACGAGCCCGATCTCCTGCTCCAGGTGCATCAGGAGCCATTGCGCCACGACCTGATGACCCCGTGCGTTTAGATGGTCCGCGTCGCGAAACAGCGCCTGCCACCGGTAATCCCCGCGCAGTTCCTCCCAGACGTACAAGACGCGCGCCTTCTCGGCGAACGGCTCAAACAGTGCATGCGGGTCGTATTCTTCAGTGTCGCCGTTTCTCGGGAAGACCGCGATCACCACCGGGATCTTTCCCGCTTTCTTGAACAAGCGAGTCAGTACCTCGACATATTCCCTGCGCAGTTGCGGCAAGACCTCTTTGCAGAAGGTCTTGTGGACCTTCTTCTCGCCCACCATCTTCGCCAGAAGCCGGCCCGCAGCTCGGCGCAGCAGCAGGTACAGCGCACTGCGTTGGCTGAGCCAGAAATGATAGAAGGGCACGTCCGGCACGCCGTGAAAGTCTGTTCCGATCCCATCGTGCCTGCGGCAAAACCACTGGTCCTCCAGGTCGTTGGTCGTGAACTGAAGCAGGATCAAGTCCGGCTTGAAGCGCAAGCCCCGTCGCAGGTCCCAATATTCCTGCCACAAGCCGTTGCCGGGGCACGCCGTGTTCAACACGTCCAGACCGGGGCACAGACGTTCCATGACCGTGGCGAAGAGGAAGGGATGCGGGATCCCGTCTCCGAAAGTCACCGAATCGCCGAGCAACAGGATCCGGAAACGGTGCCCCTTCGGCCGGACAGGATCGTCTTTCATCCCGTGGCTGTTCGTGCGAAACGCGATGTCCAGACTGCCCGCGTGGTCGGACTTGAGACGGAAGACCTTGCGGCGGTCGTATTCGAAGCAGGACTCGGCGTTGCGCTCAGCGAGATCGACCTTCCGTCGCGCCACAAGCTCCGCCAGGGCGAAGAACAGGAACACCGAGCAGACCGACAGCGCGAGTCTGCGGCGGACGCTCGGTCTTTTGACCCTCAAAAGCATGCTTCCGTGAATGCGCCGCCCTCGCGGGCGCGGCCATACCGCTTGAAGTTTCTCCTTGAAAAGACGGGGCAGGTTAGCACGGCAGGCATGGGGGCGTCAACTCTCGGGTTAGCAGCCTGTCGGACTGAAGCCGCCTTCGGCGTCATCAGTCCTCGGGCTGCTCTTTTTTTGCTGCGCAAAAAAAGGTGTTTGCCCGGCCGATGCAGTGATCTTTCAGCACAGGTTGACCGTTTCGGCCGGGCAAAGGAGACAGAGCGAATGCGGCCGCCTGCGTTTGCTCAGGAGGTGACCTGTTTAAGCTTCCACAACCGCTTGAAGTTGCAGGCCAGGGTTACGAGTTGCCACTTCATCTGCCGCGCTCGTTGACTCGAAGCCTGCGAAGATCCATTGCCTCCACCGCTTCGATCAGGAAATGCACCATGTCATCACTGGGAATCCAGTCGCGCAGATCGGGATGAAGCAGCATCGGCGTTCGACGGTCTACGTTTACCAGTCTCGCACTCATGTGCTAAGACTAACATTATCGTACCCAGCGTGGGGAGCACCTCCGATGGCTCATGAATAGAAGAGGCTAGTGTCGGCGGAACGCCTCTTGGGAAGGACAGAGCGCCGTGATGATCCCGGCCACGAGCAGGCCGGCCAGGAACCCCCCGACATGCGCGCCGAACGCGATGCCTTGCTTGCGGTTCATGATCGAGACGAGGTCATAGCCGAACCCGACGAGGGCAAAGAGTCCGAGCTGCATGGGCGGGATCGGTCGCGCGAGCGGCCAGACGTGCGGCCAGTTCAAGCGCCAGGACAGTGCGAGTCCCAGATAGACGCCTTCAAATCCGGACACCGCGCCGGACGCGCCGATGATCGGGATTTCGGAGTTCGAGTTCAGCAGTGTCTGCGTCACGTTCCCGCACGCGTCGCAGAGGAAGAACAGAGCAAGTACCCACCATTTGCCGAGATACAGCGAGGCCAGCGAACCGAAGGTCCAGAGGAAGACCATGTTGTAGACGATGTGTTCGGTGCTGCCGTGCAGCAGGCCGGCTGTTACGACCGTGCTCAGCACGCGGGTCTCGGCCAGGCTCATCCCGTCTTCGCGCAGCCCACGCCATGCCTGCTTGATCCGCGCGGGTGTCGCGCCCCACCGCTCGGAGAGCTGCAGGCCGTGTGTCGTCTCGAACACGAACAGCGCGCACATCGCAATGATGAGCACCCCGACCGTCGGGTGTTCCAGTGCTCTGGTGCCTTTGCCGGGCATGTGTCTCCAACCGCCATTCGAAACATGAAATCCGGGGCACAAAATGGCGCAAAACCGGCGTAGAGGCAACACACAATCCGTTGCCGGCCCGAACAGGCGCGCCCCGCGGGACATGCCACCGGTTCCCTGGCCAAAGCGAACCAAGGGCTTGACGGCCCGCGCGCGCGGCGTCATTAGTCACTGGCCGCCCTCTTTGGCCGCCTCCCCAGGCTCGGGGCTACGGAGGGCATGTTGATCACCGATCACTGACCACTGACCACTGATCACTGATCACTGACCACTGATCACTGACCACTGATCACTGACCACTGATCACTGACCACTGATCACTGACCACTGATCACTGACCGGCGGGGCCCGGCACTTGTTTGGGAGAGGACGCAGATGCAATGTCGCGGCGGCAGTACGACAGCGTGTATGGCGAGCCCATTGCCGCTTGGGCTGCATCGCCGGAATTTCTGGGTGGCCGGCTCGGAGGCGGCGATCTACATCGCATCCCTGCAGTTGGTTGGCCCGATGACCATGATACCGTTCCTGTTCAAGCGCGTGGGGATCGCGAGCCACTGGCTGGGTCTGTTCACGATTTCGGCCTTGATCATGGCGGTTGGCACGCCGCTGGGTTCGGCGATTGCCGGGGGGCGGGCCTGGAAGAAGTCGTTTTGTGTGCGGACCGGCTTTTTTCAGCGGCTTCCGTTCATTCTGGTTCCGATCGGCGCCATGTTCTGGTTCGACCGGCCTGTAACGCTTCTGCTTCTGCTGGCCGTGGCCTGGGCGCTGAGTTCGTTCGCGGCCGGCTGTGCGAGCCCGATCTACAATGTTGTGATCACGAACGGGACACGGGAGACCTCGTGGGGCAGGCTGATGAGCACGCGGCATGTGCTCGGTGCCGTGTTGGGGTTTGGCCTGACCGGCTTTGTCTGGTGCGTGAACCGTGCGGTGCCGCCGCCGTCGAACTACATCGTGCTCGGCTGGACAGGGTTCGGCCTGCTCTACGTTTCGCTCTATGTATTCACGCGGTTTCGCGAGGTCCCGATTCGGCAGGAGTTGGTTCGGGATACCGGCGGACTGCTGGGCACGGTGCGCGAGATTCGCTCGATCTGGCGCGAGGATGCGCGCGTGCGGTGGTTCGTGTTCGGGCGGATTCTTCGATCGTTCGGTTATGTGTTGGGCACGTATATGACGGCCGTGGCGATCGTGCGCTGCGCGTTGACGGACAAGGACATGTGGATCCCCGTGTTGGCGTTCAGCGTTGCGCGGGTCCTGACCGGGAGCGTGGCCGGATGGTTCATCGACCGATTCGGCGCGAAGCCTGCACTGGTCCTTTCGGCGCTGCTGATCTCGGGCGGGTCGCTGATGATCATGAGCGTGCGCAGTATCCCCTCTTTCCTGGCGGTCGTCGGCGTCTGTTCTCTTGCCGGCAGTCTCCTGATGAACGGGTTGCCCACGATGGCGGTGAAGATGACTTCGCGCGACCGGGTGCCTGCCTATCTGTCGACCTTGTCGTTGGCATCGGCGCCCGGCGTCATGCTGGTCGCGCTGCTGGGCATGTTCCTGGTTTGGCGCACGGGCTACGAGGTGGTGTTCTGGCTCAGCAGCGCCGGCACGTTGGTTGCCGCCGCCGTACTCTACGTCAAGCTGCCGCATATCAAACACGCCCCGGACGCGTAGGGCTCGGGCCGCACCGCGCTTTCTCTCGGTTGATCCATCAATCCTTCACCGGTACTTAACATTGTGCGCTTTTGATGTATACTAAGGCACCGGTATCGTAACGGAGTGCACCATGGACATGCATCTGCAGCGTGAAATCAACCGGCTGAAGACCACGATTCTGGCGATGAGCACGGAAGTCAGCCAGAACGTGCGGGAAGCGGTCGAGACGCTGGTCAGCAAGGACAAATGGCTGGCCCGCAAAGTGATCGAGTCGGACGTATCGATCAACCACATCGAAGTCGAGAAACACAGGGCCGAGGAGTACGGGTCATGACGACGGGTGCCGGCGGCCGGGGCCGCCGGCCCGGCGCTGGGAGCGAGGAGGAGAACATGGCAAAAGGGCCGGAACGACCGAACATACTGCTGCTTTTTACCGATCAACAACGGTTCGACACGATCGCAGGTGCAGGATTCGAGCACATGGTCACGCCGAACCTGGACCGACTGGCCCGGGACGGTTGTGTGTTCACGAACGCGTTCACTCCGAACCCGGTCTGCGTGCCGGCCCGCCACAATCTGATGACCGGCCTGCCGGCCCGTTACCACGGTTATACGGCGAACAACCCGCACCCGCTCGACCACCGTTTGCCGACGCTGCCGCAGATCCTGTCCGATAACGGGTGGCACACGCGCGCGATCGGCAAAATGCATTTCCAGCCGCCCCGCCGGCACAGCGGATTCGACAAGATGGAACTGATGGAGGAGATCCCGCGCTATCGAGAAGACGACGAATACGCGATGTATCTGAAGGCCAACGGCTGGGGCCACATCCAGAACATTCACGGTGTCCGAAACCTGCTCTACATGCTGCCGCAACGCTCGCTTATACCCGAAGAGCATCATGGCTCCACCTGGGTCGGCAAACGCTCGGCCGAGTTCATCCGGACGAACGCCGGGCGCCGTCCGTTCTTTCTCTGGTCGAGTTGGATCCAGCCGCACCCGCCGTTTGACATTACCGATTCGGTCGCCGAACTCTACAAGGATCGCGCGTTGCCCGCGCCCCTCGTCTCGGAAACACCGCTCGGGCCGCAGGCTGCCAACGCCGCGCGCTACGCCGACTTCCCGGAAGGCGAGCAAGCCGTGTACAACCGCCGGATGCGTGAATGCTACTACGCCGCCGTCAGCCTGGTGGACAAGAATGTCGGCGTGATCCTCGACGCACTCGAGGAAACCGGACAGCTCGACAATACGCTCATCATGTTCACCTCCGATCACGGCGAAATGCTCGGCGATCACAGCTGCTATCAGAAAATGATGCCCTACGACAGCGCCGCGCATATCCCGTTCGTTGTCCGGTACCCCGAGCGCGTGGCGCCCGGCAGCGTGCGCGACGATTTCGTGGGGCTGAACGACATCCTGCCGACCGTGCTCGATGTCGGGCAGCTTGCCTATCCCGGCCCGCTCGCGCTGCCCGGCCAATCGGCCCTCGCGCAAAATGCCCCGCGCCCGAACCACTACATGGAGTACGGGCGCGGGCGCGGACGCTGGATCTCGGTGCGGACCCGTACGCACAAGTACAACTATTACTATCGCGGCGGCTACGAGGAACTGTTCGACCTGGCGAACGACCCGTGCGAGAGCAGGAACCTGCTGATCTGCGAGCCGGACGACCCGGCGGTGGCCGACGCGCGTGGCGAGCTGCGCCGTACGTTGATCGAACTGGAATCACGCTGGGGGTTGGAAAACTATGCGGCACAAGGCGAACTGCTGAGTCTGGGGCCCGACGCGCCCGGCAGGAAGACCAGATCTTCTCGGAACGGACAGTTTCCGGCCTTCCCATCGAGCTTGACGGATGCGCGGGAAAAGGAGAGTATGAAACCTTTCGGGGAGGAAGTGCTCGAGGCCGTATCGAACGAGCCGATCGTGAAGTTGCACGATCTGGACTTGGACGCGTGGGCGGCGAACGGGGCGCCCGAGACAGTGATTGAGCGGATTCGGCGCGAGCAACTTTAGGGGACCACAATGAAATTCGTACTCCTGGGCAGCGGCGCGGTGCGCTGCGATTTGACGCATTGGGGGCCGGCGCAGGTCGTGCAGGTCGGGCGCGAGAACCTCCTGTTCGACTGCGGACGCGGCGCAACGATGCGGCTCAAGGAGGCCGGGATCCCGTTTGAAGCCATCCGCCGCGTCTTCTTCACGCATCACCACTATGATCACAATTGCGATTTCGCCTACTTCTTCCTGACCGGTTGGGTGCTGGGCCGGAACTTTCCGCTCGAGATCTACGGGCCGCGCGGCACCGAGCAGTTCTGCCGTGGCCTGTTCTGGGTCGCGTACGAAGACGACATCAACAGCCGTCGCTATCATCCGGCCTACACGGAGCAAGGCTGCAATTACGTGGCACGCGACATCCTGGAGTCGTCCCTGACGCTCAAGCGAGCCGACTACACGTTGAAAATCGTGCATACACTTCACATGCCGCACGTGCTCGACAGCCTCGCGTTCCGAATCGAGGCCGAAGGCAAGTCGATCGTGGTTGCGGGCGACAACATGATTTCCGAGCCGCTGATGGCGCTCGCGGAAGGGTGTGACCTGCTCGTGCACGAATGCACGTTTCCCTCCGAGCGCGTCGAAGACGGCGAGTGGGGCAACTTCCATACCGCGCCGCGGGCGCTCGGGAAGTGGGCGAAAGAACGCGGCGTCAAGAAATTGCTGCTCAAGCACTTTGCGGTCCAGCCCGGCGTCGAGATCGAACCGATGGCCGACGAGGTGCGTGAAGGGTTCGGCGAGGAAGGCGTGGTCGTCGGGCGCGACCTGCTCGTGATCGACGTCTGAACGCGGGCCGCAAACGGCCGCGCTGCCGCCGGGGCGGGTGGCTCGCCTCACGGCAGTTCGTCCGGGCCGGAATCGTCCGGGCCCGAACGGTAGTAGGTCACGTGCACGTTGGCCGTCCCGTCGCGCAGTTTTGCCTCGAGCTTCCTTCGCAGCCAGACCCGTATCTCGCGCCGTACCGGCGGCACGAGCAGCAGGAATCCGACCGCGTCGGTGATCAAGCCGGGCGTGATCAGCAGCGCGCCCGCAACCAGGATCATGACCCCGTCCAGAATCCGTGGCGCCGGCATGCGGCCTTCGGTCATGTCGCGCCGGATCCGGCCGAGCAGCGCGAGCCCCTGCGCCCGGGCCAGGGCCGCCCCCACGAAGCCCGTCACAAGCACCAACAACAGCGCGCGGTGCCAACCCAGCCAGCCGCCGACCCGGAGCAGGAGCACGAGCTCCAGCAGCGGCATGAAAATGAACAAGACGAGTAGTTGTGCGAAACCCATTGTGGGGAATGGTTGACGGTTAATGGTTGACGGGCGAGGGTTCGGTTCCTTCGTTCGGCTCCGACGGCGCGGCGCTGAGCGCGCGAACCCGTTTCATGACCTCGTTGATTTGCCACTCCAGTGACGTCAGGATCCAGAGCTGAAAATGGTTCACCCGCGTCTGGTGCCGCATGATCACGATGACTTTCACGGAAATCAGAGCCACCGCCAGTTCGACCACCGCCAGCCGCACAATCGGGTGATGGCTCAGCAGCGAGACCACCAGACAACTCAGGATCAACACAACGAAGATCGTGTTGATCAGGTGCGTGTGGATGTGCGGTACGCCGCCGATGCTGCCGACGATCGCACGGACCCGTTCCTTCTCTTTCTTGAATTGCTCGATCTCGAGCTGCAGATCCTGGATCTCTTCTTCGATACGTCGTTGATCTTCTCGTGACTCAGCCATATGCACCTCGCCGTCTCAGGGCGCGCCGCGGACAGAACGCCCGCAATTCTACATGGATGCGGATGGCGTACAACCACAAACCCCCGCCGCATCAGAGCGCCTTGCGAAAGGCGGCCGGACTCACACCGGCGAATTTTCGGAACTGTCCCGAAAATGCCGCTGTGTCCGAGTAACCGAGTCGCTCGGCAATCTCCTTGATGCTCAGCGTGAAGTCCCCCAGCAGTTGCTGCGCCTTGTTTGTGCGGCAACGGATCCGGTACTCCTGGGGCGCGCAGCCCATGTGCTCCTTGAACACCTTGCGCAGACGCTCGTATCCCAGCCCCAGCCCCGCGAGCCAGTCCGGCGCGTTGATCCGTATCTCCAATTGCTGCTCCAGAATCCTGCACGCCTGCTTCACGACAACCGTGTGCGGACGACGTTGGCGATGCGACGCTCCCGCCTCGGATAACCGCGCCAACAGCGTGTGCGCGTCCGCAAGCAGACCGGGAAGCTCCGCCGGAGATGCCGACCCGAGCCGCTCCGTCATGTTCCGACACAGCTCGAGTAGATATACCGTGAGGCCCGGCCATTGAACCCGGCGCGATGAGTCCAGGCCGCCACAGACGCACAGCGCGTCGACCAACGCGTCGGGCACCTTCAGCGCAAACTCGAGCCAGCCCCCGTCAGGATCACGATGCAGACGGAACGGCTCGCCCCGAAATCTGTGCAGCGCACTGCCCGGTCGCAGCACAACCACCTCGTCGTCCGGTCCTTGGTAGGTGCCGCTGCCACGAAGAAGATAGAGCAACGCGTAACTGCCCTGTGTGCGCCATGTCTCCTGACCGGACAGCCTTCCGCCTGTCAGAAAACCCGCCACGAAGCTCGAACGCGTGCCGCCAACCTCCAACGTCCGGTACGCGCAGCCACAGGCCTCCATGCCCGCCAGCAATCCCTCCCTGTCCGAGCCCCCCCTCATCCTTCGTCCTTCCAGGTTCGCGCCACATGTGCCATGCGCAACGCCTCAAATAAGAACAGCCGTGCCCCACGCTCCGTGTACGTGTCGACCAAATAGAACAACAAATAACCCATTATCGCGATTGATGCAAGTCGAGTATGCCTACAATATATGACCAATAAGAGCAATTCTATGGAGGCCAGCGCATGAACGATACTGCCAAGCGACCGAACATATTGGTATTCATGACGGATCAGGAGCGTCTGGACGTGACGATGCCGGGGCATCCCTGCCGGACCCCGAATCTGGAGCGGCTCCAGCGCGAGGGGCTGACGTTCACGCACGCGTTCACGCCGATGACGCACTGTTCGCCGGCGCGCGCCTCGCTGATGACCGGCATGTACCCGTCGAAACACGGCGTGCACAACAACGTGGCGAATGATCCGGCGTTGAGCCGGACGATCAACGAGGAGTGCGAGACGTGGTCGGAGAAACTGCGCGCGGCAGGCTACGATTTGACCTACACGGGCAAATGGCATGTGTCCGCCACGCGGCGGCCGGGCGAGTTCGGTTGGGAGGAGCAGCAGATCAATGCGGCGCGGATTCGGCCGCACAGCGATTGGCACGGCTATTTTTCGATGCCGCGCAACGACACCGTGCCTCGCAAGCGCGGCGAGTTGGTTGCGCGGGGCTGGTATCGCCGGCGGCTTTACGGAACTTCGCCGAAGAGCTATGAGCAGACGAATGAGCATGTTCTGCTCGACGGCGCGCTGGAGCGGCTCCGCGGCTTGGCCTCCGGCGAGAAGCCGTGGTGCCTGTTTGTGAGCATGGGCGGGCCGCACGCTCCCTTCGTGATTCCCGAGAAGTACGCGACCATGTATGACCCGGCCGAAATCGAGCTGCCCGCGAACTACAAAGACGAGATGAGCGATCGGCCGAGATTGTATCAGCGCATGCAGGAACGCTACAGCCAGTTCTCGGAACAGGAAGTGCGCGAAGCGATGGCCCACTACTATGGCTACTGCACGATGCTCGACGATATGCTCGGCGAGGCGCTCCAGGCCCTGGACGAGACCGGACAGGCCGACGACACGTTCGTGCTGTTCGTTTCCGATCACGGCGAGTTCCTCGGCTCGCACGGCCTGTTCGCCAAAGGTCTGCCCGCCTTCGACGAGAGCTATCGCATTCCTTGCGTCATGCGATGGCCGAATGGAATCCGTAGCCCGGGCCGCCGGATCGACGAGTTCGTGACATTGTGCGATCTTTCGCCGACCTTTACAGAGCTCGCCGGGGCCGAACCCACGGCCGACCCGAGTGGCCGCAGTCTGGTGCCCTTTCTCAAGGGTGAGACGCCAGAGGATTGGCCGGACGCGTTCTATAACCAGTGCAACGGCGTCGAAATCTACTACTCCCAGCGCATGGTGCGCACCAAGAAGTACAAACTCGTCTACGCCCCCAGCAGCCGCGACGAATTGTACGATCTCGAGAAGGACCCGTACGAAATGAACAACCTTATCGACAAACCCGAAATGCAGCCGGTCGTCGAGGCGCTGTTCAAGAAGCTTTGGACCAAGGCCGAGCAGGAGCGCGATATCATCGGAAGCTGCTACCACACCATCTCGCTCGCGCCTGTCGGGCCTGCCGTCGCGCTGGGGGTGGGGGACTGAAGCAGAGGCCCCTCCGGACGGGACTCAATATCCAACAGCCAACACCCAACAGCCAACACCCAACGTCCAACCAGGATGGATGTTGGCTGTTGGATGTTCAGTCTCTCCCGCAGAACATCCAACTTGGGGGTTGGGTGTGCACGTGGTTCCCCGATCCGCGGATAAGAATCCGCGAATCGGGATAGTGGATGGTGGATTGTGAGTAGTGAATGGTGTTGGAGGCGCTCTGGAAGATCCTCCGTTCGATCAAGCGATGCATGTCGTTTCACGACGCT
>Ga0272441_10003444_pt1 | contig 30074 bp, 24 predicted proteins | sample SSMProp6N_FD_193582 | JGI IMG/M metagenome (GOLD analysis project Ga0272441, IMG submission 193582) | Marine sediment archaeal communities from Little Sippewissett salt marsh, Falmouth, MA, United States - SSM-Prop-6N | ecosystem: Environmental > Aquatic > Marine > Wetlands > Sediment ... | reverse complement strand
CCGTTCCGGTTATAGTGCGATTACAGGGAACGAATGCTGAAGAAGCGAAAACTATAATAGACAATTCAGGACTCGAGGTATTCTCTGCAATATCATTTGAGGATGCTGCCAGCAGGGTCAAAGAGGTGCTGTCGTAAATTACTTTTTATTTACGGGCAGAACAGGGCATCAGTAAACAGATCTTAAGCTTTAAATACGTGCCTGTGCGAACCATCACAGAATGGTTTATTGGAAGACCTGCCGCACCTGCATAGATATACCTCATTCCCTGACTCAACAGGAAAGTTGTTTTCTTTTAACAGTGTAAAATTCCCGGTCACTTTCAAAGGGCCATCCTTTATTATCGTTATTAAAGGTGATTTCTTTTCCTGGTCCATTGTGTATATTGCTTATGATTTAAAATCTATTGTCCTGTGAGTGCCATCACAGAATGGTTTCATCTTGCTGGCTCCACATCTGCATAATGATACTGTACCACTAAACCTGGATCGTGAACCATTTTCTCTTTCAAGCAGGAAACCGCCATCTACTACAAAAGGTCCATTATCCATTAAATTAATGGTAGCCGCCTTGATTCTTTCTGTATCCTTTTCTTGCATTAATGAACTCCTGCGGTTCTTAATATGATTGGGGTGTTCAGGTCCTATATCCTGATTTTTTTCATCATCATTATATTTCCAGGTAAGGGCATCCACCGGGCAGCGGTCAACCACCTTAATGATTTTTTCCGTTTCTGATCCATCCATATTGACCCAGGGACGTTTATCCGGATTAAATACCTCTGGTAAACCACTGGTGCACGCTGATGCATGGATGCATGACGACGCTTTCCAGTATACTGTAATATCCTTATTCCTGTATTTCCTTTCTCCTGATTCCATGCCTTTAGTTTAGTTCATTAATATTTAACAATAATTAATAAATTTGGTTGCGCCTATCGCGATTAATTAATAATTTTATGGCGTATTTAATGGGTTGATAATTAAAAAGTTTTACAATTATCGTAAAATTTACTGTTTTTTAGAAATATTACCTGTCTGATTTTTTTATTCTGGAATTGACATTAAGTGATATTTCAGTAATAATGGTGATTTAAGCTTTAAGGTTAATGAGGATTTTTCAGCAGACGCATGTTTACATTATATCAGGATATATCCTTACTTTCTGCCGTCTAAAGGAGATATTTTCACCATTGGAGAAACTCTCTGTTTTTGATAGACTTGAGTCACTGCCTCAAGATGTAACTCAGATACTTCTAACCATTCTGAGCGCATTCGTTGTGCTTGCAACCCTCACTGTAATTTTTCTTAGAAAAACTCGCAGGATGACAGACGAGCTCAGGTTAAAAACAAAAGAGGTTGAGAGTGCCAATAGCAATCTCGAGAGACTCAACAAGGAACTGTTGAAGCAAAAAGAAAAAATCGCGAAAGAACTATCAGATTCGGAGATGCTCTACAGCATCATACTATCAGCTGCAGATGACGGGATAATATTTTATGATACCGGCTGGTCAGTTAAGTTTGCCAACCCGGCAATATATTCCATACTTGGATTTGATCAAAATAAGGACGAATTATTCGATATCTTAAACAGTAAGGATCATCTTCATCCTGACAATTCCGATTTTCATAATGAGAGGATTAAGGCAATATCCAGTAAAGGCAGTTTTGAAGCCGAGATTAAAGTAAAGCATAGTAACGGAAGATATGTTGTACTATCAACAAAACTTGTGGAAGTAAAGGATGAGTCAGGATCTCCCCTGGGAGTGCTGTCCGTTTCACGTGATATCACCTCCCTGAAGCAAACCCAGACCCAGCTGATTATTGCAAAGGAGAAAGCCGAGGAAGGGAACAGGTTAAAATCCACCTTCCTTGCCAATATATCACATGAAATACGTACTCCGCTGAACAGTATTGTAGGCTTTGCTAACCTGCTAAATGATAGTAATGCATCTGAGGATATGAGGGGGGAATATATTAACTATCTAAATCAGAATACAGAAAAGCTGCTTCAGGTTATTACAGATATTATTGATCTGAGCAAACTTGAGAATAATGAAATTAATATCAATTATAATCCGGTTAAGCTAAACTCTGTACTTGATTATGCCGAGGATTATACAAGAAAGCTCATAGAACGCAGCGGTAAGGATATTAAGCTGAAGGTTGATAAGGGCCTGGCCGATGAAAGGGATATTGTTTACACAGATGATCTCTGGATTAAAAGGGTTTTCAGACATCTCCTTGATAATGCGGTCAAATTTACAAGGGCAGGCAGAATTGAGATGGAATCGGCCCTGGCTGGTTCATCAGTTATGTTTACGATAAGGGATTCGGGTATCGGCATAAGCAAGGAGAACCTTAAAACAATATTTGAGCAATTCAGACAGGAAGAAAGTGGTCACCATCGCTCCTTCGAAGGACTCGGAGTCGGATTGACAATGGCCCGCAAGGTTGTTGAGAATATGGACGGATATCTCTGGGTTGAATCTGAAAAAGGTAAGGGATCAGAATTCTTTTTTACAATACCCTACAGGCCTGTAGATACTTCATCATATATCAAAGCTGAGAAGAATAAAGAATCGTTTACCCTGAGCCAGAACTGGTCTGGTAAAACAATACTGGTAGCCGATAGTAATATTGATATCCTGAAGTACCTAAACAGGGTTCTGGCCAATACAGGTATTAATGTAGTACATGCACGTTCAGGTATGGAAATACTGGATATAATAAAGGGGAAAGAATCGATTGACCTGGTACTGCTGGATATGCAAATGCCTGAAATAAATGGAGTTGAAGCAGTAAGTGAAATAAGGAAAGCAGGACGAAATATCCCTGTTGTTGCACAGACATCATCCATAGTAGAAGAGGAGCAGGATAAGCTCGTAAATGCAGGCTGTAATGCATGTCTGATAAAACCGGTAAGCCAGGATCAGCTTCTTTCAGTAATATCAGGTTTCCTAAATAAGAACTGATTGAGATTTGTGTAAAAGGAATATTATCTATCCCCCTGGCACTGTACTTTAAAATTATTTATCATTATTTTTAGGATACGAACAGATCCATTCTATGGAAAGGTACTCATATGCAGATATTATTTTACCCTTGTCCCTGAAGGGAGTATTCACTTACAGAATCCCCGAATCATTAAGTGAAAGAATGAGCAGGGGAATACTTGTGTCTGTTCCATTTGGACAGAGCAGCCGGTATAAGGGTATAGTATACAAATTGCATAATCATAAACCGGCAGTGTCGGTTGTTAAGGAAATAGTGGAAATATCAAAGCCTGCTCTGGGAATATCCGGATATCAGCTTGATTTATGGGAATGGGTGAGTGAGTATTATCACTGTTCCCTGGGAGAGGTGTTGAATGCAGCAATTCCTGCCGCTTTGATGGCTACAGATAGCAAGAAATTATACCATATTGCGACCGAATCAAGTATCGAACTGGCAAGGGACTTTACCGAGAAACAATTGTCGGAACAGCTGGATAGCCTGAAGAAAACACCGGCACGCTACAGGCTGATGATGACATTCCTTGATTTAAGCTCTTATGGAGAAGAGTCGGCAGATCAAATGATTCCTAAAAGCATACTTCTGAAAGAATCAGGGACCTCAACCTCTGTCCTTGAAAAACTGTTTGAAAAAGGGATACTCAGGGAAACCAGTACCGAGAAATCAAGATTCGGAAAGTTAACAGGTTCAACTATAAGTCTTAAGAAATTGAGTGAACACCAGAAAAGCACTCTGGATAAAATAAATACTCTTTTCGGTGAAAAGGATACTGTACTTCTTCATGGTGTCACATCAAGTGGTAAAACAGAAATATATATTCACCTGATCGAACAGGCATTGAAAAAAGGAGAGAAAGTACTGTACCTGCTTCCTGAGATTGCACTCACAACACAGATCATAGACAGGTTAAGATTATATTTTGGAGATAAGGTTGGAGTCTATCATTCAGGACTTAGTGATAATGAAAAGGCAGAAGTATACACGCGGATAAGTGGTCTCTCATCACTTGGTGAGTTTGATATACTGCTTGGAGTGAGATCTTCTGTCTTCCTGCCTATCAATAATCCCGGTCTTGTGATAATAGATGAGGAGCATGACAGCTCATACAAGCAGTTTGACCCTGCACCCCGGTACAATGCAAGGGATACTGCACTTGTCCGGGCCCGTTTACAGGGAGCAAAGGTTCTGCTGGGTTCAGCAACGCCATCCGTTGAATCAATGTATAATGCTGATAAGGGTAAGTTTGGTTATGTATACCTGGGGGAGCGATATGGAAATATAAAGATGCCTGAGATAATCTTAACCGATTCCAGGGAGGCGTACAGGAAAAAGACAATGATATCACATTTTACTCAGGGTATGGTCAGGGCAATCGATGAGGCTCTTGATAATGGTGAACAGGTTGTCCTCCTTCGCAACAGGAGAGGTTTTGCTCACTTTATCATTTGCTCCGATTGTGGATGGACACCTGTATGCCCGAATTGCTCGGTAAACTATGTTTATCATAAGAACCCTGATCGACTGTATTGTCATTATTGTGGATCCTCAAGCTCACTGCCCAGGCGTTGTGAAAACTGTTCATCCACAAATATCAGGTTGAAGGGTTACGGTACCGAAAAGGTTGAGGATGAGATTTCAGTATTATTCCCTGATGCAAAGATAAAGAGAATGGATTACGACAGTACGAGAAGGAAGGGATCGATAGAAGAGATAATAAGGGATCTTGAGACAGGAAATACTGATATCCTTATCGGGACACAAATGATTTCAAAAGGCCTTGATATTGAGAATCTTAGGGTGGTGGGTGTTCTGAATATCGATAGTATGCTATTCTATCCTGACTTCAGAGCACATGAAAGATGCTTTCAACTTGCAGCCCAGGTGAGCGGCAGGGCAGGAAGAAGGAAGAAAAGGGGAAAAGTGATTATCCAGACCTCCGATCCTTATCATGAAGTAATGAGGCAAATCCTCAATAATGACTATGCAGCTATGTACAAAAGTCAGCTTGCTGAAAGAAAAGATTTCAACTATCCCCCCTTTACAAGGCTGATAAGAATTTATTTGAAGCACCGAAAGGAGTCAGTGGTAACAGCTGCTGCTGATATCCTGGCTTCCAATCTGAAGAAATCACTTGGCGGCAGCGTACTGGGACCTGAATCACCTCCTCACTCAAGGCTTCAGAACAGGTATATCAAATCAATACTTCTGAAGATCGAGAGGAACATATCATTCAGGTATACAAGGGAGCTGATATCCCGAAACTCAAAGGTGTTGCTTGATAGAAACGAATTTTCAGCCCTGAGAATATATTCTGATGTTGACCCGCAATAGAAAGGGATTCATAAAAAATTGAAACCAATAACGGTGCACTAGCTTACTTATGTTTTTATTTTGCCGGCAAGAAGAAAAAAGTTACGGACCATCCTGTCCCAGCTGTATTTGTTTTTCTCCTGCTTTATACCTGCTTCAAACTTGCTGTACCTGTTATTACTAAAGAAATCAATGAGGGCTTCCGATACTGCTCCCGGGTCAGGTTTGACAACATATCCTCCTTTTCCATGAGGTATTATCTCTGACAGGCCTCCCACATCGGTCACCAGCATGGGTTTATTAAAATGATAGCCTATCTGCGTAACCCCACTCTGTGTGGCTGTCCTGTATGGCTGCGCTATTATGTCTGAAGCACAGAACCAGTACGCTACTTCTTCGTCGGGGATAAAATCAGGAAAAATCATTATATCTTCCTCAAGGCCATGTTCCCGGATTAGCTTATCATAAGGAGCTCTTGGGACATAGAATTCACCAACGGCCAGTAATCTGATTCTCATTTCTCTGAAAGCCTTATCAGCAAAAGCATTAATTAAAATATCAAAGCCCTTATACTCCCTTACCAGCCCGAAAAATAGTATATACCTGTATTCAGGATCAAGTCCCAGCTTCTGAAGAGCATCCTTCCTGGTAATCGAATCTCCAAAATTATCGAATACAGGATGGGGGGAAAATATCCTTGGCTTTGAATTGTTGAACAAATCAAGTTCTTTAAGTACTGATTTCGACATGGCAATAAAACCATCGACAGGCTTTTCAAAATACCTGGTAAGGATATTATCTCCCGGTCTTTTTTCGTGAGGTATGATATTGTCAAGCAGTGCAATAATTTTGGTATGGCCATTTTTCTTTATCAGCCTGGCTATTGTACCAAAACAAGGAGCCATGAGTGGTAACCAGTATCTTATTAATACAATATCAGGTTTTTCCTTTTTTATTCGTCGTGCTACCTTTATCCAGTTTAAAGGCCAAATAGAGTTGACTGTCCGCACTATATTAAGGTTCTCCGGGGCCCGGCTGTCAGAATATTGAGTTTTGCCGGGAAACAGCATTGACGGATACTGAAGCTTAAAAGTTTCAATCCTGACATTATTCCCGCCTGACTGCATCTCCAGGGCAAGTCTTTCATTAAAAACAGCCAGTCCGCCACGATAGGGGTGACTTGTTCCTATAAATACTATACTCGACATAAACTGATATAAACAATGTAAAGATAATTAAGTATACGCCAGTTTGGCAATAGCTTTAAATAAAACATTAGCAGTTCATGTTTAGCCGTATAATAGTCTTATTTATTAGCTTAACCACAGGGGTACTATTATTTTAGCTATTTTTGAAGATACCTCTTTCTGAAAGAATTTTAATCTACTTTGATAATGATAAAGAATATAAGCCTGTTTCTATTGCTTCTTATGACCATATCTTCAGCTGCGCAGTATGCTGAAAATTACGAAAGGGACATTATTCTTGCGAACAAATTAATGGGTTATTGCGAGGGATTTTCAAAATCTATTGGAGAGAATGATTTTTCTTACCATTCATTCCGGGAAGATTTAAGCGAGTCATTGCTTACAAGGTGCACAAACGGTAAGATGTCAATTCGCTGGCAAACAGGCGAAGTAACAGAAGCCAGGGTTTCAGAGCAGGGTTTTGTCTGGATCGCCGCTATGGATCTGACTGATGAAGAGTGCCGGTTCGATGTATTTATTGATGGGCATAAGCGCTTCGAGATATTCTCAGGCCCCGATCCGGTATTGAAAACCAGAAGCACAGGAGATGGCAATATGAATTTCTATCCTGTGGAGATAGATCATCATGGGGATGCCCACGGGTATATGACCCTGGAAGCACCCGGAGAATGGTTAAGCCCCGGGAAACCTTTAAATATTGAAATTACCGGATCAAACGCCGGATCTAATACCTGGATAATCGTATATAAGGCCGGGGACGCTCTATCTTATCTAAAGGATAAATCCAGGTATTCTTTTCAGCTAAAAGCAGATATTTTACATGGTGAAGATTACCGTGAAATCATACTGCACAGCCCGAAATGTTTTGCAGGCAAGAAGCTGCAAATAACCACTGCATCGGGAAAAGAGCAGAAAGACCTTATAGAAAACACTGACAGGGCTGAACTCAGGTTTAAAATGGATAAGTCTGAATCGGAAGATGCATTGAGGATATCTGATGAGTACGGTGATATTGTAAATATAGCAGACATATCCCGTTCATTTGAGGAAACAAGTATCAGGAATAAGATCATTATTATCAATCAACTTAGAACAGGCAAAAATGAATCATACCTTGATGCAAAAAGACTTTACAGGCCTAAAACAGGTAAGAGCCTCCTTGAGCTTTCCAGATCAGAAATGAGTAAGGGCACTATTTACCTGATGAACTCCAGTCATCAGGATATTGCATGGATGGACACACCTGAAAAGTGTGTAATTGAAAGAGACACCATGCTTTTGACCCCTTTATTTGAGAATGCAGTAAATACCGATTCCTACAGGTTTGACATCGAGGATGCCCTGATGCTTAGGGAATATATTGAGAGACATCCTGAGAAGAAAAAGCTTGCCGGAAGATTGCTCAGAGAGGGCAAATTATCCTGTGGATCAACTTTTATACAACCCTATGAGGAGATGTATTCAGGGGAGGCTCTGGCTCGTCAGTTCTATTTTGGTGCGCGATGGCTTAAAGAGGAATTTGATTATGATGCTGTTGTATACTGGAATGTAGATGTGCCGGGCAGGACTCTTCAGATGCCCCAGATAATGAAGAAAGCCGGTACAGAATTCTTGATGTTCAGCAGGTTTGAAAAGGGATTTTATAAATGGTATTCACCTGATGGTTCTTTTATTACAGCATATTCGCCCGGTCATTACGCCAATGCCTACCTTCCTTTACAGAGGAATTTCTTTGAGGCTACCAGGTTTATAAGTGAAAGTGCTCTTTCCTGGTCATCCTTTTTTCCTGGTTCACAAAAACCCGTGATACCTCTTCTCTCCGACTGGGATATGAGCCCTGCGATTGATTACAGCGGACTGACAGAGCAGTGGGGCAGTATAAAAGAGATAGAAAACGAAAATAACGAATATGAGGCTTCGGAACTTCCTGATTTCCGGATCACAACTGCTGATGTCTTTTTCAGAGCCCTTGCTTCAAATGCCAATAATCTGAGTTCATTGAGAGGAGAGAGACCGGCAATGTGGTTATATATACATGGTCCTTCACATTATCAGGCTTTGAAAGCGAGCAGAGAGGCTGATATACTCCTCACTAAAGCGGAAAAGTTTAACTCGGCCCTGGCTGCCTTAAAGGCTACATTTTCTTTTTATCCCTCCAGGGAACTCAACGAAGCATGGGAGGCGAAGATTTACCCTGATCATGGTTGGGGAGGTTTAGGGGGTGATATAACAGATAATTTCTTTCTTATGAAATTCAGGTATGCCCGGAGCGAAGCCACTCGCTTGCTCGATAAAGCTCTTATGGCATTATCTGCAGAAATAGATTTCAGTGAAAAGTATGGGGAACCACTGGTAGTATATAACAGTATGAGCTCCAGCAGGACTGATATAGCTGAAATTGAGCTAAGCTTCAATACAGGAGAGGGCAAAAAGGTGGTAGTAAGAGATAACACTGGTAAAAAAGTACCCTCACAATTATCAGGTATAGAATGGAATAAAGACGGGTCTCTCCGTTCGGCCAAACTGGTATTCCTTGCTGATAATATTCCATCAATTGGATATAAAACCTACTATTATGAACTGGCCAAAGAAGCCGGTGAAAAAATAAATGCCGAAATCTCAAAAGCTGAACTTTCAAATGACTTTTATAAAATCAAGCTGGGCCCCGGAGGTATTGAATATCTTTTTGATAAGGAGAAGAATGTACAGGTGATCGATAGCAAAAGCTTTGCCGGAGGGCAGGTAATAACCATGCAATCAGTGGGTAACGGTGCAGGTGAGTTCAATGATATTCAGCAACCCGACATGGATGAATACGATTACACAGGCTCCTCAGGAGATGATACGGAATGGCAGTTGGTTGAAGATGGAGATGTATATACAAGATTTAAGATAAGGCAGCCTGTTAAATATGCTGAAATAGAAAGGTATATTACGATCTACCACGTGCTGAAGAAAATTGATTTTGATATTGGTATTTTAAACTGGGAAGGAAGATTATACAGGGAATTCAGGATGGTAATGCCACTTCATCAGACTGATTCACAGATTTCATACGAGGTGCCCTATGGTGTTTTAAATGTTGGGGAGGATGAATTGCAAAGACCTGCCGGGGAAAGATATACCAAAGAATGCACTGATATTAATCCAAGAGGTATACTGAACTGGATATCTTCCAGTAATGACAAGTTTGGATTTACCATGAGTTCTGATGTTGCGGTTGCTGATTATATCGATCCATCAGAGAATCGATCTGATAAAACTGTTCTGCAGATGGTTCTGCTGGCTTCAAGAAAAAGCTGCCACTGGTCAGGTAATGACTATCTTCAAACCGGCGATCACCATTTTCACTTCTCAGTAACGACACATGCTACGGGTTGGAAGAATGGTTATCAATTCGGTGCAGGCTCAAATGAAAGACTGGATGTAATAAAACCTGTAACAAAATCTTCAACAGCGAGTATACCGGAAAGTATGAGCTTCTTCTCCACAGAAAACAAAAATATAGTTATCAGCACAGTAAAGAAGAGTGAGGATACGGATGCGCTGATAACCAGGTTATATGATATTGAAGGCGTTGATACCAGTCTTAGATTTAAGACGTTCAGGGATATTAATGAAGTGGTGAGGACTAATTTGTTAGAATATCCGGTCGAAGAAATTAAAAGCTCTCCAGGTGAAAGTTTCGATACGCAGATTGGAAGATATTCGATTGAGACCTACCGGCTGGGCTTAAATATGTAAAGCAGATACGAATGCTCAGTTTATATATGCAATAGTTGATTGAAAATATAGAGCAAATTGTAATTTTGAACTATACTATATTGAAATGATATGAAAGGATCTTCGAAATCCCAATATTCAGATGCCAGTCATAAGTTCATGGCCGAGGACTATAGAATACTGTTTGAATCAGCACAGGATGCACTGATTCTTTACAGTCCCGATCTACAAAGGTTTACTTTATGTAATCAATCTTCATGCAGGCTTTTCGGATATTTAAACAGTGATGAAATCTATAGTTTGACACCTACTGATATATCTGCAGAGTATCAACCCGATGGCAGATTGTCCTCGCAGTTGATAGAAGGGTTTGCAGAAAGGCTTGCCGGAAAGAAGAACCTGGAAGGACGCTGGCTGTTTAAGCGTAAAGATGGAAAGGAATTCCTTGCAAAGGTCAACCTTCTGCACCTGGAAATTAGGAAAATGCCTATGATACTGGGTAATATAAAGGATATTACCGAGGAAGCCCGTATTGAAGAAGAACTAAGGGATAGTGCTTTTAGTCTTGACGCAGCTGTAAATGGTACCGGAATGGGTCTTTGGGACTGGGATATTGAGAATAATAATCTTATTCTCAATGATAACTGGTTTGATATGCTGGGTTTTGTCCGTAAAGATTTTGAAAAAAGATATGACAGTTTTGGATACAATACTTTTGCTGATTATGTTCATCCCGATGATCTTATAAAGGTCCAGAAGGAACTTGAGAAGCACTATGCTCATGAGATTGATTATTACAGGGTTGAGATACGGATGAAGACTGCTGATAATGACTGGAGGTGGGTGCTTGCAGCCGGAAAAGTCTGCGAATGGTCAGGAGACAAGCCCAGACGAATGGTGGGTATACATACTGATATTGATTACAGGATCAAAATGGAGGATAGGTTGAAAGAAGCTATTCACAGGGCAGAGGAGAGTGACAGGCTGAAAACAGCTTTCCTTGCCAATATGTCTCATGAGATACGTACTCCCATGAATGGCATTATTGGTTTTATGGACCTGATGGTAAGCCCCGAAACAACAGATAATCAGAGGAATGAATATGCCGATATAATCAGAAACAGTTCACGTCAGTTATTGAATATAGTGAACGACATAATGGATATGTCGAAAATAGAAGCCGGTCAGGTAGAAATTGTTGAATCAGTAATCAATATTGAAAACCTTGTGGAGGAGGTCAGTGCACAGTTTTCCAACTCTCTTCATAAAGGTGTTAAATTCCTGATTGATGACAATGATTCGGTGATCTATGAGAATATAATGGCTGACCAGTCGAAGCTTTACCAGGTGTTCTCAAATTTAATTTCCAATGCAGCAAAGTTCACACATCGGGGTAAGATATCGGTTGGATATCGCCTTGAGGACGATATGCTTCAGTTTTATGTAAAGGATACCGGCGAGGGTATAGATCCTGATAACCAGGAATTAATTTTTGAAAGATTTCACCAGATCGATATTCATCCCTCCAGGCAGATAGGAGGCACCGGCCTGGGACTATCTATTTGCAAAGCATATATTGAAAAAATGGGAGGTAATATATGGCTGGAATCATCAAAAGGTAAAGGGAGCACTTTTTATTTTACCATTCCTTATAAACCTGTGGAATATACAAAAAGCAGAGCTGCTGATATAGCAGCTGAAGCCGGAGGAGGGAAGGACGGAGGAGTTATACTTGTTGTTGAAGATGAGCTATACAATTACCTTTTCGCCGAATATATATTAAAGGACAAAGGTTATCAGGTAATACATTCGGAGAACGGCAAGAAAGCGGTTGAATATATCAGGTTGTATCCTGAGATCAGTCTTGTGATAATGGATATTCGATTACCTGATATTACAGGTTATGATGCGACCAGGCAGATAAAACAGATAAGACCTGAGCTTCCTGTTGTGGCTCTTACAGCTCTTGCCCTGTCGGGCGACAGGGAGTCGGCTCTTGAAGCGGGCTGTGATGATTACCTCAAGAAACCCATTACAAAAGAAAAATTACTTGAATCGGTAACCCATTTTCTTGAAATGTAATATTAGCTGGAAAGCACTTCTGCTATTTCAAGGAGGTTTCTATTAACACTTTTATGTAGCTTCACCGCTTTACGGAAAGGAACAAGCACTATCTCATTATTTTGTATTCCTACCATGGTGCTTTTCTGATCATCCAGCAATGCTTCAACAGCAGCATATCCAAATCTGCTGGCTGTCACTCTGTCGAAGGCAGATGGAGAGCCGCCGCGCTGCAGGTGCCCGAGCACTGTTATCCTGATATCATAATTTGGAAAATGCTCCTTTGCTTTATTTGCGAGCTTATAGGCCCCACCTTCTTTGTCACCCTCGGCAACCACCACAATATTGCTGGCTCTTTGTCTCCTGCCACTTTCCAGCAGATTGTTAAGCTTCTCAACCTCATCATTAACCTCGGGTATAATTATGGCTTCAGCTCCTGCGGCTATACCACTTCGTAAAGCTATGAAACCGGCTTCAGCACCCATAACCTCAATAAAGAACAAACGGTTATGAGCACTTGCTGTATCCCTTATTTTATCCACAGCCTCCACAACAGTGTTCAGGGCTGTATCATAGCCAATGGTATAATCGGTACCATAAAGGTCGTTATCGATTGTGCCCGGTATGCCAATAAGTGGGATATCGAACTCCTCGTTGAAAATCCTGGCCCCGGTAAAGGTGCCATCGCCACCAATAACGATAACACCATTAACACCTATTTCTTTAAGATTATTATAAGCGATCTGTCTACCTTCAGGAGTCTTGAACTCGATGCATCTTGCTGTTTTAAGGATGGTGCCACCCCTCTGAATAATATCGCTTACATCATGGGTCCACAGAGGAATGAATAGTTTCTCAATCATCCCCCTGTATCCTTCCTTTATACCTATAACCTCAAGATTATTATAGATGGCTGTTCTGGTTACCGCCCTTATTGCGGCATTCATCCCCGGAGCATCTCCACCGGATGTAAGTACAGCTATTTTGCTTATTCTTGACATGTTTCCACTTATTTTTTGGAGCTACAAATGTAATTTTTTTAATGCATTCTATTGTCTGTCTCCGGATATCATTTCAATTTTTTTTGCCACTTCTTTAATAAGCCATCTCGGTGTTGAGGTAGCACCGCATACTCCCACTGATGATACATTTTCAAACCATGAGCTATTTATTTCAGAAACATTTGAAATAAAATGAGTATCAGGATTGATGCCTGAACATACCTCGTAAAGCATCCTTCCATTAGAGCTGCTTTTGCCACTTACAAACACTATAACCTCATGCTTTCTGCAGAACTGTCTTAGTCTTGGTTCCCGGTTTGCTACCTGTCCACATATAGTATTGTTCACCTTCAGCATTTTTACAGGCTCATGTCCTGCTTTATGGTAGCGTCGTTTTATTTCCTTGATAATTTCTGCATATTTTTCCCTGCTCCTGGTCGTTTGGGAAAATATCTCCGATGGTCTCCCGAAGTTAATCTTGTCAATATCCTCTATATCAGAAATAAGTATGGAATTACCTTCCGTCTGGCCCAGCAGGCCAACTACCTCTGCATGTTCCCTTTTCCCAAAGATCAGGCTCTGCACTTCATCTCCGGTTGTGTCATAATGATTTCTTACCTTCTTCTGGATACTTTTTACTATTGGACAGGTTGCTTCAATAATCTCAATATTGTTCTTCTTTGCTATCCTGTAGGTTTCAGGAGGTTCGCCATGTGCGCGTATAACGACCTTGCTGTTCTTTAATCTCTGGAATTCATCATGATTGATTGTTTTCAGACCCATTTTTTGCAGCCTGGAAACCTCAACTTCATTATGCACTATATGCCCCAGACAGTATATTTCCTCACCTTTTTCCAGGGCCTTCTCTGTAAGCTTAATTGCGTTTTCAACACCAAAGCAAAAGCCTGAATATTCTTCAATATCTACCTTCATTTCGCGTATTTCTTTTTCAGAATCTCCCTGAACCAATCCATCTGCTGACCTACAGTCATATCTGAGTTGTCAATAACATATGCATCATCGGCTTTTTTAAGAGGGCTTATGTCGCGACCTGAGTCTATTGTATCTCTGTCAGATATATTCTTCAGCACCTCCTCATAATTTACCTGAATACCCTTATCCATTAGTTCTTTGTATCTTCTCCCGGCCCTCACTTCTGTTGATGCAGTCATAAATATTTTTATATCTGCATCAGGAAACACAACTGTTCCTATATCTCTTCCATCCATAACAATACCCTTCATCATACCTATTTCACGCTGCATTTCAACAAGTCGCTGCCTTACAGAAAGTATTTTGCTTATCATGCTGACCATCGAACTTACTTCTACCCTGCGTATTTCTTCCTCTACATTTTCACCATTAAGATATGTCTCATGTGCATCCAGATCAGGATTATACCTGAACCTGATATTTATTTCCGGCATACTGTTTTTTATCTCATTTTCCTTGAGGCTTGAATTGTCGATATAGCCTCTGCGCATGCAGAACAGGGTTACTGCCCTGTACATAGCTCCGCTATCGATAAAGATATAATTCAATTCCCTGGCTATAGCCCTGGCAAAAGTACTTTTACCACAGGATGAATAACCATCAACAGCAATAATTAATTTCTTATCCATTAAGATATTATTTGAGCTGCAAAGTTAAGCAATTCCTTTTTATTTACTTCTCGCGAACAAAGAGGGTTTAAGCAGCAGCGAGAAGTTTGTTGACGAGCCGGCCAGGTGATATCTTGCCCTGCTTATTATTATGTCAACAGAGGAGGTTTTTATTCCTGCACCAAGGCTGAGCCCAACCGTCGATGTTTTTTCTTCGTATATTAATTCTTTTCTTCGCTGGTAATTGAAACCTGCTGCCAGAAAAAAATTCTCGGAGGGAATGATCTCTACCCCAAAAATAAGATGGCGCAGAAGGTTTTCTGCTATTTCACCGCTTTTCGAATATGTAGCTGCTTCATCTTCATCATAATCATGTATAAGCCTGTATTTCTCGAGATGTCTTGCAGTGAGGCTGAATCTTAGGGGCGCATATCTCAGCCTGGCGCTGAATCCTGCACATATTTCAAAAGGCAGCTTCTCGCGTTGTCCGCTGTAGGTTGTAATTTGCAGCCCTGCATTCCTGAGTGTGAGTCCTGCACTCATATTTCCTTCCCTGCTTTCCCAGTATGCACCAAGGTCAATTCCAAGGCCCAGAGAAGTATATGATTCGAGTTGTGAAATAACAGGCTTAAGGTTTACTCCAAGGCTTATTATTGAATCAATATGTACGGAGTAAAGTAGGTTAAAGGAATATTCTGCTGCCCTGAAGTATCCGTTCATATTACCAGATTCATCAGTCCTGTCAAACCTGCCATAGTTGAGATAGCTTATTCCGGCTGCAAAAGAACCCAGACTGTCCGAGTGACGGGAATACATGATTGATCCATAATTGATTCCGGCAAAATAATTAACATAGTTCAATGCAAGATTCCCATTATAACCTGGGCCTGCAAGGGCCGGGTTCAATATTGCCATTGAAGGATCACTACCCGGACTGGATATATTAAAGCCCCCGAGTGAAGATATATATGCATTAGGACTAAGATTGAGAAATTCGTAGACATTATCACCTCCGGTTTGAGAGTAAAGCCCCGTTATTCCGGATGATAACAATAATATTAGAGCAACTCTTTTCATTAAAGCATAATACAGGTTTAGTGTACTTTACTAAACGTTTTCAAAACCTGAATATTATTGAATAAAAATAACAGTAAAAAGATAATTACTAACTATCAATTATTTCTTTTCTTTTTCTTCCGGTAGAGAAACGGATCTGGGTCATGTATAAGCCTGAGATCACTATTATTATACCGAAGAATTTTTCAATTGTTATTATCTCGCCTATTGTATAATAAGCGAAAACAGCCGTGAGTACCGGGATTATATTAGCAAACAGGTTAGCTCTTGTTACGCCTATAGCCCTTACGGTGTAACCAAAAAGAATAAATGCACCGCAGGATGCAAAAATTGCCAGCTGAGCTACAGCCAGGGCTGCTTCAGGATCAAATACCATATCCGGAAGATATCTTCCTTCAGAGATCAGGAAGACGGGTAGGAAAAGAATGAAACCAATTATATTCTGAACATTGACAATATAAACAGGTCTGTATTTACTTGCCAGTCGCCTGAGTATAAGAGAGTAGCCGGTGGCACATAATACAGCACACAACATCAGAACTATCCCTACAGGGTCAAATGATAAATTGCTTTCACCTGCAAGTATAAATACCAGTATACCGGCAAATGATATTACCACGCCGGCATAATTAAATCTGCTTAATCTTTCATTGAATAATATAAGAGCGCCTATTGCAGTAAATATGGGTATTGTTGCTATCAGCACCGATGCAACTGTTGAGGAAACCCTTGCAAGTCCGTGGCTCTCAAAGATGAAATATAGAAAAGGCTCAAAGAGAGCAATGAAGAAAAAATATACCCTGTCCTCTTTTCTTATTTTTTCGAAGCGCCCCGTGAGATAGAGGAACAGACTTAACAATACTATGGAGATTCCAAGGCGAAAGAAGACAATGGTAAGAGGGCGGTAAGCTTCATTGGCTATTTTGAACCAAACATAAGAAAAGGCAAAAAATGCCATTGAGAATAATATCGATATATAAGCTTTTAAATTATTCACTAGATGCCAATCCTTTTAAACGACTGGCGAAGATAGAAAAATTTTATATATTTGTTCGCTCAAAAGGTTAGATATGAGAGGGTTAATTTTAATATCTAATTGGGTAATTAGCTCTAAAACATAACTTTAAAATTTTAAAATATCTATAGATGAAAATCCTTGTATGCATCAGCAATGTACCTGACACAACCACCAGAGTAAAGTTTACCGGTGATAATAAACTAGATACTGCAGGAATTCAATGGGTAATTAATCCCTGGGATGAACTATGCCTTACAAGGGCCCTTGAATTGAAAGACGGGAATCCCGGTTTGATCGAATCTGTAACTGTTGCTCATGTTGGTCCGGCCACAGCGGAGCCGACAATAAGAAAGGCGCTTGCTATAGGGGCCGACACTGCTATCAGGGTTAACAGTGAACCGCATGATGCTTATTTCGTTGCATCGCAGTTAGCAGAAGTTGTCAGGCAAGATAATTTTGACCTTATTATTTGCGGTATTGAATCGAGCGACTTCAATGGTTCGACAGTAGGTTCAATGCTTGCCGAGTTTCTGGATTATCCATCTGTTTCAGCGGTTTCCGGTATAGATATCGAAAACGGTAATATCAATATTACCCGTGATATAGACGGTGGTAAAGAACTATTGACATTACCCTTACCATTTATTGCAGTAGCCCAGAAAGGGATAGCAAAGGAACCCAGGATAGCTGCGATGAGAGGGATAATGATGGCAAGGTCGAAGCCAATAAATATTATTGAGCCAACAGGCGAGGAACCACTTACCGAAGTTGTTTCTTATGAGATGCCTCCTGAAAGAGAAGCATGCATATTTATCGATGCCGATAATCCGGCTGAGCTTGTAGATATCCTGCAGAATAAAGAAAAAGTTATCTAAAGAATAAAAAAAACAGAATAAAATGTCAGTATTAGTATATACAGAAAACTGGGATGGGAAATTCAAGAAGTTATCTTACGAACTTGTTTCGTATGCTTCAGGCATAGCTGATATGCTTAATTCACAGGTTACAGTATTGTCTATAGGAGACGTTGATAAAAATGAACTGGAGAAGCTGGGCAATTACGGTGCTTCAAAGATACTGAGCTTAAGGAATGAACACCTCAAAATATTCGACAGCCAGGCTTATGCTGCTGTTATAGCTGATATTGCCGGCCAGGTTAATTCAAACATAGTAGTGCTTTCGAACAATAATGCAGGCAAAGCGCTGGCGCCAAGGCTGTCAGTAAAATTGAAAGCCGGCGTAGGTGCAGGGGTAAGCAAACTGCCATCCTCGACCGATCCATTCACAGTTTACAAAAGGGTTTATTCAGGTAATGCATACGCTAATATTGTAATCAAATCGGACATTAAAATATTAACTCTGGCCCAGAACTCGTATGAAATTACTGAATCAGTTAATAAGGCAGATATAGAAGAGATAAGCTATGATCTGGATCCCGGACTTGTGAAGACTGATATAAAGGACATTCAAAAACAAACAGGTAAGCTGCTTCTGACGGATGCAGAGATTGTTATATCCGGAGGCAGGGGGATGAAATCTGCTGACAACTGGGCTCCGATCATCGAACTGGCTGATCTCCTGGGTGGTGCAACAGCATGTTCCCGCCCTGTTTCAGATGAAGGTTGGAGACCTCATGAAGAGCATACAGGACAGACTGGTAAGATTATCGCACCCGACCTTTATCTTGCCGTGGGCATATCAGGAGCAACACAGCATATTGCAGGGGTAAGCTCATCAAAATGCATTGTGGCTATAAATACTGATAAAGATGCTCCTATATTTGAAACCGCCAGATACGGTATAGTGGGTGATGCAATGAAAGTTTTGCCCGGTTTAATTGAAGCGGTTAAGAGTGCAAAAACAGGCTAGCCATTAATATAGATAAACCTCTCATGCTTAAACAGATTATATTTGCTATAGTCCTTCTGCTAACCCTTGGGGTTTTTACCTTTACCACCCTCCGACTGATAAAATTTTTTAAGCTCACCAGGCCTGCTTTCAGGGTTCAGGATACCGGGAAAAGGCTGGCTCTGACATTGAAGGTAGCCTTCGGTCAGTCCAAGATTTTCAGAATGCCTGTTATTGGATTCTTTCATGCCCTGGTTTTCTGGGGATTCTGCGTAATACTTATCGGTAGTGTCGAAATGGTTATTGATGGACTGGCAGGAACAGAAAGAGTATTAAAATTTCTTGGGATCATATATGATATAATAATTGCATCGGGTGATATCTTTGCCCTCCTGGTTGCAATTTCAATCCTTATCTTTCTTACCCGGAGGTTATTCTTCCGAATAGGAAGATTTGAGGGAGTGGAGATGAAACGATCATCTCATATTGATGCTAATATTGCACTGACAATGATCCTCCTCCTTATGGTAAGCCTTCTCGGGATGAACACAGCTTATTTTGCATATACAATGAAAACCGGCCACGAGCTTGCCGGAGTGTTCCCGGTAAGTTCAGTATTGTCAGGGATTTTTAATAGTTCATCCACAGAATTTGTCTACACCCAACATGAAGTATACTGGTGGTCGCATATTGTGCTGATATTCATTTTTGCCAATATCCTGCCTTACAGCAAGCATTTTCATGTTTTCATGTCAATACCCAATGTATACCTTTCAAGATTGACCCCCACTGGGAAAATGGTGAATATGGATAGTGTTACCAGGGAAGTGAAATTAATGATGAACCCCGAAACAGCCTTCAGTGCTGCACCAGAGGATAGTCAGCCTGAACGATTTGGTGTAAAGGATGTTGAGGATGTGACCTGGAAGAATTACTTTGACTCTCTTTCCTGCACCCAGTGTGGCAGGTGCACAGCTGCATGCCCGGCGAATATTACAGGTAAAAAGCTTTCACCCCGTAAAATTATTATGGATGTGAGATCCAGGATGAACGATAAAGGGCCGGGGATGGTCAGAAATGGCAGGGATTATGACGATACTAAAAGCCTGCTGCGTGATTACATTTCCGAGGAGGAATTATGGGCCTGTACAACATGCAATGCATGTGTCGAGGAATGCCCTGTTAATATAAATCATCCCGAACTGATCCTGGATATGAGAAGATTCCTTGTAATGGAAGAAGCAAGTGCTCCCGGTGAAGTAAAAGGTATGTTTAATAATATTGAAAACAATGGAGCCCCGTGGCAATACTCCTCTGAAGACAGGATGCTCTGGGCAGAGAATATTGAAATTACCGTCAGCGAACAAGAATAATTCTTTCTATGCAAACAAAAAAGATTGAGGTACCTGTAATGTCAGACCTGCATAGCAGGGGAGAAAGAGCTGAATACCTGTTCTGGGTTGGATGTGCAGGAGCTTTTGACGACAGATATAAGAAAGTGGCTGCTGCTTTTGCCAAAATACTTACCCACCTTGAGGTTAGCTATGCAGTACTGGGTAAGGAAGAGACATGCACCGGCGATCCGGCAAGAAGAGCCGGAAATGAAATGGTTTACCAGATGCAGGCCCTGCAAAATATTGAGACTTTCAGATCATATGAGATAAAGAAAATAATAACTATCTGCCCACATTGTTATAATATATTCAAAAATGAATATCCCGATCTGGGTGCTGATTTTGAGGTTATTAGCTACGTTAGTTTTCTTGCTGATATGATCGATTCAGGTAAACTTAAGGTGGACACCGGTGTTTTAGATGATAAAGTGATTACCTATCATGATCCATGCTACCTGGGTCGCGGGAATGGTATATATGAAGAACCGAGGCATATAATAAAGAGTATAAGCAAGGGGCTTAAAGAAATGAAACGCAGCCGCAGTTATGCCCTGTGCTGTGGTGCAGGAGGTGCCCAGATGTTCAAGGAAGCGGAAAAAGGAGATAAGGAGGTTTTCATTGAAAGGACAGAAGATGCCCTGGATACCGGAGCGGAGGTTATCGCTACCGCCTGCCCATTCTGTATGACAATGCTTACAGATGGGCTGAAATATAAAAACAGGGAAGAAGAGGTGAAAAACTACGATATTGCCGAGCTGATTGTTGAAGCATTGAAAATTTAGATATTAATAATAATAAACCCGAAGAAATGGAAAATTCTGAACTTCTGAAAAGTGGCGAGTTTCTTGTCCGTGAAGTAAAGCCCGAGGACATATTTATCCCGGAGGAGTATGATGAAGAACAAAAAATGATTGCCCAGACTTGCAAGGATTTCCTTGAAGCCGAAGTATATCCGCATATGGAGCAGCTTGAAAAGGGCGATCGTGAATTAATGAAGACTTTACTCAAAAAGTCAGGCGAGCTGGGCCTTATGGGGATATCTGTGAGTGAGGAATATGGAGGCTTTGGCCAGTCTTTCGTCACACAGATGCTTGCAGCCGAAACAATAGGAGCTGCGTATTCCTTCTCAGTGGCTTTCATGGCACACTGTGGAATAGGGACGCTGCCTATTATGTATTTCGGCAACGAAGATCAGCGACAGAGGTATGTGACCAAACTGGCTATGGGAGAACTGCTGGGTGCATACTGTCTGACTGAACCGGGAGCAGGCAGCGATGCTAACTCGGGAAAATCAAATGCCGTACCTTCAGAGGATAATAGCCACTATATTCTGAATGGTCAGAAGATGTGGATTACAAATGCAGGGTTTGCCGATACGCAGACTGTGTTTGCCAAGATAGAGAATGACAGGGTGCTCAGTGCATTTATAGTTGACACGGCCAGTGAGGGAGTAGTAGTTGGTCCCGATGAACATAAGATGGGTATCAAGGGATCCTCCACCGCACAAATTTATTATAATGATGTAAAAGTACCTTCGGAAAATCTGCTGGGTAAAAGAGGAGAAGGTTTCAGAATTGCTCTGAGTATTTTGCACATGGGAAGGATAAAACTTGGGGCAAACGTGATCGGGGCAGCGAAAAAGGCCATTACAGACTCTGTTCAGTATGCCAATGAGAGAAAACAATTCGGTACACAGATTGCCAATTTCGGTGCAATAAAACATAAACTTGCAGAAATGGTGATCAGGACCTTTGCAGCCGAATCAGCCACTTACAGGGTAAGCAGAGATATAGATGTTCTTCTTGATAAATATACATCTGAAGGTTGTGAAAAAGGACGTGCATCAATAGATGCGATAGCACATTATGCTGTTGAAGCAGCAGTGCTTAAGGTTTATGGGTCAGAAATGCTTGATTTCGTAATCGACGAGGCTGTTCAGATACACGGTGGAATGGGTTATTCATCAGAGATGGAAGTTGAGAGAGGTTACCGCGATTCAAGAATCAACAGGATTTTTGAAGGAACAAACGAGATAAACAGGATACTGGTTGTTGATACCGCAATGAAAAGGGCAATGAAAGGGCAGTACGGACTGTTTGAAGAAGCAGAAAAACTGGCCGAAGATATTTCAGCGATAGAAATCTACAGACCGTTAGAGAATGATGATTCCTATACTGAGCAAATAGGTTATGTGAAGAATATGAAAAAAATAGCCCTGCTCCTTTTAAACAGGGCCTCCGACACTTTCGGACGTAAACTCGTGCATGAACAGGAAATATTGAATAATATCTCGGATATTATAATGGAGATATACATCGCAGAATCACTTGCACTAAGGATTAAAAAAATTGAAACCATCAAGGGTGATGCAGGTCTGTACCGGGATATCCTTGACGTTTACGTTTATGATATAGTCCAGAAAATACGAAAGTCAGCTATGGATGCTGCCAATTCAATGGACGGAGATGATAATACTGATCTTCTGGATGTTATCTCAAAGCTTTCAGAAACTGCCGGTGTGAATGTCAAGGAAGCCCGCAGGAGGATAGCCGATAAGCTTATTGAGGACAATATGTATAAGTTTTAAGAGAAGTAACACTTTAGCCAGGCTGTGAACATCCCGTAGCAATAATTCATCTGCCGGCAATATCAAGAATAGCATCGAATAGGCTGTATGGAGATCCCAGGCTTACATCCTGGGATAACTCCCAGGCCATAATGCCACCTATTTCGTTCTCAATAAGGAAGGATGTTTTATCTTTCATAAGATTCCTGCCATTAAAACTGTATTTACCATAACTGTTAACATCAGGTAGCGGATGAGCCATTTCAACTATAGCCCTGTATGTATATGTCCGTGGAGTTGAATTACCTTCCTCGTAGGGTCTCTTGGCATAAAAAGGAACACCCATAATCAGTTTTTCTTTTGGTATCCCGGCATTTAAATGCTGAAATGTGTAATCTTCGAACATATCTAAGGGAACCTGGTTGCCCTGATCGTCCATGAATCCATATGTCATAACGTTAATATAATCAACGGCCGGATGGATACCTCCGGAAAAGGCTACTTCGTAAGGGGCCATTGCAACCGAGAACATCAGACCATTAGAACGGAGTGAGTCGGATAACATTGTAGTTAAAATACTGCGGTCTCCGGCCGGAACAATAACAGGATAATCTTCCCAGTCAAGGTCAACGCCATCAATACCATTGTCGAGACAGAAATTTACGAGCTGGCTTATATAATCACCTCTTTTCTCCGGATCTTCAAACATGGGGAAAATTGTTTCAGATTCATACCATCCCCCGAGAACAATAAATAAATGAGCCTCATCATCAAGATGGGTTTTAATGGTATTAAGATCAGGCAATATATAAGAAGGCACTGTGAATAAACCCTCCTGATCAGGTGCCAGAGAGAAATAATACAGGATATCGAGATACCTCAGACCATTCAAATCCACGTTATCCATGCCATAGTAAGGAAGATAAGCTGCTACAATGAGGTTGTTATCAACAGGTTCAGGTTCATCCTTTGTACATGACCAGACTATGACCATTATTAATAGAACTGTCAGAGCAAGCTTTTTCATAAACGGAGTATCTTATTTAGAATCTAAACATATTAATCCTGTCCTTTGCAGATAATATGTTGCCTGAGTATTTTTAAAACATAAAAAATTGGATATGAAGATAAGAATTATATTGCTGATTTGCGCTACTCTCCTTTTCTCCTGCAATGATACAAGCGAGTTCAGGCCTGTAGATTATGTTGATCCACAGATAGGATCAGTGCACGGGCGCTGGTTCTTTTATACGCCTGCTGCCAGGCCTTTTGGTATGGCCAAGCTCGCCCCTCATACCAACGCATATGGCAGCATGGGTAGCTGGTTGCCATGTGGTTATGATGACCGGCACGGCTCAATAGAAGGATTCGGTCATTTTCATGAATTCCAGGTTGGTGGACTGGTTTTCATGCCTTTTACCGGCCAACTTAAAACAGTTCCGGGGACCCTCGAGGATCCGGATTCCGGATACCGGTCACGATTTAGCAAGGAGACGGAAATATCTATGCCGGGATACTATTCTGTGGAATTTGATGATTATGATATCAAGGCTGAAATCACTTCCACAAAACGTGTTGGATATCACAGGTACCAATATTATAAGCCTGATAGCACCGGGTTAATAATAGATATTGGCAATAAACAGGGAGAAAGCAGTGATGTCACTGAAGCATTTATGGAGATGGTCTCTGATGATGAGCTTGAAGGGTATATAATAACTTATCCTGAATATGTGAAATTTTGTGACCCGGGTAACAGGGTCAAAATGTATTTCTATATAAAGCTTGACAGAAAACCAGCCTCATGGGGCACATTCATGAATGATTCCGTGAGCCCCGGAGCAGGCATGACCAAAGGTGTCGCTAATGGTATGTATCTAATATTTGACACCTCGAAAGACAATATTGTTGAGATACAGACCGGCCTGTCGTATACATCTATGGAAAACGCTCGAAAGAACTATATGGCTGAAGCAGAAGGCTTTTCATTCGAACAGGCCAGGGACGAGTCGGTGGAAGAGTGGAACAAAAAGCTTTCAATTATAACAGTGGAAGGAGGTCGTGAAGAGGACAGGATAAAATTCTATACAGGCCTTTATCATGCCCTGCTCGGAAGGGGACTTGCAAGTGATATCAACGGACAGTACCCACGTAATGACGGTGGAACAGGGCAGATACCTCTGGATGAGAACAATGTTCCCGAATATAATCATTATAATACCGATGGTATCTGGGGAGGATTCTGGAATCTGGGACAGCTATGGGCACTTGCTTATCCTGAATACCTGAGTGAATATATGCAGTCGAACCTCGATTTCAGTGATGAGACAGGATGGTTGCATGATGGTGTCGCTGCCGGCGCATATTCAAACGGTGTACAGACAAATTATAACGGCTTAATGCTTGCTGCTACATATAATTGCGGAATACGGGATTTTGACATCGATAAAGCATATAATGCCGCCTATAACAATGAAACAGCTTATTCAGGGAGGGACTTCGGTTCAGGTAAATATGATCTGCATTATTTTGTTAATAACGGGTATATCCATTCCTATGATACCACCCTCTCAAATGGCTGGGTATTCAATTTCGGGGCTTCACATACACTTGAATTTTGCTTCAGTTCATTCGCAGTGGCCGAATTTGCCAGGTCACTGGGTAGAACAGAGGATCATAAGAAATTAATGAAGCAGGCCAGGGCATATGAACTTCTCTTTGACCCTGAGACCAGGTTTATCAGACCCAGGAATGAAGATGGCTCATTCATCGATAATTTCAATCCCATGGAACCATGGAGAGGCTTCCAGGAAGGCAATGCATTCCAGTATACATGGTATATACCACATGATCCTGCAGGTATAATTAAACTCGTTGGATTGGATCTCTTCAACGAACGCCTGGAGACTATGTTCACCGAAGCACGCAAGAGTGTTTTTGGCGGGGGAGAAGAAATTGATAGTTTTTCGGGTCTTGAGAAGCTGTATAACCACGGAAACCAGCCCTGCCTGCATAATGCCTGGTTATTCAATTATTCGGGTAAACCCTGGCTTACCCAGGAATGGGTAAGAAATATATGTAATGAATTTTATGGCACTGAACCTCTTCATGGATATGGCTACGGACAGGATGAGGACCAGGGACAGCTGGGAGCATGGTTCGTTATGGCAGGAATTGGACTCTTTGATGTTTCAGGTCACTCTTTCAGTGACCCTGTTTACCAGCTTGGCAGCCCGCTATTCGATAAAATTATTATTAAGCTTAATCAGGATTACTACCCGGGTAAAGACATTATAATAAAGACAACTATGGAAAGCCCTGAAAGCAGGTATATCAGTGATATCAGTTTCAACGGTGAATATCTGGACAGATACTGGATAAAAAGAGATAGAATTATTAATGGGGGGATACTGGAAATTGAATTAAGCGATAAACCGGTAATTGATGACAGGCGTTTTAATCTACCACAGTCGATGAGTGATAAATACGCTAAATAATATATTAATTACTGATATAAATCAACTTTAAACGCCATAAAGATCAGTTCTAACCATGTAAATGTATCTGTTCCTCTGTCTATGCACTCATAGTTAGATACGATATATTTACCAATTGATAATACTTAATTGAATTTACTATAATCAACTATAAATATGAATAAGATGACAATAAAGGCTGTAATTAACATTACACTCACTTTATTAATTATAGCTATGGTTGGATTTACAGCCTGTGAAAAATACAGCTACCAACCACCTGTTTATGAACCGCCTGATACTACCCAACCCTTTGATCCGGTTTCTTTCAGTCAGCAGGTTGCCCCGCTATTCCCGAAATATAATTGCACGGGCTGCCATGGAGGAGGAATAGCCCCTGACCTGAGGGAATCAGAATCATACGAAGAGCTTACCCAGGGCGGATATATTAATATTGATTCCTATAAAGAGAGCAGTGTGGTGGTGAAAATAGAGGATCCGGGCCATGGCGGAACATGGAGCACAAATGACCTGTGGCTGCTATTTGATTGGATTTATATAGGAGCACCTGATAATTAAGAATAAAAAAAAACTAATATAAACCTGAAACGATGAAAAAGATATTCTCACTACTACTGATCGCATTACTGTCATTCCCTCTGTTCTCTCAGGAAGAGGAAGAGGATTATCCTGTTATGTTTACTTTTGAGACCAGTATCCTTGCAGATAACCAAACTGTTATGACACCGTACAAGGGGATGATGGAATTCGAGATTCATCACCGTTTTGGACTTGTTACAGATGGATCATCCTCTTTATTCGGTATTTATTCCCCCTCTAATATCCGTCTAGGTCTTAATTATGGTATTACCGACAGGATAATGGTTGGGTTGGGAGCAACCAAGGATTTAAGTTTTTGGGATCTGCAGGGTAAGTATGCAATTCTCAGGCAGACAGAATCCGGAAGGATGCCAGTTTCCCTAACTTATTACGGTAATATGGCTGTTGAAGCCAGGGCAGATGAGAATTTCGGTCCGCCAGAAGAGTTCAAGACCATACATAAGCTTTCATATTTCCACCAATTAATAGTTGCCAGGAAATTTTCTGAAGCTATATCCCTGCAGCTGGCACCTACCTTTATTTATTTCAACGCCGTTGAGGAAGGCTATAATAATATAAATTTCGGACTTCATGCCGGAGGAAAGTTCACTTTCCTTCCCTCACATTCAATAATATTTGAATATGACTATCTGTTTACACCTCCCGACACTGATCCGGATGGTGATGGAATAGATAACTTTGAAAGAACACTGCCCCAGATAGTTCTTGGCTGGGAAAAAGGAACTGCAACTCATGCCTTCCAGCTATTCTTCGCAAACTATAAAGGTATCCTTGCTCAGAGGAATTTCGTTTATAATAAGAATGATTACTGGAAAGGTGAATTTCTTATAGGGATGAATATTACAGTTAGATTTTAAAAACTGGAAATCATATGAAAATTACATTGACCTTTATTACTGCGATCTTATCTGTTATTTATCTATCAGATAACGACGGACCTGTTCTTCAGGAACCACAGCAGGAGGAATTCCAGATACAGAAGGGCATTGAGAATAACATATTTGCAGAGGATAATGAGAAATGCCTGGTATGTCATGGAGAGCCTTACTTTGAAATAACTGATACGGCTACAGGAGTTACCAGGAAGCGAACCATGATCAGTGAATACCTTATTAACCGTGATGAGTATTACCGGTCTAACCACTGGAGCTTTGCATGTACTGACTGTCATTCGTACGACCTGGAGGTTTTTCCCCATCCTGTCTCTGCCAGGCTTGAAGAGCCCTATAATTGTAATGATTGTCACGGATATGATGAGCAATATGCCCATTTCCAGTTTGAAAAGATCCAGGTTGAATATGACGAAAGTATTCATGCAGAAATTGAAGGCTTTAACTGTTGGAAATGTCATGATCCTCATAGCTACGAGGTAACGGCAAGAAATACTGATAATTTCGAAGAAGTGATATTATACGGCAATAATATTTGTCTCGATTGTCATTCCAACTTTGAGCGTTTCCAGCTTCTTACCGAACGGGAAGAAACTAAGATCGTCGAAATGCATGACTGGCTTCCAAACCAGGAATCTCATTTTAGAAGTGTCAGGTGTATTGAATGTCATACCGAGATAAGTGATAGCATCCTTATAGCGCATAAGGTGCTTCCGGGCGATCAGGCTGTCAAGCGATGCACCGAGTGCCACTCATCAGATTCACGGTTACTTGCAACTTTATATAAGTTCCAGAGTAAGCAGTTCAGAGCTGATGTTGGATTCCTGAATGGCGTTATACTTAACCAGTCATATGTCATCGGAGCTAACAGGAATGTAATCCTGAATGTGCTCAGCTATATTATTTTTGCAGGAATTATTCTTGTTATACTTATACATGTTTTTTTCAGAATTATAAAGAGGGTTTAATATATGGCTAGATTTTATGTTTATCCGGTTTGGATCAGGTTATGGCATTCACTCAATGCCATCCTTTTCCTGATATTGATCTTTACAGGAATCAGTATGCAATACGCTTCAGGTGAAAGATCATTCTCACTAATTAGTTTCGAGAAATCAGTTGCATGGCATAATGTTGCGGCAATAATACTTACCTTCAGTTATGTGGTATTCATTATTGGTAACAGAATAACATCCAATAGCAAGCATTATAAGATCAAGAAGGAAAATTTCTGGTCTGACCTTTTTACTCAGCTAAAGTTTTATTCGCTGGGTATGTTTAAGAAGGAAAAACATCCCTTTCCTACTACCGAGGATGATAAATTTAACCCGCTGCAGAAGATATCATATGTTCTGGCAATGTATGTCGGAATGCCCGTCATTATAATTACGGGGATAGGATTATTGTTCCCCGAAATACTAATAAGGCAGTTCTTTGGTGTAAGTGGCCTGCTTATAACCGATATTTTGCATGTTATTATGGGCTTTATTTTAACCGTTTTCATGGTTATTCATATATATACATGTACCCTTGGTGATAAACCTATCACTCTGTTTAAGAGCATGGTAAATGGGTATCACGAGGAGCATGATTAGGCTATAGCTGAATTTTAGCATGATAATTGTACAACTAATAATGAATTAAAATCAAATTGTTATGAAAAAACTAAGAATCTTTACAATTGGCCTGATACTGGCCGGGTTAGGGTTCGGTCTTGTATCTATGACTCCACAGAGGCAGAAAATGCCTGAGCCATGGCCGGTACCCGATGAGTATAAAAATATGGAGAACCCGGTACCTGCAGATGATGCCAGTATTAAAAGAGGCGAAGGTCTGTACAAGAGGTACTGCGCTTCATGCCATGGTAAAACAGGGCTTGGTGACGGAGTGAAGGCAAGAGCTCTTAAAACTTTCGCAGGTGATTTCTCAGGTGATTTATACCAGGATCAAACCGATGGTGAGCATTTTTATAAAACCAAATTCGGTCGTGATGAGATGCCGGCATATGAGAATAAGATTCCTGATAACGACATCTGGCATATGGTTAATTATATGAGAACCTTTAAAGCCGAATAACGCGAATTAGAGCGAATTAAGACTAATTATCGCAAATTATAAGGGCACGGGTCTGAAGATTCGTGCTTTTTTATATCTCGAATTATCACTTAGACGACATAAATTCGTGTCAATTCGTTATAAATTCGCGTTAATTAGTGATAACAAGAAAAAAGAGGCCTCCTTTCGGAAGCCTCTCTATATGTGGTTA
>Ga0272441_10003443_pt1 | contig 30079 bp, 23 predicted proteins | sample SSMProp6N_FD_193582 | JGI IMG/M metagenome (GOLD analysis project Ga0272441, IMG submission 193582) | Marine sediment archaeal communities from Little Sippewissett salt marsh, Falmouth, MA, United States - SSM-Prop-6N | ecosystem: Environmental > Aquatic > Marine > Wetlands > Sediment ... | reverse complement strand
GGAAAAACCTTATTTTTGGGCTAAATACGTGATTTCGGGAGGGGGGCTTTGACGGTATATATTGTCCTGCAGCGGCCCCACCCATAACTGACCGGTTACGATTGAAGGTAAACGTACAAAAAAGGATGTTTTAAGAAACAAGCGGGATATATCTATATATCCCGCTTGAAATCTGATGATTTTTGAAAATATTCGATTTTTCACTTGACCTTAAAAAACGTTCGTTTTATGTTATTGTTTGAAACGTTTGTTTGAAACGGAGGTTTAAGCTAAAAATGAGCGATAAAAACCATAATTCGGGTGAACAGCCGGTGCCGGAGGATGCGCATAATCGATTATTGGACGCCGCGGAAAAGCTCTTTTGCAACAAGGGATTTCACGCGGTTTCGGTACGGGAATTGACGACAGAGGCCGGGTGTAATATCGCAGCGGTGAATTATCACTTTGGCGGCAAGGAAAACCTGTATCGTGAAATGTTTCGACGGCAGTTTGAGATGATGATTCAGCGAAATCTGGACTCGATTGATCGTGTGATGAATGGTTCTGAAGCGACGCTGGAGAAACTTGTATCTGAAGTGATTGCTGCGCCCATCCGGCGAGTTGTTCAAAATGAGCGGGGGGGGCAGGTGATGCGTTTGTTGATTCGCGAGGTGATGAATAAACAGATTGACGTAGAATACATTTGCAAGGACATGATAACCCAGTTTTTTGATCGATTGGGCAATGCATTTGTCCGGTTTGTGCCGGAATTGCCGGAAGATAAACTTTTGATGGTTGTACTTTCTATTGATGGTGTTGTACTGCATCCGTTTTTGTTTATTGATTTCTATAGAAAAATGATGCCGGATATGGAAACGGAAGCACTGATTGATCATATGGTGCGGTTTGTTGCGGGGGCAATTCGGGGATACGCTAAATCATAGGAATGATAAAGATGTTTACAAAAACCTGTTATCTGGCAGCGTTGTGTTGTGTATGCAGCTTCTATGCCGGCTGTACCGTCGGTCCGGATTACCAAAAACCGGTCCTGGAGATGCCCGAAGGGTGGATCGAGCAGGAAGCGAAGACCGCTGTTTCGGATAAAGCCCTGAAGACGTGGTGGACCGTCCTGAATGACCCCATGCTGAACGCATTGGTTGAGAGCGTTTCGTCAGACAATCCGGATATTCGGGAGGCCTATTACCGCATTGAAGAATCCCGTGCCCTGCGGGATTACGCGACAGGAGCATACTATCCGGGGGCGAATTTTTCGGCGTCCTATACACGAAGCCGTGAAAGCGGCAACACGGCGTTTTCCTTTCCCGCATTACAGCAGGAGTTGGGCAGGTATTCCAGCGGTTTTGATGCGGCATGGGAACTGGATTTGTTCGGCGGTATCAAGCGTTCGGTTCAATCGGCCCAGGCCTCGCTGGAAGCATCGGTTGAAAGCTTTCACAATATTGAGACGAGTTTGTATGCTGAGGTGGCAGGTAATTATATTGAACTTCGGACCGCCCAGATGCGGATTCAGTATGCGTTGGAGAATATTCGGATACAGCGGGAAACGCTGACACTGACGGAAAACCGTTTCAAGGCGGGTATTTCCCCAGAGTTGGATGTTTCCCAGGCCCGTCAGAATCTTGCCAATACCGAGGCACAGGTTCCTTCGTTGCGTCTGGCAGAAATCCAGGCATTTAATCGTCTGGCGATTCTGCTTGGGCGGTATCCTCAGGATTTTGACAGCGATTTGAAAATGCCGGGAACGATTCCGGTGCCGATATCGGAAAATCTTCCGGCGATTCTTCCGGCGGATCTTCTGCGCCAGCGGCCGGACATTCGCCTGGCTGAACGGCAATTAGCGGCCCAGAGCGCCCGGATTGGCATTGCCACCGCGGAGATCTATCCTTCATTTTCCCTTTCAGGGGCATTTTACCTGGATGCGGAGCAGTTCTCCGACCTCGGCAAATGGTCGAGCAGAAGTTACAGCTACAGTCCGGGAATGCGTTGGAGAGTATTTGAAGGGGGCCGTCTTCGCAACCTCGTCCGGTTCGAAGAGGCACGCACCGAGCAATTGCTGGCTGGTTATGAACGCACCGCATTGGCCGCCGTTGAAGAGGTTGAAAATGCGCTGGCGGCCTATACGCAGGAATCACAGCGGCAAGAAGCTCTCCAGCGGTCGGTTCAGGCCTCCGAAGATACGGTTCGGCTGGTCCAGTCGCTGTATCGCAGCGGCCTGACGGATTTTCAGAATGTTCTGGACGCCCAGCGGACCCTGTCCAGTCAGCAGGATACCTTGGCAATCAGCCAGGGTACGGTGGTGCTGGATCTGATTCGGATTTATAAGGCATTTGGCGGTGGATGGGATCCTGATGCGATCGAAGACCTGCCGCAAAGTATCAAAGCTGCCGAGTCGGAAGATGTCTCAATCGAACAACAACTCCAAGACAAATAAGTTAAGAAAGGAAGCGTTCCCGATGAAGGGAAAACAATTCATTATCGTTATTCTGATTGCCGTTTTGCTTGCAATCGGAGTCTATGTTTACTTCCAAAAAGGACGTTCTCAACAAGCTGCGGCCCCGGCACAAGGGCCGATGCCGATGCCCGTCGCTCGCGGTGTAACCCAGAAAGTAGTGAATTACAATGAGTTTACGGGTAATCTCGCCGCGGTCGAATCCGTTGATATTCGTGCGCGGGTTCAGGGTTTTCTTCGCCGCGTTGCATTTACGGATGGAGCGTTTGTCAAAAAGGGCGATTTGCTCTTTGAGATCGAGCCGGAAACCTATCAGGCCGACCGTGACCGTGCTGCTGCAAATCTCAAATCCGCAGAATCGAATTTGGACCGGGCACAGCAGGACTATGATCGCATCATGGAGGCGGTTGAAAGCAACGCTGTCAGCAGGCAGGACGCCAGTACCGCCAAGGCCGAGCTTGCGATGGCCGAAGCAGTGGCCCAGTCTGCCAAAGCGGCCCTGGCACAGGCGGAACTGAATTTGAGCTATACAAAAATCTATTCGCCAATTGACGGAAAAATCAGTCGGAGGTACGTGGATGTCGGCAATCTGGTTGGGGCATCGGATAATACCCTGCTGGCAAATATCGTTCAAATTGATCCTCTGTATGTGTATTTTAATGTCAGTGAAAGTGAATATCTCAATTATCAGCAGAATTTACGCCAGGATATGGCCAAAGATCCCAACAACCTGCCGCTTTATATCAACTTGGCCAATGAAGAGGCATACGACCATCAGGGTCGACTGGATTATATGGATAATCGTGTGGATCAGGCAACGGGTACCATTAAGGTACGCGGACAGGTTCCCAATCCGGAAAACCGGCTGTATCCCGGTATGTTTGTACAAATACGGGTTCCTGTTAAAGCGATTCCGAATGCTTTACTGATACCGGAAAAGGCGATTATGACGGATCTTGGCGGTAAATATGTGCTGGTGGCAGGCGACAACAATATCCTTCAACGCCGTGACATCAAACCGGGAGGAACCGTCGGCAAACTACGGGTTATCACCGAAGGTCTGAATGGTGACGAGATGTTTATTGTCGGTGGTTTTGCGATGGCCCGTCCGGGGATGCCGATAACGCCGATGCCGGCTGGCGGACCGCCGCCCGGTATGATGCCGGGAATGCAGGGTTCCGGCGGGCAGGGCAATCCGTCGCAGCCGTCTGAGAAGCAGGGTCCGGCCGAAGCGTCGCCGGAGGGAGGAGAATAAGCGAATATGTTCAGTAAGTTTTTTATTGACAGACCTATTTTTGCCGCTGTCATTTCAATTGTGATTGTGCTGATCGGGCTGATCTGTCTGCCGCTGCTGCCGGTGGAAAAGACACCGGACATTACGCCGCCGACGGTGCGGGTAGAAGCATCCTATCCCGGTGCCAATGCCGAGGTGCTGGCTCAGACGGTCGCGACGCCGCTGGAAGAGGCCATTAACGGCGTTGACGGAATGCTGTATATGACCTCCAACAGTAGTGATAACGGGATCATGCAGTTGACGGTTACGTTTAAGGTCGGCACGGATGTGGACATGGCGACGGTGCTGGTGCAGAACCGTGTAGCAACCGCTGAACCGCTGTTGCCCGAAGAGGTCAAACGCTACGGTATCAAGACACAGAAGCAATCGACGAATTTTGCGATGATCGTGAGCTTTTTGTCTCCGGGCGGCCAGTATGACGGGATTTATTTGAGCAACTTTATCACGCTGCGGGTCAAGGATACCCTGTCGCGCGTGCCGGGAGTGGGCAATGTGCAGGTGTTCGGGTCCAAGGATTTCGGGATGCGCATCTGGCTGGATCCAGCGCGTCTGAAAGCGCGAGATTTGACCACAGACGATGTGTTGGGCGCGATTCGGCGGCAAAATGTTCAGGTCGCCGCCGGGCAGATTGGCGGAATGCCGAGTCCGCCTGATCAGCAGTTTCAGTACACGGTCAAAACGCTCGGACGGCTCAGTGCCGTCGAAGAGTTTGAGAATATTGTTGTTCGTACAGAACCGGGAGGGCGGATGCTGCGGGTCAAAGACGTCGCTCGGGTGGAATTGGGCGCCCAGAATTATTTCTGGTACGTCAAACACAACGGGATACCGGCGGTGGCTGTTGGTATTTATCCGACGCCGCAGGCCAATTCGCTGAATGTGGTGCGAGGGGTTCGCGAGGCGCTGGCGGAAATGTCCCAAACGTTTCCGGAGGGAATTACCTACGAAGTTCCTTACAACCCGACCTTGTTTATTGAAGAGGCCCTTAAAGAGGTGACCTGGACCCTGCTGACCGTGATCGGACTGGTGATTCTGACGGTGTTTATTTTCCTGGCTGACTGGCGGGCGACGCTGGTTCCGGCGGTGGTGATTCCGGTTTCACTGATCGGCACGTTTGCAGTCATGGCGGCGGTAGGGATGACAATCAATACGCTGTCGCTGTTTGGGCTGGTACTGGTGATTGGGATTGTGGTGGACGATGCGATTGTCGTGGTGGAAAACTCTTCACGGCTGATTGTCGAGGAAAATCTCACTCCCAGGGCGGCGGCGACCAAGGCGATGCAGCAGGTGACCGGGCCGGTGATCGCGACGACGCTGGTGCTGCTGTCGGTGTTTGTGCCGACGGTGCTGGTCGGCGGCATTACGGGTCGGCTCTATCAGCAGTTTGCGATTACGATTTCGATTGCGACGATGTTTTCGACACTGAATGCGCTGACCCTGAGCCCCGCCCTGTGTGCGCTGTTGCTGCGCGGCCATGAACAGAAACACGGCGGGATGTTCCGCTTATTTGACCGTGTGATGAAAGGAGCAACGTCAACCTATGTCGCGGTTGTGAAAGGGCTGGTTCGCCGAACGGGGATCGTGCTTTTGTTGTTTGCGGCAATTGCGGTTCTGGGGATGGCAGGGTTTAAGCATTTACCGACCGGGTTTTTACCGAACGAGGATGAGGGTACGATTTTTATTGGAGTTCGTTTGCCTGATGGAGCGACATTGCGGCGTACCGAAGAGGTGATGAACCGGATCGATGCGATGCTGAATAACACGCCCGGCGTCAAAGAGCATGTAACGGTTGGCGGTTTTTCGCTGCTGGATGCGGCGATTATGCCGAACGGAGCGACGTGTTTCGTCAACCTCGAACCGTGGTCGAAGCGACAAGACCCCGACATGTATGTATCAAAAATTATTGAACGTTTGCAGGGGCAGTTGTTTATGATTCCCGATGCGCTGTGTCTGGCGCTTCAACCGCCGGTCATTTTGGGACTCGGACGAACGGGCGGGTTCGAGGTAAAAATTCAGGACCGCGGCGGGGCCGGACTGGAGGCGTTGTCGCAGACGGGGAACAATCTGATTTATCAGACCTTGAATGACCCGGTGGTCACACAGCTTAACAATACCCTGCGGACGACGGTGCCGCAGTTGTATGTGGATATCGACCGGGTGAAAGCCCAGACACTGGATGTGCCGCTCGATACGGTGTTTAACACTCTGCAAACCTATTTAGGCAGTTCGTATGTCAATGACTTTAATCTATTCGGGCGAACCTTTAAGGTGATTGCACAGGCCGAACCGGAGTTTCGTGCTTCGGTTGACGATATCGGCCAACTGGAAGTCCGCAACCGCAGCGGCCAAATGCTGCCGATCCGAACACTGGCGAAGGTTCATGACACTGCCGGCCCGCAGTCGGTGACACACTACAACCTGTATCCGTCCACTACGGTTACCGGCAATGCCAAGCCGGGTTACAGTTCGGGTCAGGCGATTGAGCACATCGATGCGCTGCTCAAAGAATCGCTGCCTCCGTCGATGGGGTACGAGTGGTCCGGTATCAGTTTGCAGGAGATTGAGTCCGGCGGCAAAACGGTTTTCCTGTTTGTGCTGGGAGCGTTGTTTGCGTATCTGTTTCTGGCGGCTCAATATGAAAGTTGGACAATTCCGGTAGCCATTGTTTTGGCGGTGCCGCTGGGATTGCTGGGAGCAGTGGGCTTTACTTGGTTGCGGCAGTTTGACAATAACATCTATACACAGATGGGGATTGTGCTGCTGATCGGGATTGTCTGCAAGACGTCGATTTTGCTGGTGGAGTTTGCCAAACAGCACCATGAAGAGGGATATTCCATTGTGGCTTCGGCGATAGAAGCCGCTCGATTGCGTTTTCGTCCCATTTTGATGACAGCGTTCACGACGGCGCTGGGAACGCTTCCGCTGGTGGTTGCCACCGGTGCGGGAGCGGCGGCCCGGAGGGCGCTGGGAACGTCGGTGTTCGGCGGGATGATTGTAGCCACAGCCCTGGGTGTGTTTATGATTCCGATCTTCTATATTGTGGTCCAGCGAACCAAGGAAAAAGCGCAGGAAGTCGAAAAGAATATCGAAGAAAAGATAATCCACCACCACGAATAATATCGCGCCGTCGTATTAAGTAAGAATGCATTAATCTGATGAGTTGAACCGTTCTCCGGCCGCAATCGGGGCATTTTTTGTAAAATGTTAAGCGAGTCCTTTCAAAGTGACAGTTGAAACATCCCCGCATTTCGGTTATCCTGTAGGCATCAGGATACTCATTAAGGACAGATGCGATGCGAATCATACAACTGACGCCCGGTTCCGGGGATAATTTCTATTGTGAGAACTGTCTGCGCGACTTGACGCTCGTGCGGGCCTTTCAGCGAGCCGGCCACGATATCATGATGGTGCCGATGTATTTGCCGATTGATACGGGGTCTCAGCCGTTTCCGGATCAGGCACCACTCTTTTTCGGAGGCCTCAATGTCTATCTTCAGCAAAAACTCGGGTTTTTTCGCAAAACACCCCGCTGGCTGGACTGTCTGTTTGATAATTCACTGCTCCTGAAAGGAGTGGGCAAATTAGCCGGAATGACCTCGGCCAGGGACCTGGGGGAAACGACGGTTTCGATGCTGAAAGGCCGCGACGGCAGGCAGGAAAAGGAACTGCTTCGGCTGGCCAATTGGCTGGCGGCAATGGACCCCAAACCGGATGTTATCATTGTGTCGAATATCCTGCTGGCGGGACTGGCCGGAACACTCAAGGAAAAACTCCAGATTCCCATCGTCTGTCTGCTTCAGGACGAAGAGGGTTTCCTGGATTCTCTGCCTGAAGCGTATGCCCGGCAGGGATGGCAGTTGGTGGGTCAGGATGCCGCGGCATTTGACGCATTGATTTGTGTGAGCGGGTATTATCAGCAGGTGATGCGGGACCGGCTTGGGTTTGAGACCGGGAAAATGCCGGTGATTCCGATCGGCGTCGATCCGGTGGCTTACGAGTCGGCACCTGAACCGCCAGCGGTGCCGACCATTGGCTATCTTGCCAGGATGTGCTATGACAATGGACTGGACATCCTGATCAATACGCTGCATTTGTTAAAACGGGATGACCGGCTAAAATATCTCCGGTTAAGGATTACCGGCGGAAAAAGCCCGGCCGATACGGTCTTTCTGAAAAAGATGCAGAACCGCCTTAAAGCGTTGCGACTTTCGGAGTCTGTAGAGGTTGTCGCCGATTATGACGGTCCGTCAAGGAAGGAATTTCTGAAGAGTCTATCGGTGATCGCGCTGCCAACCCGTAAACCTCTGGCATACGGCCTTTTTGCGATGGAGGCCTGTGCCTGCGGCGTTCCATTTGTCGTCCCGGCGTCCGGTGTTTTTCCGGAATTGGCCGAGAAAACGCAGGGGGGGATTTTATATGAACCCAACAACCCGGTTCGACTGTCTGAAACGATTGGACCGCTGCTGATCGAACCGAAAAAGATGTGGCAACTGGGCCAAAAGGGTCGCCGCGCCGTTGAGCAGGTCTATTCCATTGATAAAACGGTTGAGCGGATGGCGGAATTGTTCAAACAGCTTCAATACTAATCATTGTTAAGGGGCACCGGTTATGCTTGAATTGATAGATGTCAATAAAAGTTATCCAGCGGTTCCGGAGGATGTCCAGATTCTTCGTCAGGTTAATCTTGAAATTGGGTCCGCTCAAATCGTTTCCATCATGGGGCCGTCCGGCAGCGGCAAAACAACGCTGCTGAATCTGATTGGGGGACTGGACAGACCGACATCCGGCAAGATAGTGCTGAACCGGACCAATCTCGGCTCTTTACGAGACGGCGAACTGGCCCGAATCCGCAACGGCAGCATTGGGTTTGTTTTTCAGCTTCATTATCTGCTACCGCAGTGTACGGTATTGGAAAATGTGCTGCTGCCGACATTGGCGATGCGAAAATCCAAAATCGAGAAACACAGTGATAAAAAACGCGCAATCGAATTACTTGAAAAAACGGGTATGAAGGTGTATTGCCAATCCCATCCGGGGCAGTTGAGCGGAGGCCAGCGGCAGCGTGTGGCCGTGGTGCGTGCGCTGATGAATAAGCCAGATATACTGCTGGCGGACGAGCCGACCGGTTCGCTGGATGCGGATACCGCGGATCAGTTAACGGAACTGCTGCTGGAACTGAACCAAAGCCAGTCAGTGGCACTCGTGATTGCGACGCACTCGAAAAAGCTGGCGAATAAGGCCCAACGGCAGTTTCGGCTGGATCATCAAATATTAACAGAGGTGTAGAAAGATGGTAACCGCAAAGCAATTGAACAAGGGTAATTTCGGGTGGCACGGTCAAACTGTGCTTGGCCGTGGCGCAGCGCTGCGGATGGAATGCGTTTTACACAGGGTGACGCAATCGGACGACTCGCGCCGCCGCGCTGTTGTGTAAACTCTAAAAAATGAACTTTTTCGATATATTAAAACGTGATCTGTGGTTTTATCGCCGGATGAATCTGGGAACGCTCCTGCTGGCTGGGGTTTGCTGCGCCGTTTTGACCGGGGCCATGCTCGTCGGCGACTCGGTCCGGCATACGCTTCGGCAAATCGCTGAAATGCGGTTGGGTGAGAAAACCCAATGGGCGATGGTGACGGGGGACCGGTTCTTTCGGCAGGAATTAGCGGAGCAACTGGACAGAAAGACTGAATCACTGCTCATTATGCCGGTATTGGCTTTGAACGGGATTCTTGAATCGCCGGATGGTTCAACGCGTGTTAACAATCTGAATATCTATGGTATTGATGCACAGTTTTGGCAATTATCTTGTTCGCCTGGAACTGCAATAGCCTATGAACCTATTCACAGTGTTATGGTGAGCGAATCGGTTCAATCCCGTCTTGAAACATCCGGTGAGTATTTATTAAGGATTCAGTCGATATCTCAATTATCCAATGACATGATTTTTACGACGGAACAGCCGAGTTCACAGGCGTGGTCTGTCGAGATTAAGAATTCTGTTCCTGATAGTACAATGGGGCGGTTTGGTTTGCAGGCCTCGCAGGAGGCGCCGCTGAATGTTTTTGTACCGATTGAATGGCTTGCTGAAAAAGCAGGTATTGCAGGCAAGGCCAATATGCTCCTGGTGGGCATTGATGGAAAGAAACACACAAAAGAGAAGGAACTGTCTGCTGCATTAAAACAGGTGATCGGTCCGGAAGATATTGGACTGAAAATGCAAGAGATTGCCGAGTCCAATGTTTTCGAGCTTCGTACTTCGCGCATCTTTTTGGATGAGCCGATTGCTGATGCGGCATTAAAAACCGGAACTGATGCTTACGGTATATTTACTTATTTTGTGAACGAAATACGATCCGGGAAAAAATCCGTTCCCTATTCGACGGTTTCAGCGATGGGTTCCAATACGGACGCCGGGCTTTTGTCAGACTTGAAAGTCGATGAAATTGTTATCAATGAATGGCTTGCGGATGAACTGGTTGCCGACGAGGGCGATACGATTGTATTGACGTATTTTCAATTGACTCCGACACGAAAGCTCATCGAACAGTCCGCGGAATTTACGGTAAAGCATGTTGTTCCGATGATGGGCTCGTTTGCCGATTCGACACTGATGCCGGATTATCCGGGCTTGACCGAAGCGGACAGTTGTACCGAATGGGATTCGGGGATTCCGATCGACCTGGACAAAATCCGCGACCAAGACGAAGCGTACTGGGATAAATACAAGGGGGCTCCTAAGGCATTTGTTTCGATGGGGGCCGCGCAAACGATCTGGTCAAATCGTTTTGGAACGCTGACGGCGGTGCGCTGGCCGGGGGATGAAAACGATGCCGAAACGATCGCTGCCGGTCTGATGGAAAATCTTGATCTGTTACAGATTGGATTTCAATTTGACGATGTTCGCACTGCCGCACAAAGTAAAGCGTCCGGCTCGACGGATTTCGCCGGGCTGTTCGCGGGTTTGAGTATGTTTATGATTTTCTCTGCGGCAGTTCTCTTGGCGCTGATGTTTGTGTTTTATATCGAATCTCGCACAGAGCAAACGGGCCTGCTGGCGGCAGTGGGCTGGAACCGGTGGCGGATCTTTGGGCTGTTTATGGCTGAAGGCGCGTGCCTGGCGCTGGCCGGTTGCGTTCTGGGGGCGATTGTTTCGGTGATTTATACCGCCACGCTGGTTTTTGTTCTAAATGCCACGTTCTGGGCCAAGGCACTGGCCAGTCTGCAATTGTCGTTTTATATGAGTCCGTTTACGCTGATTGAAGGGATTCTTGTCAGCTTCCTGATCTGTGTATTTGCGATTCAGATATCCCTGTTTCATCGAACCCGCAAACCGGCCCATCAACTCTTAACCGGTGTTCAGGTTTGGTATGCCAAATCCCGCAAAACCGGTCGATCATTTATCATTTGGATTGGTTTAGCATGTCTTCTGGTGGGGATTTATCTGTCTGTAACGTCCGGCGTCGGACAGAGCCAGGTTTCGATGTTTTTTACCGCCGGAACGCTGTGGCTGGTGGGGCTGATTTTGATTGCGGCGGGCCTGCTGAAATGGCTCCGGCTCAAGAGCGGCTCTTTTGTGGATTCAATCAAATCGCTGGCGGTTAAAAATGTTCCCCGGCGAACCGGACGCAGTCTGACGGTTTTGATCGCGTTGGCCTGCGGCGTGTTTATGGTGATCGGGGTTGGCTCAAATTATAAGGATGTTACCGCCGATGCCCAGCAGCGGGATTCCGGTACCGGGGGTTTTGCACTGTTAGGGGAAACGACCATTCCGATAACGGACCCCCTGAGCTTGCAACCGGATTCACAAACGAATATGTCGGGGATTGAAGAAAATGATTTTGTCCCGATGCGGTTTTATCAGCAGGATGACGCCAGTTGTTTGAACCTGAACAAAGCCCGGCAGCCGAACCTGCTGGGGGTACGGCCGGATGATTTCGCGACTCGGGATGCGTTTTCGTTCCAGCAGACGACGAAGACCGACAGCGATTTGTCCGGTTGGGAACTTTTGAAAATGCCGCTGGACGAAAAAACCATTCCCGCGATAGGGGATTATGCAACCGTTTACTGGGGATTGGGTAAGCGGCTTAACGACATCATTGAGTACACAGCCGAAAATGGCGATGTGATTCACCTGAAAATTGTAGGGATTTTGAAAGATTCGCTGCTTCAGGGGCGTTTATTGGTTGCGGAGGACAATTTTGTCCGCTATTTTCCGTCTGTGGACGGATATCAACGGTTTTTGATCGATGCCGACTGGCAGCATAACGACTTACAGGCAAAAGAGTTAATGAAAAAATATCGCGATTACGGCATGGAAGTAGTCTCGGCCCCGCAGAAACTGGCGCAGATTCACGAGGTTGAAAACACGTATTTGGCGATCTTTTTAGTCCTGGGTGGGCTGGGTCTTGTTTTGGGCGCCGCCGGACTGGGACTGGTTCTGGTGCTGAACGTGATTGACCGCAAAGGCGAACTGGCGATGATGCAGGCGTTGGGATTTCGCAGGGAATCGCTGAAAAAGATGCTCTACCTGGAGCACCGCCTGCTTCTGTTGGCGGGGCTGTTTTGCGGGGTTGTTCCGGCGATCTGGGCGGTTTTCCCTTCGGTCCTTATGCAGGGCGGCGCATTTCCGTATGGCAAGATTGCCCTGATTATCGGTGGGATCCTTTTCAGCGGCTGGCTCTGGATTCGCATTGCGGTGGCGGGGGTGCTCAAGAGCGACTATCTGGATGTGCTGCGAAACGAGTAAAGAACCACCAATGAACACGAATAAACACGAAATAATTATAAATAAAATTAGTGCACATTTGTGTGTATTAGTGGTTCTCTTTTGATATGAAATTAAAAGCGATTATTTTGCCTGGTGTTGTTGCCGTTGTCCTGTTGGCATCGGTGGGGTATTGGATTTACGAATACAAACATTATCAGGTCCAGCCGCGTGTGGCCGGTCTGGATAACCGGCCCGAAGTGACACAGGAACAGGTCGCTGCCGGAAAGCCCGAAGGGACATTGAAAACGTTTCGGGAGGTAGCGTTTGTCGAACCCTTGCCGCGTCCTGCCCCTCCGGCTGCCTGGCCGGGATTTCGCGGCGCGGATTTCAATGCGGTTGTTCAGTCGGAGATTCCTTTAGCCAAACAGTTTGGCGCCGAAGGGCCGAAGAAACTGTGGCAGGTGGAACTGGGGCAGGGGTATGCGGCTCCGGCGGCCTATGATGATCGCGTCTATTTAATTGATTACGACATGGAAAAGCAAGAAGATGCGATTCGCTGTTTTTCGCTCGATGACGGCGAAGAGATCTGGCGGTATTCCTATCCGGTCAAGATTAAACGCAATCATGGCATGAGCCGGACCGTTCCCGCGGTCAATGGTAATTATGTTGTTACAATAGGCCCCAAGTGCCATGTGACCTGCCTGGACCTCATAACGGGCGAGTTTAAATGGATGATCGATCTGGTGGGTGAGTACGGCACGAAAATCCCGCTGTGGTATGCCGGGCAGTGTCCGCTGATTGTGGAAAACAAAGCCATACTCGCTCCGGCGGGGCCGGAGGTGCTGATGATGGCGGTCGATTGCGAAACCGGCGAGATTGCCTGGAAAACGCCCAACCCCAATAAATGGGAGATGACGCACTGCTCGATCCTGCCGATGCGATTGGGCGGTCAGGCATTTTATGTGTATCCCGGCAGCCGCGGCGTGGCGGGGGTATCGGCCAAAGACGGAACAATCCTTTGGCAAACGGATGCGTGGTACCTGCGGACCAATGTGCCGTCGCCGGTTGATTGCGGCGATGGGAAAATCTTCCTCAGTGCCGGGTATAACAGGGGCAGCATGATGCTGCAATTGCAAGAGCAGGACGGTAAGATTGTGCCTGACGTGTTGTTTGAATTAGAGCCGGATGTGTTCGGAGCCGACCAGCAGACCCCGATCTATGATGAGGGGTATATCTACGGTGTGCGGCCGGATGAGCAGTTGGTGTGTATGGATACCAACGGTAAGATTATCTGGGCCAGCGGTTCGGAAAACAAGTATGGCTTGGGACCGTATATCATTGCCAATGGGATGATTTATGTTATGGGTGATGATGGTATCCTTTCTCTTATTGAAGCCAAGCCGACCGGCTTCAATAAACTGGCGCAGGCGAAAGTACTCGAAGGCCACGAATGCTGGGGCCCACCGGCATTGGTAGCAGGCCGATTACTGGTGCGAGATCTGACAACGATGGTGTGTTTGGATGTTTCTGGAACCGCGAATGAACGCTAATAAACACGAATTATTTTTTAGACAGGATTAACAGGATAAAGAAAATAGGTAAAAAACGTGCAAAAATAATAAATATGAGTATCATAATTGGGAGATTATAATGAGCGACTATTCATCTATTAAAGAACTTGTGATTGATACATGTATGAGTGAAGGCAAATTCCCTTCCTATGAGAAATTAACTTCACTTGTTTTGAAAAATTTCCCTTCAAGTAAATGGAAGAAGACACATTATGCTTGGTATAAATCAAAAATTAAAAAAGGCGAAATTATTGTGCCAGGTATTTTGGATTCAAATGAAGACCAGATAAATGGTGAAGATAGCGAGTCTGAAATTCAAGAAACAATTGATGCAAGTTTATCAATGGAAAGAGATCTACACTCCTATTTTGCCTGTCGAGTTAATGAAATCGAAACAGGCTTGGTATTAGTAGAAAATGGTGTAGAATATCAAATAGATGCAGGGCGAATTGATATTCTGGCAAATGATTCTCAGGGAGCATCTGTTGTAATAGAACTCAAGGCGGGTAAAGCAAAAGATAATGCTTTGGGGCAAATATTGGGTTATATGGGGTGTTTAAGGGCTAAATCAAAGTTTCAAGAAAAGCCAGTAAGAGGTATCTTAGTAGCTTCTGACTTTGATCCACGAGTTATTTATGCAGCGAAAGGATTGCCGGCTGTGAAACTCGTAAAATATAAGTTGTCATTTGAACTGCAAGAAATTGTATAATACTGTGATAATGAAAAACAAGACAGCAAAAATCCACTCTGGTTTGTTGACTGGCCTAGTACTGGCAGTGGCGATTGGTGCCGGAGTGGTCGCTTTTTTCTTATTTGATGCTTCGCCTGACAAAACGAGTCTCCCGTCGGAATACACTTATGATATTGAACAATACGCGAAAATAGACCCTTCCTTGATACTCTATCAACAAACAGGTGAACCGATTGCGACTGATTTTGAAATAACACATGCAATCGTTCTTGATGGCGATGGTAATATTTATATCGCCGGGGATTCAAAAGTTGTTCAATATGACTCCGCCGGAAAAGTGTTGAATGAAATTGAACTGCCCAAAGAGCCGACATGTATCGAGATCGACCTTGACGGCAATCTGATCGCTGGAATGAGTAATGTGATTGCGATTTTGGATTCGCAGGGCGAAACTGTTCAGGAGTGGATGGCTCCGACCGCCGTTTCTTTGCAGACGTCCATTGCGGTTGACAAGGACCATATCTTTGCCGCGGATGCACTCAATAAACTCGTCTGGTGTTATGACCGCAAGGGAAATGTTGTTGAAAAAATCGGCCAGAAAGATGCTGACCGTAACATTCCCGGGATTGTGGTTCCCAGTCCGTATTTTGATATTGCGATGTATCCGGATGGTCTGCTGCGGGTGGTGAACCCGGGGCGGCACTGGATCGAGGCGTACACAACCGATGGTGACCGTGAATGGTACTGGGGCCGGGCGGGCGTGGACATCGAAGGCTTCAGCGGTTGCTGCAACCCGGTGGCGCTGGCTGTGCTGCCGGACGGGGGATTTGTGACGGTGGAAAAAGGTCTGGTGCGGGTAAAGGTCTATGATGCCGAAGGTGAATTTATCGGCGTGGTCGCCGGGCCGGATGAGTTGGGCTGGATCGATCCGCTGCGCGTCTGCAAAACACCGGAAGAATGCAAGGCCAAGGGCTTTGATGTGGCTGTGGACAAAGCGGGGCGTATCTATGTGCTGGATACGCTGCGAAATATGGTAAGGATTTTTGAAAAAAAGTGATTGCAAGAGTTCACACTTTAGTGTGTAAAGTGGCCGAAGCTGGAAGCTTCGGCCACACTAACAAGCTAAAGCTTGAACTCTTACTGTTAAATCCGAAATATGAAAATGAACGAAGACAAAATGACAACGCGACGACGGTGGTTTACGGCGGGGCTGCGGTGGACCGCGGCGGGGGTGATTTCTGCGGTGTCGGTGCGGCTTTTGAGCCGGAAACCAACGGACCAATCCTGTGTGGATCCGCATGGCCGTCTTAGCTGCCGGGACTGCGGGGCGCTGGACGGCTGTTCATTGCCACGCGCGTTGTCGTTGAAACAGTTTTTACAGAAAAAGAGTGAGCGTTTACATGAATTATGAGAAAATAATTTATGGCCTGAAAGGTCGGCATAATCTAGCCCAGGGCAACGCCCTGAGTTTGGAAATCATCATAACAATGTTTGCCCTGAAGGGGCAACATAAATTGATCTGTCAGTGTATGATGCCCTTTCAGGGCGTTTCTGCTTTGTGGGGGTCTTTTTACCCAGGGCGGTGCCCTGGGCTATATTACACAGGTCTTTCAGGCCATAATCATGTGAATACTTACAAGAAAAATGATGAAAAACGAGAATTCTGATAATCTGGATCGCAGAAAGTTCCTGAAAGAGGGGCTTTGGACCGGGGTTTTGGCGGCCCTGGGGGCCGCGACCGCTGGGCTGCTGGCAAAGGGGCGTAAGCAAAAATACGTTTGGCAGATTGATCCGTATAAGTGCATCGGCTGCGGGAATTGCGCGACGCATTGCGTGCTGAATGAATCGGCTGTCAAGTGTGTTCACGCCTATGCGATGTGCGGTTACTGTGATTTATGCACGGGATATTTTGTGCCGGAACCGAAAGCACTGTCCACTGCCGCGGAAAACCAGTTGTGTCCGACCGGCGCGATTGAACGAAGGCATATCGAAGACCCGTATTTTGAATACAGCATCGACGAGACCTTGTGCATTGGCTGCGGCAAGTGCGTTGTGGGCTGCAATGCGTTCGGCAACGGTTCACTGTTCTTGCAGGTCCGTCATGACCGCTGTCTGAACTGCAATGAATGCGCCATCGCGGCGGCCTGTCCGTCGCAGGCGTTTAAGCGGGTGCCCGCGGAATCTCCCTATCTCATGAAAGAAGCATAATGCGTTTGACACGACGAGCATTTATGATACTGATTCTCTGGCTTTGCTGTGCGGCCGGCGCACTGTCGATCCAGCGTTTTCCGCCGCCGGAATTCGAGACGGACCATGTTATTCCCACAGCCGCACAGCCGCCTGCGCGAGAAGGAGTGTTTGATCTGCTGGATGTGGCGGTTTTGGTTGCTGCGCTGTCGCTGGCGTCGTGGCTGGTTTTGAAAAAACGAAGCCGGAAAGGTGTCTTTGCCCTGATGCTGTTTTCCCTGGCCTATTTTGGTTTTTGGCGCAAGGGCTGTGTGTGTGCGATTGGTGCGATTGGTAATGTGTCGCTGGCATTGGGGGATGCCAGTTATGTCATTCCCTGGGTGGTGCTGGCGTTTTTTATGCTGCCGTTGGTGTTTACACTGTTTTTCGGTAGAACTTTTTGCGGGGCGGTGTGCCCGCTGGGAGCGATACAGGATGTGGTGCTGCTCAAGCCGATTCGCATTCCTGCCTGGCTGGAGACGAGTTTGCGATTGCTGGCATGGCTGTATCTGTCGCTGGCGGTCTTGTTTGCTGTCACGGCCAGTGCGTTCGTGATTTGCCGCTATGACCCGTTTATCGCGTTTTTCCGACTCAGTGCCAATCCGGCCTTATGGGTCATCAGTTTTTCAATGCTGGTGATCGCTCTTTTCGTCGGCAGGCCTTATTGCCGTTTTCTGTGTCCCTATGGTCTGGTGCTTCGCCAGGTCAGCCGGATTTCGAAATTCCGCGTGACCATCACGCCGGACGAATGTATCCAGTGCCGATTGTGCGAAGACGCCTGCCCGTTCGGCGCCATCGAAAAGCCGACGGTCGAATGGCCCCGCGACGAACATCCCAAGGGTCGAAAACGATTGCTGCTACTAATGTGTCTGTTTCCGGTTTTTATCGCCGCTGGAGCGTTTATCGGTTATACATTGCATCCCAAGCTGGCGTCTGTTCATCCGACGGTGCAACTGGCCAACCGGGTTAAGTTTGAACAGGCCGGGGTGTACAAAGAAAGTATCGATCAAAGCAAGGCGTTTTACAGCAGCGGGCAAACGCTGAATGATTTGTACGAAACCGCCAACGAGAAGAAACAGGAATTTGCGCTTGGCGGGGCAATCATGGGCGCATTTATGGGATTGGTGGTCGGCGGGACACTGCTGTCGAACAGTATTTTCTGGAGGCGGTCCGGCTACGAAGCCCAACGCGCGGGTTGTTTCGCCTGCGGCCGCTGCTATAATTATTGTCCGCAGCATCGTGTGTGGCAAAAAACTAAAAAATTACAGATGAGCGAAACAGATGGATAAGACAAAAAAACTATACGAAAGCACCAGTTACCAAACAGCCGTGGGTATTGCGATAGTTGCGGCGGTGTTTACCGTTGTCGTCGCTGTGCTGCTGGCGATCCATGTCCATGCGATGAAGGCCGGGATTCCGGCCCGTTCCGCCGAACTGGAGAAGATGAAGGAACAGGCCAAAGCCAATCCTACGGACGAAACACTGGCCCAACTAATTCTTGACACGGATACGCAACTGCGGCGGGACCAGTTTGCGGGGCTTTATTTTGTTAAACGCGGGACGATTCTGCTGGTGGTGACAGTTGTTTTATTGGTTGGTTCGATTCTCTGGGCCGTCAGTCATCACCCGAAAAAGCCCGACGTACGACCGCAAGGGGACTTAAAAACGCATCAGGTTCGACAGGCCGGCTTAACACGGACGACCTTTTCGGTGGCGGTTATTCTGCTGTGCAGCGGGGCGTTGTTCTGGGTGCTGCACGCGCCGCAAACGGACATCGTTCCGGATGATACTGCCGCCACATCTCTTTACACGCCCATGGAGGAAATGGAAAACCAGTGGCCCACGTTCCGCGGTCCCGGCGGGTTGGGCGTTTGCCGGTTTGAAAACATTCCCGATACATGGGACGGCGCCTCCGGTGATAACATTCTCTGGAAAACACCGATTCCATTACCCGGACACAATTCGCCTGTCGTTTGGGATAACAGGGTCTTTCTGACCGGGGCCACAGAGGACAAACAACAGGTCTTCTGTTTTGATGCCGATTCAGGTCAGCTTCTCTGGAGCGGCGATGTTTCAATTCCCGCAAATCCTGACCGCGACGATATGGACATCATGGAAGACACCGGCTATGCCGCCTGTACCGCGGTTACTGATGGTAAACGCATCTGTGCGATTTTTGCCGGCGGCGACATGGGTTGTTTTACCGTTGATGGCAAATTGCTTTGGGAAAAACATTTTGGTATTCCTGACAGCATGTACGGCTATGCCGCGTCACTGACCGCGTATGAAAAGACCGTCATTGTCCAGTGGGATGTCGGTTACGAAGAAGGGGACGAAAGCAAAAGCAAGCTGATCGGTCTGGACTGGCAGACCGGCAATACGGTCTGGGAAACGCATCGTCCGGTTGTGAACTCATGGTCCTCGCCGACCGTTGTTAACGTGGGCGATGGATATCAAATCCTTACGACGGCCGCGCCGTTTGTTATTGCTTATGATGCCAAAACCGGCAGCGAACTCTATCGTACCGAATGTATCGAAGGTGATATCGCCGCCTCAGCGATCATTGCCGCCAATAAGATTTTCGCGATTGAACCGTATAATAAATTGGTTGCTGTCAACACCGAAAACGCATCAGGCAATGTTACCGAGACGCATATCCTCTGGGAAAATGATTCCGAGATGCCCGATATTTGCAGTCCGGTTGCCAATGAGCAATTTGTCTGGACATTGGTCACACAGGGGCTTCTGGGCTGTTATAACGTGGCCGATGGAGAGGATGTTTATGCACAGGAAATTAAAGGCAGTTTCCAGGCCTCGCCGACCCTCATTGGGGACCGTATGTATTTGCTGGCTGAAGACGGAGCGATGCTGATTGTTGGTACGGGTGCTGAATATGCCGAGCTAAAACGCAATGAACTGGGCGAAAAATGCTATGCTTGCCCGGCGTTTCAGGATGGGCGTATTTATATTCGAGGCAAAGAAAGCATCTACGCCATAGGGGCCGGGAAGTGAACGAGATTGATCTGACATTTATTGATCGCTGTGTCGAACAGTTCGGCCGGACCGAGGATAAGGTGCTGGGTATCCTTCAGGCCGTTCAGGGCGAGTACGGCTATCTGCCCGAGGCCGGTCTGAAACGAATCTGTGAAATTACGGAGATTACCCCGGCCCAAATCACGGGGATTTCAACCTTTTATGATTTTTTCCGTCACAAACCCGCCGGCAAGCATATTATTCGTGTCTGCATTGGAACGGCGTGTCATGTCAAGGGGGCCAATCAAATCTATGAGGCCTTTCAGCGTTATCTGAAAATAGCTCCCGATGGTGACACCGACGAACAAAAGCTGTTTACGGTTGAAAAAGTGGCTTGCCTGGGCTGCTGTATGCTGGCCCCGGCGGTACAGATCGACGATGTCATTTACGGTCATCTAACAGGTGAGACGGTTGGTTCTGTCCTGCAGGATTTTCTTGAGCAGCAAAAATATACTGCCACCCCCACCCCTGCCAAAGGTCGTCGCAGGAAAGGGATTACGGGGCAGGCTCGAATCTGTCTGGATTCCAGTTGCCGTGCTGTCGGCAGTGACAAAGTGTACGAAGCATTGAAACAAGCTGTTGATGAACTCAATGTCCCCGTCAAGGTCAAAAGCACAAGCTGTCACGGGATGAGTTTTTTGGCTCCGATGGTTGAGGTGGTCATGTCGGACGGCCAGGCGTTTCGATACGGACAGGCAAAGCCGGAGGATGCCGTTTCGATCCTCCGCAGACATTTTCAACCGACCGGTGTTTCCGGACGAATTAAATCGCACATCGGCAACTTGATTGATACGCTGCTGCATGACCGCATCGGCCACGGCCCGATTCGGTATTCGGTGAGCATTCGTGATCATTCCGTTGATGATTATCTCAGCCAGCAAAAGCAGATCGCCACAGAACATGCCGCACGGTTTGATCCGCTGGACATTGCCGAATACGAATCCAATGATGGTTTTACGGCATTGAAGAAGTGCCTGGCCGAACGATCTCCGGGCGCTGTTCTGGCAGAGATTGAGAATTCCGGTCTGCGCGGTCGTGGCGGAGGCGGATATCCAACGCATCTGAAATGGCAAGCAGTGCAGAAAGCATCGTCGTCGCAGCAGAAATATATTATCTGTAACGGAGATGAAGGCGATCCCGGTGCGTTTATGGACCGGATGCTGATGGAGTCGTATCCGTTTCGTGTGATCGAAGGGGTGATCATCGCGGCGTTTGTGGTCGGCGCCACGGAAGGACGGTTTTATATCCGTTCGGAGTATCCACTGGCCATGAAACGCATGCGCCAGGCACTTGAAATATGTCGGGAGAAAGGTTTTCTTGGAGAGAATATTCTCTCCAGCGGATTTTCGCTAAACCTCGAGATCGTCGGCGGCGCCGGGGCTTTTGTGTGCGGCGAAGAGACAGCGCTTTTGGCGAGCATCGAAGGCAAACGCGGTATGCCCCGGCTGCGGCCGCCGTATCCGGCCAAGAGCGGTCTGTGGTCGAAGCCGACGTTGATTAATAATGTGGAAACATATTCGATGGTGCCGTGGATCCTGCGTCACAGCGGCGAGGCGTTTGCAGAACTTGGAACCCCAACAAGCAAAGGCACCAAGGTCTTCGCCCTGGCTGGCAAGGTCGTTCGCGGTGGGCTGATCGAGGTACCGATGGGGATTGCGTTACGTCGAATCGTCGAACAAATCGCCGGCGGGATCGCCGACGGTCTGAAATTCAAGGCCGTTCAGGTCGGCGGACCCAGCGGCGGATGTGTTCCCGCGGAGATTTCCGATATCCCGGTCGATTACGAATCGCTGACCACGGCCGGTGCGATCATGGGGTCCGGCGGGATGGTGGTGCTTGACGAAACCGACTGCATGGTGGATATTGCGCGATATTTTCTGGAGTTTACGCAAAATCAGTCATGCGGCAAGTGCACATTCTGCCGCATCGGGACGCGGCGAATGCTCGAAATACTGGAACGATTATGCCGCGGCGAAGGCAAAAAGGGCGACATCGAAGAGCTTGAGGAACTGGCGGAGTTGATCAAAACAACGAGCGTGTGCGGGCTTGGCTCAACGGCGCCGAACCCGGTGCTCAGTACAATAAAATATTTCAGGGATGAATACGAAGCGCATATTGCGGGCACATGTCCCGCGGGTCATTGTAGGGAACTGATTGCCTATTCGATCATCGACGATTGCATCGGCTGTACGCTGTGTGCTCAGCATTGTCCGGTCGGCGCGATTGAAATGACGCCCTATGAGGTGCACCAAATCGATCAGGAAAAGTGCGTCAAATGCGGAACCTGTAAGCAAATCTGTCCCGTCGAGGCAGTGAAAGTTGAATAAATGGTGACATTGAAAATAAATAATCAGCAAGTCGAAGTTGAGCGGGGAACGACGATCCTTGATGCGGCGGCCGCAGCCGGAGTACGCATACCGACGATGTGCTTCCTGAAAGGGTATGCCCCTTCGACCAGTTGTATGGTTTGTGTGGTTGAGATTAAAGGCAAACCCAATCTTGTGCCGTCCTGCGGAGCGGTTGCATTGGACGGGATGGAGGTTGTCACCGATAGTGAACGTGTGGTCATCGCCAGGAGACGCGCAATCGAACTTTTGCTCAGTGATCATGTCGGTGATTGCGTCGGGCCTTGCCAGGTGGGGTGTCCTGCCGGCATGGACATCCCCCTGATGATACAGCAAATTGCCTCCGGTCAGTTTGAGGAGGCGATACGGACGGTTAAGAAAGACATCGCCTTGCCTGCGGTCCTGGGGCGAATCTGCCCGGCGCCATGCGAAAAAGTATGCCGGCGGGCGGGTTTCGATCAGCCGGTTTCGATATGCCTGCTGAAGCGGTATGTTGCCGATGTCGATCTTGCGAGTAAAGTTTCGTATCTGCCCCGGTGCAAAGCCGACAGCGGTAAAAAGGCCGCGGTTATCGGGGCCGGTCTAACCGGACTGGCGGCGGCGTATTACCTGCAGCAGGCGGGACATGGCTGCGTTGTTTTTGACGACCATGAAAAGCCGGGTGGGATGCTGAGATACGGCGTTGATAGAGAGATTTTGAGTGAAAACGTGATCGATGCGGAAATCGCGTTGATTGAAAAAATCGGTGTCCGGTTCAAATCAGGATGCCGGGTCGGTAGGGATATCCGTTTTGAAACGATTCGTTCGGACTTTGATGCGGTCTTTATCGCGACGGGCAGCGTGGGCCAGGGCAACGAATTTTCAGGTATTGAAAAGAAAGGCGATTCGATAAAGGCAGATAAGAAAACGTATGCCGCGAGTCTGAAGGGGGTATTTGCGGGCGGGGATGTGACCGGCAAAAGACAGCTTGCGGTGCGTGCCGTTGCCGATGGCAAAGAAGCCGCGATTGCGATGGACCAGTTTCTAAGCGGCGAAGAAGTAATCGGTCCCGTGAAGCGATTCAACAGCCGGATGGGGAAGTGCGACCCCGGCGAACTGGATGTGTTTGTTGAACAAGCCGGCAAGCAGGTGCGTATGCATCCTGAGGGAAAAGGTGACGGGTTTACAGCAATGCAGGCGATGGCGGAGGCGAAGCGGTGTTTGCATTGCCAGTGCCGTAAGCCGGATGATTGTAAACTGCGAGAACTTGCGGATGAGTTTGAGGCAAAGGCGAGCAAGTATAAATCCAAACGGCGATTATTCCGGCAGTATTGTGAGCACGCTGACGTTATTTATGAGCCGGGTAAGTGTATTGACTGCGGGCTGTGTGTTCAGATAGCAAAAGAGCACAACGAAGAATTGGGATTGACATTTGTCGGACGCGGCTTCGATGTTCGACCGGCAGTACCGTTTCACGGAACAATGAAAAATGCTCTGAACAAGACCGCCAAAAAATGCGTAGAAATGTGCCCGACCGGGGCATTAGCGATGAAATGATGTGTGATCCATTATAGGAGACTGATGTGAAGAATGAAAAGAGGATAGCGATTTTAGTATTGGTTACGTGTCTCTCTGTACCCCTTTTTGGAGCGGACTGGCCCCACTGGCGCGGGCCGAATTATGACGGCATTAGCACCGAAACCGACTGGAACCCGATGGCGTTGGAAAGTCCTGAAATTGTATGGACTGCGGAAATCGGCACTGGTTTTTCGACAATTTCGGTCGCCAACGGAAAGGCCTATACGGTCGCCAATGTCGATAAAGAAACGGATGTGGTCTATTGCTTCGATGCGCTGACAGGTAAGGAACTATGGCGGCATGAATACCCCGAACCGCTTGCTCCCAAAAATTATGAAGGTGGAGCCAGTGCGACTCCGACCGTACACGATGGAAAGGTCTATACGCTCAGTAAAAAAGGCATGGCTTTCTGTCTCAACGCCGATACAGGGAAAGTTGTTTGGGAAAAATCGCTGGATTTTAAACCGCCGACATGGAGTTTTGCCGGTTCTGTACTGATTGTTGAGGAGATGGCGATTTATAATGTCGGCAGCGCGGGACTTGCCTTAAATAAAGACACTGGCGATATCATTTGGAAAAGTGATAACGATGCGTCGGGATATGCAACGCCGGTTCCCTATCAGCAGGATGGCAAAACGAGTATCTGTATATTCGGCAAGGATACGGTGATGGGGATTGAAGCCAAAACAGGCACTGTTCTCTGGTCATATCCCTGGAAAACAAGATATGACATTAACGCTGCTGACCCGGTCATTTTTGACAAAAAGGTTTTCATTACCTCCGGTTACAATCATGGTTGCGCGTTGATTGATATTTCCGCCCCGAAGCCGGCGCTTGTTTGGGAAAACAAGAATATGCGTTCACAAATGAGTGGTCCGGTGCTGATCGACGGATACCTGTACGGCTTTGACGATAATCAGCTTGCCTGTTTGGATTGGAAAACAGGCGAGCAGAAATGGACAGAAAAAACGCCCAAGAAGGGTTCTCTCAGCGCCGCCGGCGACAAACTGATTGTCATTGGAGAAAAGGGTAAATTATTTATCGTACAGGCAACCCCTCAAGGGTATCAGGAAATATCCTCTGGGCAGGTTCTTGAACACCTGTGCTGGACGATGCCGGTCTTGGCTGACGGTCGAATCTATGTCCGTGACGCCAAAAAGAACGTACCGAACAATCTGGTCTGTGTAAACGTTCAAAAAACAAATGAACTGACGTCTGTCGCAAACACATCCTCTGATGGCTCTGCGTGGGCTCAGTGGCAGGGTCCCAAAAGAGACAACATCAGTACCGAAACCGGCCTGTTAAAAAAATGGCCGGATGAAGGACCAAAGATGCTTTGGTCCGCTGAGGGTATTGGTCATGGCTATGCCGCCGTGTCGATAGCCGATGGGAAGATTTACACGACAGGGATGATAGAGGATGCCGGATTGCTGACCTGCATCGATACTAACGGCAAACAACTGTGGCAGACGAACTACGGCCCCGAGTGGAAACGCTCTCATCCCGGCACCCGGTGCACACCGACCGTCAACGACGGACGCGTTTATGTCGTTAGCGGGATCGGACAGGTGGGCTGTTTTAACGCCGCAGATGGCGAAAAAATTTGGTTGTCGGATGTTTTCGGCCAATTTGAAGGGCAGTATCCCAAATGGGGCTATGCGGAATCGCCCCTTGTTATAAACGGCAAGGTCATCGTTACCGTGGGAGGTAAGAAAGCGCTTTTTGCGGCATTAAATGAAAAAGACGGCAGTGTGATCTGGACCACCCCGGCCAATGGAGACGCGAGCGCTTTTTGTTCGCCCATCGCTTTTGAGTGGGCGGGCAAGACGATCATTGTCAATATGACCGCCGGCCACATTATGGGCATTGATGAAAAAACCGGTGGCGTATTATTCAGCTACCCTGTCACGAATTATATGACCGGAAGAATTCGCGGTACGCATCCAAACACACCGATTGTTCAGGATGGAAAAATCTTCGTCTCCAGCGGCTATGATATGGGGTCAACCCAGGTCAAGCTTTCCGCTAATGGAGACTCCGTTGAAAAAGTTTGGGAAAACCCGGAATTCGACAATCATCATGGTGGTATTGTTCTTATTGACGGCAACCTTTACGGGGCAAATTGGCAGAGTAACTCGATGGGTAAATGGGCCTGTGTGGACTGGAAAACGGGCAAAATGATCTACGAGCAGGAATGGAACAATAAAGGCAGCTTGACCTTTGCGGAAGGGATGCTGTACTGCTATGATGAAAAATCAGGAATGGTCGGTTTGGTTCCCGCAGTGCCCGCCGGATTTAAACCCGTCAGTTCATTTCAAATTACGCTCGGCGAAAAGGAGCACTGGGCGCATCCGGTTGTTTGCGGCAAACGGTTATATATTCGCCATGGCGATTTTCTCATGGCATATGATATTGCCGGATAGCGATGACGTGTTTTCGAGGTCGTTTTGTTCGTTTTCCAATTGGGATGTCAATTTTTTGTTGTCAAATCTCCGATTTTCTGGCACAATGATGCCGCTTTGATGTTTCTAAAGACAAGGTGGTCAATGGTTTTAACGCTGCATCGTTATATATTTCGCGAATTGTTCAGGGTTTTCGTCCTGGCAACGGTGGCTTTGACGCTGATGCTCAGCATCGGGCTGTTGGTGCCTGCGATTCAAGACTTTGGTGTCAGTCCCGGCCAGATTATCCACCTGCTGGGCTATTTTATGCCGATTACCCTGACATTTGTGCTGCCAATGAGCGCCTTATTTTCCGCGTCTTTGATCTATGGCCGCTTTGCCGCGGATCGCGAACTGGACGCCTGTCGTGCCAGCGGGGTCAGCATGTGGACGCTTATTTATCCGGGGTTGACGCTGGCTATTGTTGTTGCTGTTGCAAACCTGATATTAAGCTTTTATGTCGCCCCGGCATTTGTCCATCGCTCTGAACGCAGCATTAAGGCCAACGCCGAGCACATTCTCTTTCGCAATATCCAGCGGAAAGGGTTCTATACCTTGCCCGGCAGTTCTTACCGGCTTTATGCGGACCGGGCGATTCCCGAACAGAACATCCTGGAAGGGATTATTGTAGTCAATATGCCCGAAAGAGAGACAGGGTGGCTTATTACCACCGAGCGCGCTAAGGTCCGCATCGATACACACAGCGACTACAACGAGGCGATCATTGTCGTCGAAAATGCCTACCGTTTTGATGAAGACAACCGATTCTATCTGGGCCATCACGAGGTGATTCATCAGTTCCCTTCGCTGCTGAAAGACGACATCAGCTTTCAGAAGATTGAACAGATGAAACGGATTCAGGCCGACAAGATGAAGTTTTTTCCCATCCGAAAACAAGTGCTTGAGGCAAGGGCCCAACTTGCTGTTGAAATGCTGGCGGGGGCCATCAATGTTCATATGAAACAAACAGACAACCCTTATCAACTGGAGGATGCAAACGGGGACAGTACCTATCATCTCAGAGTTGGCAAATGTCAGGTCAAACCCAAGAAGTCAAACACCCTTATATTGACGGGTCCGATTCAGGTACTGCAGGTGGATAATCAAAGTCCGGACAGCGTTGTCGAATATACATGCAATGAGGGAGAAATCTCGGTTGAAAACGAAGGAGAGGATCTCCGGTTTGAAATGAGGTTGGATAACCCTTCCTGGAGGCGTCCGGGAGTTCCCCAGGGAAAAGCGGTGATGGAATATTTTAATAATTTACGGCTTCCTCAGGCACTTTCGGATTCCGTCAATATGGATGCTGTTTTGACAACGATTGAGCAGTTGGATACGGAGGCGTCGGTGTTGAAAATTGAGCCCAGTGGTCAATTGAAATCACTCTGCAGAAGAATTCCGGAGGCGATGACAAAAATTGATAATGAAATTAATTCGGAAATCCATTCCCGTCTGGTACTGGGATTAGGATGCATCCCCCTGATTTTGACTGGGATTGCCCTGGGTATCCGGTTTCGGGGCGGCCACATGCTCAGTGCCTTTGGGGCCAGCGCGATTCCGGGCGGCCTGCTGGTGGTCTTTATCCTTTCCGGCAAGCAACTCACAACAAACCCCTCGACGCCGGCGATGACGGGGGTTGCGGTGATGTGGATTGGCTTTACTATCCTGTCAGTGCTGACGTTCTGGATTTACCGAAGACTATTGCGGACATAAGACACAGAGAACCATGAAAATACTTGACCGATATATTGCGAAGAACTTCCTGTACGGCTATTGTATCGTCCTTTTTGTGATGATCGGGATGTTCATGAGCATCGACTTGTTTATGCACCTGGACGAATTTGCCGAGTTGCTGACGGAACATCCGGAGTTGAATCTGACGGTCAAAGACGTTTTACTGGATATCGTCCGATTCTACAGCATTCGGTGCATCCTGTGGTACAAGGACATGGCGGGTATGATTATTGTGATTGCCGCGGTTTTTTCGCTGACCCGCATGACACGTAACAATGAATTGATCGCTGTCATGGCTTCCGGCATGAGCTTAAAGCGCATTCTGGCCCCTATTTTATTGCTGGTTCTGTTTTTGACCGGGCTGATGGTGGTTGACCAGGAATTTGTAATTCCTCGATATGCGTATCAACTGACGCAAAAACATGACGATCTTTCAAATGATGAGGCATACCCCATCTGGTTTATGGGGGACGAGAAAGGTGCCCTGTTCTGCAGCCCTAAATATGTGGAGGCAACGCAGATTCTTGCCGAACCCATCATTATTCTCAGGAAACCGGCAGGAGATATGGAGGACGTGTATCGTGTTACAGGGAAGATTGTAGCGGCGTCCGCGGTCTATGATCCGCAGCGGAAAGGGTGGGTGTTTACCGAAGGGCAGCGTGTTATGCTGGCCGAAAATCAATTACAGATGGCATCCGGTCAGAGGTCGGAACTGATCGACTTCTATCCAAGTACCCTGACGGCGGCGGATATTCCCATTCGAAAAAGAGAGGGCTTTAAGTCCCTGTTGAGCTTGCGCCAGTTGACGGAATTAGAAAAAAATGCAGGCGCGCGGAAGACGGATCTGGCGGAATTGGCTCTCCAGAAACACAACCGGATTACCGACCCCGTCATCAATCTCATCATGCTCATGGTCGCGCTGCCCGTGCTGGTTTGCCGGGACCCCAAGGCCATGAAAACGGCGGTTTTGGTCAGTTTTCTGACAACCACGAGCTGTTTCTTAGTTGTTTTCATCTGTCGGCTGTTTGCGACGGAAGTCTTTTTCGGGCAGGTTCGCCCGGCTCTGTGGGCATGGTTGCCGATCTTTATTTTCTTCCCCATCGCGATTATCGAAATCGATTCGATGAAAACTTAGCGACGCTTTTGGCTCCCCAATATCTCACTTTTTAAGAGACATTCATTTCCACAGACACAATTTTTTCTCGCAGGGGCCGATAATAACACTTCCTTTATTTCGCTTTCCGGTTTTTTATGAATTTATATGAAATTATAAATAAATTTCCCATTTACGCTAATTTATCTATATTAACATTGACGATATAGTCTCCATGGCAATGAAACTCACTAAATATTTGGAGAATGGAACTATGGAGAGTACGGTTTTAGAGCAGCGTCAGGATATTCGTCAGGATCTTAGCTGGCCGGTTAGCGTATGGTTGCCGGAAGCCAATCGTTTTTTCAACGGGAAAAGCGTCAATGTCTGCAAGGGCGGGGCGTTGCTTTCTGTTCCGATGACCACACCCATTCATCCCGGAAACGAAATTGAGATCAATTTTCCGCGGACAATGACACTGGCAAAGCAGAAGGGCCAGTATGCCCGCATTAAACATGCCAAAGTGCTTCGTGTAGATCGCGATCAATTGCTGACGACCGGTTCGATTGGCATTGCGGTGCAGTTTGCCGAGTAATGGAAAAAAACTTCGACACCAACGGGTCCCGCCTCGATAAATAGCGGGTTCAATATAACGTTGGCCGGCAGGGCATGCCTCCTGCCGGTCTTTTTTTTACGATTCTTGCTGCGTCATTTCCTGGATAAAGGTATTCGCTTCATCGATCGATTTTTCCATGGTTCCGTAATAAATCTTTTGGCAGCCGCCGGCGATTGTCATCACAATCAGCAGGGCGACCGGAAAAAAGCGGTGTGAAAGCATTTTTTTCATAGTCATCTCTCCTGTTCAAGGTTAACGAATTGACGAACGATATTATTATACCCTTCAGGGTAGTAAATGTCGCGAGGAAAACTCGAAACTGAC
>Ga0272441_10003442_pt1 | contig 30081 bp, 24 predicted proteins | sample SSMProp6N_FD_193582 | JGI IMG/M metagenome (GOLD analysis project Ga0272441, IMG submission 193582) | Marine sediment archaeal communities from Little Sippewissett salt marsh, Falmouth, MA, United States - SSM-Prop-6N | ecosystem: Environmental > Aquatic > Marine > Wetlands > Sediment ... | reverse complement strand
GCCGCCATTACTCCTTCGGCCGTTTGTTTTTCGGGGTGGTTCATGTGCATCAGAACGATATCGCCTGGTTTCGCCGAAAGAAGCTGGCTTTTTACCTGTTCGGCCGAAAAGGTCGCGCCCCCGTCACCGTTTACGCTACAGCCGATTACAGAATGGTCCAGGGCATTGGCGACTTTTACGGCGATTTCGTCGTAGTGATTGGTTCCAGAGCGGTAGAAACGGGGCCTTTTCCCCGAAGCACCCTCGATGATCGCGGCGCCGCCCTCTATTTCCTCTATAACCTCTTTTACACCCGTTGTTCCCTTTATCCCGTAGGCTTTTTTACCCGTCATGGAACACGGCATATGCCTCAACCCGTGATTGGCTATTGTGAACAGCGGGTCCGACGCCAGTTCCATGAAGGTTTCAGGGTTCGCCTCAAGCCAGCGGGCGTTGATGAACAGGGTGGCGTTGATGTTTTCGCTTCTAAGAAATTCGATGAGTTCCCTGTCGTATCCGCTTCCGTGCGGCCCTCCGCAGGCGTCGAACGTAAGTGCGATCTGCTTGCCGCAGGGCTCAAAACGTCGGACGACCCCGTCGGCTTCCTGGCCCCACTGCTCGGGGGCCTTGCCTTCAAAGCTTTTGACCACTTTCGCTATATCGGGCGCATTGAAATCCACCGGAGACGCGGTTGCAGCGAAACCGCATGCGACCCCGACCGTCATGAACGCAGCCGCCAACACCGCGACCGGAACAAACTTTCCTGTCATTGTCATGTCGTCCCCCCTTTCTTGCACCATGGTAGCACTTTGACAGCCCTTGCGTGTTCGGTATGATGATTCCATAAAACCGCGCCGCTAAAGGAGATGTTTTTCCATGAGCGAGACTTCCCTTATCGATCACCCGATCATCTCGGAGCGTTACTTTTTCCCCCGGACGGCGCATTTCCCGAACCCTTTCCATGTGGCTACACCCGGAGGAAAACTGGCCTGCCACTACACCCGGAACCACCCCGAAGCGCTTACTGTAGTGCATTTTCACGGCAACGGCGAAATAGTCTGCGACTGGATGGACGGCTTTGTATCCGTTCTGGACAGTATCGGATTAAACGTTCTTCTGGCGGAATTCCGGGGGTACGGCATGTCCGGAGGCTCCCCCTCGTTCGGAACCATCCTGGACGACACCCAGCGCATCATCGAGGCCGCGGAACTGGAGCCCTCGCGCACAGTGCTGTTCGGGCGCTCTGTCGGCTCGATACCCGCCATCAACGGAGTTTCGCTGTACCCGGACATGGCCGGCCTTGTTCTTGAAAGCGGGATAGCCGACGTAATGGAGCGCCTTATGGCAAGGCTCGACTGCTCCGAGCTGGGAACAACCCGCCGGGAACTGGAAAAGGCGGTCAAGACGCGTATGGACCACAGGTCCGCCATGAACGGATATACAGGCCCCGTTCTGGTGCTTCACGCCCAAAACGACAGCCTCGTGGATATTTCCCACGGCCGACGTCTTTTTGAATGGGCGGGCGGAACGCGAAAGAAACTTCATGTCTTTGAAAAAGGAGACCACAACACCGTGCTTTTCGAAAATATGAGCGAGTATTTCTCTGAACTGGGCGGGTTTCTCAAGACCATTCCCTGAATCATCCTGATGAAGCAGTGTGATACAATCTCTGTATGTAAAGTTTACAGTTACCCCAGATAAAAGAGGTGACAACCATGAAAAGACGGCTAGTGGTTCTTCTGGTAATTGCGGCGTTCCTTGGATTGGCTGCGTCGGCCCACGGGGCGACAGTGAGCGCCTGGGGCCGCCAGTACAGGGGGTCGGTATTGAACCCTCCCACGCTGGAAGGCGATATATTTACGCTGCCGACACCCGGAACGATAATCCGGGCCAGTTCGTCAGGCCAGGGTTTCTGGATAGCAAACGCAGGCAGCGGCGTTACGGTTGCGCGGTTCTGGCATGCCTCGGATGCTATAGGAACGGTTATACCGGCTGGGTCATACCGGGTTTTCCCCAACCTGGGCCAGGCTCAAAACGGGGCTCAGGTAAGCGTTGTGTTCAACGTGGGAGGCGGAGGAGCGGGCCTGGTCTGGGTACGCAACACCCGCTGGAATTTCTCTATCCAGCTTCCGGCCAACTGGAACGGCAACCTGGATACAAGCAATGAAACGGCGCTGCAGGCAATAGACCCCACAGAAAACGCCTTCCTCGAAGTTCACGCCTCGAGGGGCGGAGGCAACAGCCTGGAGTGGCTGGCCAACGAACTGGAAGCCGAACTTGGATACAGCCTCAACAGGGTAAGTCAGAACTTCATCACCCTCTCCGGCGGACAGACGGCATTGCTGCGCGAATACACCGGCTACTACAACGGAACGCCTATCGGCGCCGGGATACTCTATACCCATCACCAGGGGGTCTACTACGTGGTCATAGGCATCTACACGCAGAGCACCGCGGGGCAGTTCGCAAATCTTCTGGGACAATGCATGGGAAGCATTACATTCGGCGATCAGCCGCAGCCCCATTCACATCCCGAAGGACATCACCACCATGAAGAAGGTCAATATCCTTACGATTACGGCGGTGTTGGAGAATAGGCAAAAACACGATGGCGGAAAAAGCAGCGGGCAGCGATCAGAAAAAACAGCTGACAGAAAAGACAGCAGGCAGCTAGCAGCGCACAGTTTGCAGAAAAAGCCTGTCATTCTGAGCGTAAGCGAAGAATCTCGGGGTGACGGCAGGGACGGGGATTTGTAACCTAATGGGTATAGACATAGCCAAACAAAGAAGGGGCCCCTGGGGGCCCCTTCTTTGTGAAAGGAGGTAGTATGATGCAGCAGACTCTATATGCGATTCAGGGTGACGGACCAGACGGAAACCAGCTTTCCCCCGGTCAGCAGAGCCCCCCTGTTGGCATAGGTGCGTGAATCCGTCATTTTAAGGAACTCGGTTCCCTCATACTTTCCGTCTTCGGAAACATATGTAGAGAGAATGGAATCTCCAGCTATCATGAATTTACCTGTCAACTTTCCCAAAGCCGGGTTGTTCGACGTCCAGGTCGTAGTGTCCGACCCCGGGGGGAAAGGTACTATCTCGTACCGGTTGCGCAGCCTCACGGGCGAATCCGTCTCCAGCTCCATGTACCCTTCGTTGATCCAGATATCTCCCTCGTGGCGAACTTCCACTTTACCGGAGGCCTGCACGGTCCGGCCTTCTCCGTCGCGGAAAAAACCCTGTGCCGTCCATGTTCCCCTTTCAAAAAGAAAGGAATGCCCCATTTTGTGAATTCTATTCATAGATCCGCTCTCTTTTCCGGCTGCTCTGACACTGTCTCTCATGTCTTGTGATAGTGTACACCTTCACTAACTGGAATGCAACCCCTTTACTTATGAAACTTTACCCGACGGCAATCCGTATATTTCGTTTCATGCGCCTTGTTCGTCAAGCTATCGAACGGGGGCTCTATCGTATAAACCGGGCTTCCGTTGCGCACTCTTCCTATTCCGCGTAAACATTGTTTTCGAGCCACAGTTTCTCCAGTTTCTCCAGTTTCTCGTGCACAGCATCTTCTCCCAGAGACTGGGCAACATAAAGAATAATGCCGTTTATCAGGCTCATCGGAGCGGTAAAGGAATCTATGAAGGAAAGAGGGTTCCACGGAGCGGTTACCACGATGTCCGACCATTCGGCCAGGGGACCCGTGTAATCGCTTGAAATGGCCGCCGTGACCAAACCCTGTTTCTTTGCGTTTCTCAGGGCCTCGACCGTCCATCTTGTATATCGCGGAAAACTGATCCCGATGGCCAGACTCCTGGTCGTGGCGTTTACGAAAGCCTCATTCGAGAAAGTTATGTCCACCAGGTGAGTGTTGGGGAAAAACCAGAGCAGATAGTACCAGAGAAAATAGGCCAGCGCCCTGGAACTGAGGTGGCCTACTATATATATATGGTCCGCCGCCAATATGGCTTCGCTGAGACGCTCGACATCCCGGCTGTGAACCTCCGAAATGGCTTGGGACAGGGTCTGGAGGTCGTCGTTGAACGCCTTGAGGCACAGGTTGGCGGCCTCTCCCGATTCTCCGTATTGTCTCAATCTGTCCATTGTGGTAAGCCTCTCCATAAGGACATCCTGAAGCGCGTTGCGCATTTCCGGATAACCGGGATATCCCAGCCTGACGGCCAGTCTTACCACTGTGGATTCGCTGACCCCCACCCTGTCACCAACCTGAGACGCCGTCATAAAGGCCGCCTTCTTTGTGTTCTGCAAAAGGAATTTGGCCGTTTTCGACTGCCCCGCCGTAAGTAACGGCAGCTTTTCTCTTATAGTCTCCAGCAGCATACGATTTCCCGCCCTTCCGAATCCGTTGTTCGTTGCCCGGGTAGTTCTCCGCCTGTTTCAGCGGAATACAGTCCCATCTTAACATTACACGGAAGGCGAGAATTCTTTTTAACCTGCGGCGACCTCCGACAGCAGATTGACCGGAACCTTCGAAACCTGGCCGCTATAGGCATTTATGAAAAGGCTCGACGGTTTTGCCGGGTGCTCCATTTCCACCGCCCAGAGCAGAATATGCATTTCCTCTCTTGCTGTGACAACCGCTTCCGGTCTCCAGAAAAACTTGTAATATCGAGTTACATGCCTCATGGAAAGCTGCAGCACCTGTTTTTCGACCCTGTTTTCTGCGACGAGCGCGGGGGCCATAAACTCCCCTGAGGGTGCTGCGTCTGCCGTTTCTGGCCGGGAGGGAACACGAAATATTTCACCCGTCGTCATGTTCACGAAAAACCGCTGTGTTATGATACGCGGCTCAAGTCCGAACGCCCGCTTTATCCTTGTTTCGATCTCAAAATAACTTACAGGCGCCAAACATGGAAACATGTCTTTCGCGACAACATTCTCCGAACGAAAGTATTTTTCGAGAACAACCGGAATTTCTTCCTTCTTGACTGCGATCTCCAGAATCTTCATGTATCCCCTTCCCGGCCGCACCTAGATCAGGCCTTCGGAAAAACCCTTTTTTATATCTCTGAGATACGGGAGCTCCTCGCGGGCGACTTCCACCCTATCCATATCCACCTCCGCCAGGAGCAGCGTCTCATCTTTCTGTGTTGCTTCGGCGATTATTTCACCGTAAGGCGAAATAATTTTGCTGTGCCCGCAGTTACCGCCTCTTACGCCGTCTCCAATCGTGTTGGTTCCGACAACGTAGCAGAGGTTGGCCAACGCCGCTGCGGGCAAAAAGATATCCCATCTCGACCTGGCCTGAACACTCCATACCGAAGGGACAAACAACAGTTCGGCTCCCTTGAGCGCCAATATCCTGGGCGGCTCGGGATATTCGGCGTCGGCGCACAGCAGAACCCCGACTGCCCCCCAGGGAGACTTGTAGACTTCCATCGAGTTTCCTGCCCTGAAGATGGATTTCTCCTGTTCTCCCCACAAATATACCTTTCGATGAACGCCCAGCACCTCACCCTCGCACACAACCAGGGCCGAGTTGAACAGCTCATCGGCCTCCGGGCCCTTTTCGGGGAAAGGCGCTATCACCATTACTCCAAGTTCACGGGTAAGCTCGCGAAGCCGATCGGCCATGGGGCCGTCCGGCGTCTCGGATTTCTTTATGAACGCATCGCGGGAAAGATTATAGCCGGTCAGAAAAAGCTCGGGGAGACATATGATGCTGGCTCCATCCCCGGCGGCTTTACGTATATTCTGTTCCGCCCTGGCCATGTTGGCCGCTTTATCTCCTGCTGTTGACTGCATCTGTACGGCTGCTAGGGAAACTGGGTGCGTCATACATTGCCTCTCCTTTACGGGTAAATTACAGCTTTTAGGCAACGGGGGCCGAACGGCCTGCAGAAAAGGTTTCGGCCCCCGCACTTACTTTATATGCACAGGATCAGGCTTGGTTGTTCTGTCCTGCAGGCTCCCATTTTTTGATATCCTTTATCTGTTTCTGTATTTCCTGAGGCGGCGCCTTGGTCATAAGGCTGACCAGCCATGTGACGATATATGTGGCCGCGCAGGCAACGAATGCCTGGAACAAGTGAAGCGAAGACTCAAGATGGAGCGGACCCCAGATGACCAGAAGGATGAACCCGCTGACAAGGCCGGCAATTGCGCCTTCACGGGTGGCCCTGGGCCAGAACAGCCCAAGAAGAACCGGTCCGCCGAAAAGCCCCAGGGTGTTCCAGCCGAACCAGGAAATCCAGAGCACGGAACCACCGCGCAGACTCAGGGCTACGCCCAGCGCGCCAAGCGCAAGGGTCACGACCCGGCCCAGCGTAACGGCTTTCTTTTGATCCATATCCGGGTTGATGATGCGGATATAGAAATCGTTCACTATGGTGGAGGTGCCCATTATAAGCATCGAGTCGGCGGTGGAAATGATCGCCGCCAGCACGCTCCCAATGAAAACACCGGCGAAAACGGGGTGGGTCATGGTGGCGAAGAACTGGATCAGGACCGTCTCCGTGTCGCCGCCCATGGGCAGCATTGAGGCTTCGGGGAATTTAGCACGCATATACAGAGCGGCGAGGAACGTACCGAAAAACAGTATCGACTGGATAAATACCGCAAGCACCGCCGAAAGGGTCAGGGTCTTTGTGTCTCTGGCCGCCATATACCGCACCATGAGAGTAGGCTGGCCTATCCAGCTCATGATCCCGTCTCCCAGAAACAGAGAAACGCCGTAGATTACAACCGGCATGCTAACCCAGGGTGAAATTATGAACCCGGGATCTACGGCCGCTACCTTTGCGAGATCGACGGAGAGATTACCCAGACCACCCGAAAGCGCGATTGCGAAAGCTCCGGCCAGGGTGCAGCCTATAACCATCAGAATGCCCTGGATAAAGTCGGTCCAGCAAATTGCCAGCAGACCGCCAAGCATTGTCCATCCAACGAACATCACGGCCGCAACAAGGATAGTCGTGCTGTATTTCCAGCCGATCACCGTGTTGAATATCTTGCCCACGGCGACAAGCTGCCCGTTGACGTAGGCAATCGAGGCGGCCAGGATGATCAGCGCCGAGATAGCCCTCAGTATGTGGGTCTTGTCGTAATAGCGGCTCTCAAGGACATCCGGAACGGTAATTGCCCCTACCCGTTCAGAATATCTTCTTATAAGCTTGCTTACCAGGATGAAGCTGAGAAGGATTCCGATCGTGGCGCTTGGGACCATGGTCCATACGCCCTCGAACCCCGCCCGGTAGGTATAACCCGCGAAACCGAGTCCCAGCCAGCCGCTCATTCCGGTGGCGCTGAACGTAAAGGCAAGAACCCAGGGACCAATACCGCGGCCCGCGAGCAGATAGTCTTCGAGTTTGTTCATTTTACGGGAGGCGAAATAACCCACGCCGAGCAAAAACAGAAGATAGACAACTACAAATATCTGAAGAACATGTTTTACACCAACAGAAAGCATTCAAATATCCCCCTTTCACTGTTGTCGATATTTCATTTGTTCCTATAGTTAGCGTAGTAGTATATTGCGGCGACATATGTGACAAGCGACGGAATGGCTATAAACAACCAGGTAGAAACGGGAACCTTTTCCATTCTTCGTTCCTCCTTTCTGGTGGGGGGTAGAAACGTGTGCTAGATTTTAGATGTTGCTTTTCTTGCATCATAGTACATTTGTGACGCAATTCCTGCAGTACCAGAGCAATAATATAGCCGCCCTTCTTGGCTGTCAAGGAAGAGCGGCTATTGTCGGAGTTTATCGGGTTTGGCGTGTGTCGCTTAACCGGGGCGGAAAATCCTTCAATGGGGCGGTTCGTATCGTCTCAGGCCGTGGCGCAAATGGGGGGGTCACGCCGCCGGCTTCAACGGCGCCCGAGGTGCTTGATTCTTTTCGGTCCCAGTCATCTAAAACGAAAACCGTTCGCTTTCAAACAGCGCAACGCAGGCGTCTACAGCATCGGCGTCAAATTTACTACCGCGCCCGGTTCGTATTTCGTCAATCGCCTCGTCAAGCGTTTTCGCCGGTCTGTAGGGCCTGTGGCTGCACATGGCTTCGACAACGTCGGCGACCGCCAGTATCCTGGCTTCCATGCAGATCTCGTCCCCCGCAAGCCCGTAAGGGTAACCCGAACCATCGAGTCTTTCGTGATGCTGAAGCACGATGGTGTCCACGGGCCAGGGGTAGTCCATTTCCCCCAGTATCTTGCCCGCGGATTCGGGATGCCCTTTCAGTAGTGAAAACTCTATATCCGAGAGTTTTCCCGGCTTGCTCAATATCTCGGCCGGTATTTCCAGTTTGCCGATGTCGTGGACCATTGCCGAAATTTCCAGAGCCTCCAGTTTTTCGGCGTCAAGCTCCATTTCCTTTCCTATGGCCACTGCCAGCATTGCGGTGCGCTCCTGATGTCCCGACGTATACGGGTCGCGCATTTCCAGCATTCTGGATATGGTATGAAAGATCTCTTTCTGGGTTTTCCTCAGTTTGGAAACGGTTGTCTCCAGCGCTTCCTCGGACTTTCGCTTCTGTTCCTCCAGCTCCCTCTCGCGCGTAACGACACGGGCGCTCCCCACCACACCCATCATGCTTCCTTCGGCGTTGAACATGGGCGCCTTGTGAACATCCAGAAAAAGAAACTGTCCCTGTATGTTGCCGTACTCGTCGAATCGTTCGGGTTTGCCGCTTTCCATCACTATATCGTCGGAATCCCTGCATATTTCTCCAAAAGTGTGCCATTCGGGGTTCTCCGGGTGGGCGTTGCGCTCTCTTTCGGCAAAGAACATATCAACCTTTCCCACGGGTTCTTCCGTATCTGACGCTTTGAGCAAAACCTCACACGTGGCCCTGTTGGCGAAGATGTATCGTTTTTCGGTGTCCTTGGCCCAGACCAGGTCGGACATGTTGTCGGCCATAAGGCGGAACATGGCATGATCCCTGCGATAATCGTCCCTTGTCTCGCGAAGGGAGTTTTCCGCTTGTCGAAATTTCGTTACGTCTTCCGCCAGACCCTCATAGTGGGTGACTTCACCGGTCTCATCCTTTACGGCCCATGCCGTTTCCCGTACAAAGATCTGCCCGCCGTCCCTGCCGGTCCAGGCCGATTCCAGTTTTCTTACGAAACCATGCCTCTCGACAATATCCTTGAATTGCTCCCTGCTGTACGAGGGTTCGTATCCCTCTTTCTCAAGGTTTCTGCTGTTTCTAAGTTCATCGAGGCTTTCGTATCCAAGCATTTCAAGCAAGGCGGGGTTTGCGTCGAGTATGCGGCCATCCGGAGTGGTCCTGTAAAGACCAAAAGGCGCGTTTTCGTACATTTCCCTGAAGCGGAATTCCGACTCGAAAAAGGACCTTGTTATTTCTTCGTATCCGGAGATTTCCCTGTAGATCCCCAGGTATACGGGCCTGCCACGGGGAGGCTCTATCCGCACCACGTGTATGGCTACGGGAAAGGGATCACCGTCCCTGGCGCAGCGATCCGTTTCCAGGTAGATCCTCCCTGTTTTTGCCAGCGTCTCGGAAACCGCGCGAGCAGTTTTTCCGCAAGCGGGCCGCCGGGCCACGACATCGTTCACTTTTTTGCCTGATATGTTTTCGGACCCGCAGTTGAACATGCGACGGAATTCCGGGTTGGCCAGAATAATGCTCTCGTTCTCGTCGGTGATAACAGCGCCTTCCGGAAACGCGTTAAAAAGCGTTTCAGTAAAAGCAGGTTCTCTCAGGGGGTGTGGATCAGGTGACGTGATCTTCATATGATGGACTCTCCTCCCCGCAGGATCAAAGCGCAAACTCGTATCATTATAAACAATATTTCCCGCATCTCGCAGTTCTTTTAACCCTGACAACCCCGAAAGCCTGATCTCCGGCGTTTCCGTCCGGACCCGAAATTGGTTAAAATAGTGGCTGTCCCCAAAAAAACCGTTCAGCCTGGAGCGTGAGATGATGACGCGACGAGCAGCAATTATCGCCGTAACCGTATTTGCTGTGCTTGCCCTGGCCTGCCCGGCGCTTGCGGCTACGTTCGAGGAATACATGGATTACGGCCTCGAGGCCGCACTGCGCGTCGACTTCAAAAAGGCGGCCGCCTCCTTTCGTCTGGCAGTAGAAGCCGACCACGATTCACCCGAGGCCCGTTTCCGGCTAGGGCTGGCATACAGGGAACTGGGGATGCTGACCGAATCAGCCGACCAACTGCAACACGCAATTCGCCTTAAGGGCGACCACATGGACGCCTACATCAACCTGGGGAGCCTGTTTCAGCAGATGGATCGAAGGAAAGACGCCATACGCGTACTGGAAGACGGCCTGAATATCGACCCGGACAACGCCGCCCTCCACTACAACCTGGGAAGCGCTCTCGAAAAGGACGGCAGAGATCCCGAGGCTCTGGAGCATTTCATCAGGGTGACCGGGATCGCACCAGATTTTCCAGACGCCTGGCACAGGGCCGGGGTGATCTACGGACGTCTGGACCAACCCGGGGAGGCTATCCAATGCTACCGCAGGGCTCTGGAACTGGACCCCGGCATGGAGGCGTCTCTTTTCAACCTCGGCGCCGCTCTGGGAGCTACAGGCGACTGGAAGGGCGAGGTCGAGGTCTACGAACAACTGCTCGAAAAGCACCCCGACCTCGGTCTTGCCTGGTACAACATGGGTGTGGCCCTCTGGAACCTTGGCAATATCGACAGGGCCCGCAAGGCCTTTGAAACATCTGTAAAGGCTGACCCGCAGTATCCCTTCGCGTGGAACAACCTCGCCCAGTGTCAGATAAAGGCGGGCGAATACGAAAAAGCCGTTGAAAACGCCAGAAAAGCCGCCGGCCTGGAGCCCGGTTTCGTGGGAGCCTGGAACACTCTGGGCCTTGCCCTTACGGGCGCCGGCGATCACGGCGACGCAATAAACGCCTTTGACAAAGCTCTGGAGCTCAAACCCGATTACCCGAACTCCCGTTTCGGCCTGGGGATAGCTCTGGCCCTGTCGGGCGATATGGAAGCCGCCCGGGCCCAGGTTACGGAGCTGCGCAGATTGAACAGCCCTCTGGCCGACGAACTTGAAACACGGCTGAAAGGAGCACAATAATGCCTCGATTCAAAACCGCTGTCATTCTGGCCGCCGCTTTTCTGCTTGCCGTCTCTTCCTTTTGCGCGGCCGACGATGTCGACAACATCGATACGGGCGCATCGCTTGGAGGTTTCTTCATCGAATCCATTACGGGTCAGAGCCCGGCCGCCCTGGGACTGGCCTCCGACGGCGCGCAGGTCATTCGCATAGGAGAAGCAGTAGCCGGCGGAGACTACATAGGGGCAGTGACCCTTACCGCGGAACTGGCCGGGAACAGGGTCATTGCGTCTGTCCCGGTTCTGGGACAGGCCAAAATGCTTGCCGACGTGGGTCGCTGGTTCGGAAACTACATGTACAAGGTAATGGGAGACAGGAATTTCACGGCCATGTACCGCGAACTTTCCGACTACCCCGCCGACACCTGGCCTTCAAGCTACCAGGATCTGTCTGGAGGCATGTACCCCGTGTTCAGGGCCCATTTCCAGGGCCTCGCGCGCGACTACGCGGGACAGGTCCTACATGACGCCGGTTATGACGGCAAGATCACCGACCCCGAAGCGGAGCGCATCGTGTTCGAGGCGTTTCTGGAACGCGCCCGTTTTGAGAGGGCATGTGACAGCGCAGGTCTTGAAGGAAAACAACGCACGCCCCAAAACCTTAGGGACCAGCTGGAGGAAAACATGGCCGTCGAAGCCGAAATAGCAGCCGAAGAGGCAATGGAAATGGAGGACCGGCGCCTTCTGGCCATGGCTGATGAAACTGAAACCGAAGAGCCGACAGAACCCCAGGGGATTGAAGCCGAGGTTGCGCAGGAAATGGAACTTATGGAACAGCAGTCGGAGCAACCGGAACCCCACCCGGAACCGGCGGAACCGGCCGGGCCGGTCCCCGGGGACGCCGTAGTGGTGACACAGGACGGGCAGCAGAACAAACCGGGGGCGGAAGATGGCCAACAGGCCTGCGAAACCCAAAATAAAAACACCGTCGCCGAACAGAAACCCATCATTACCTGGAACATTTCCCCCGCCGCGGACGATGACCAGACCGTTTTTACCGTGAACGTAACAAACGAATCGCCCGAAACGGTGAACGGGTTCTTTTGCTCGGCGGAACCGGTGGGCGACTACGAAAGCGGAGGCGTCGGGTGGGGTTCCAGCCCGACCTTCGACACCATAGAACCCGGACAGAGCATAACATTCATGGCCCTGGCCATGGGCGACGTGGACGGCATAGTGCTTTCGTTCTTTACCGACAAGGGGACAGCCGGTTCGGAGACGGCTTTTTCGGTCCACAAAACGACACATCACGCCGACGGAACCTACAAAGGCTCCTTCAACGGCGACGGTATTTCCGGCGCAATAACCATCACCATCAACGGAACATCCGTTACGGGAAGTCTGAATGGGGCGTATTCGGACCCGGATCAGAACATATCCAACAGCGCTTCCATAGAGGGTTCTTTCGACCCCGATACAGGCTCCATAATCGCCCAGTGGTCGGGGACTGCCGTGGGAACCATCGTCTACCACGGGGAAAAACACAAGGTAAACGAACCCATAGCGGGCACCATAAGGGGCGCTTTTTCCAGGAGCCTTCTGGCCGGAGACTGGTCCGGCGGCAGCGCCTATATCTCCACCAGCGGCTCCTGGTCGGCAGAGTAGCGTCACAAAGATTCTAAATGCGGAAAAGATCCTGCATTTTTACAAGTCGAATATTGTCCGACTCAGAGGCTTTGCGCTTTAACCCTTCGGTAAACCCTGATTTTCCGAAAAGGCAGTACTCTCTCTTTTTGTCTTTTTCGATAAGCATGGACCGCATCTGCAATTTCTCGTAGTCGGCTGTTCTCACTTTTTCCGATTTCCATTTGCACTCCGCGAACAGGGCCATAGTATCGTCCGAACCCACAATATCTATTTCCTCCTGTTGCCTTGTGTTGTGGTCTGTTCCCCACCATCGACCGAAACTGCTGTAAACGGCGTTCAATTTTTTACCGCGATTCATCCGTATCAGATACTGGAGACAGATATCCTCGAAAACAGGCCCGAAATATTCATTGAACATGGGTCCGATAATCTTTTCGCAGGCGTTTTCCGCCATGCCCATTTCGATAAACGAAAGAGATTTTGGAATGAAACGGTACCAGAATCTGAACAGCTGATCCTTCACTTTGTAAATTACCTTTTTGCTGTTTCTCTCCCCGTAGGGAAACTGTTTTTCTATGACGCCAAGGTCCACAAGCGCCTTAAGGTAAACGGCGACACTTTTCGACTGCATCCCCGCTCTGTTCGAAATATCGACCTGTCTGCTGGCCCCTTCTGAAATGGCCTTTATTATTGAGTTGTAGACGGCGGGTTCGCGCATCTCCTGTTTCATCAGGCTTGTGGGTTCCTCAAAAAGCGTTCCGCTGCTGGTCAGAAATTCGTTGACGAGAGCCTCTCTGAAATCAGCGTTCGCACCAATGGCCAGCAAATACTGGGGCACGCCTCCCGCAAGCCCGAAACCCATCAATTGCTCTTCGGGCGACCATCCCGAAAGGAACCTTGCGCTGTCCAGGTAATCCATGGGTTCAATTTTGAACTGCGCCGTTCTCCTGCCATACAGAGGGCTTTTGTAATCCAGAATCTGGGTTTCCATGAAACTCATAGAGGAGCCGCACAGCATCAGAAAAAGCTGCGTATCAATAAAATATCTGTCTATCGCTTTCTGCAGGATCGAAGGGATAGAAGCGTTTCCACCCGCAAGGTACGGAAATTCGTCTATGACCAGAATCAGTTTCTCTGACTTTGCAAAATCGGCTACATATCTGAAAGCCATGTCCCATGACTCGAACCCTGAAAGAAAAGGCGACTCATTCCCCTGAAGCTCCTGCAGTACGACATCGGAAAAAAGACGCAATGCCTCCCTGTCGTTCTGTTCGATCGCCACGTAAAAGACGGTTTTCCTGTCCTTGCAGAATTCCTGCATCAGCCGGCTCTTGCCTATTCGTCTGCGCCCATAGATAACAGGCATCTGGAAACCCTTTTTTTCGTACAGCCGATTCAGGCCTGTCAACTCGGTTTCTCTTCCAACGAACACAAGGAAACCCCCTCTTTTTATCTAATCACGTTTAGACTAAGCGCGATTAGATAAAAAGTCAATCGGATCAACAGGTGTCAGACCCTGTCTTCCAGCATGGCGCCTTCGTCGGCCTGCAGGGCCATTTTGGCGCAGATGCCCAGTATGCCTCTTTTCACCTTGGGCTCGGGCGCTTGCCACTCGTCCAGCCTGCGGCTGATCTCTTCTTCCGGAAGATCCAGATCGACCCGCCTGCCCTCTATGTCGATTTTGATAATGTCGTTTTCTTCCACCACGGCTATCGGCCCTCCCGCGGCCGCCTCCGGCGCCAGATGGCCTATGGCCGCACCTTCCGTGAAGCCGGAGAACCTGCCGTCGGTGACGACGAACACATCCTTTCCCAGACCCAGGCCCACCAGAGCGTCGGTGGTCATCATCATCTCGCGCATTCCGGGAGCCCCTCTCGGCCCTTCGTAACGGATGATCACGACATCGCCCGGCTTGATTTTTCCCGAGACCACCGCCGCGTGCGCCTCGTCGTCAGACGAAAAGACCCTTGCCGGGCCGCTGAAGACGCGCCTGTTCTCCGGTATGGTGGTAGTTCTGCAAATGGCCCCTAGCGGAGCAAGGTTTCCCTTGATGACGGCGATGCCGCCGCTTTCGAACACGGGCTCGTCTACACCGGCAAGCACCGATCTATCGCGGGAGCGTTTTCCGGTGTATGTTTCCGCCATGGACGTTCCTCCCACCGACCGGGCCGAGCCATCCAGATACCGATACATTTCTCCCATTACGGCCCGCACTCCCCCGGCGTTGTGCAGGTCCACCACAGACGCCTTGCCAGTGGGAATGACCCGCGAGACGACCGGGACCTCCTGAGACAGGCGGTCGAAATCGTCCAGAGTCAGCTCCACGCCCAGTTCACGCGCGAAACTCAGCAGATGCAGCACCCCGTTGGTCGACCCCGCTATGCCCAGCAGCACCGTCACCGCGTTCAGCAGACTGCGGCGGTCCACTATATCGAACGGCGTTACGTTTTCTTTCACCAGTTCCATTACCCTGCGGCCCGTCTGCGTGGCGAAGCGCAGTTTTTCGGCGTGGACCGCCGGCACCGTGGAAGAACCGGGAAGCGCCATTCCCAGCGCCTCCATAAGTATCTGCATCGTATTGGCGGTTCCCATCAGCGAACATGCTCCGGGGCCGGGGCAAACGTTGTCCTCGAGGTAGCGGATTTTTTCCATTGCTTCCGCGGACCCGTGGTTACCGCTGAAGACGGCCTGGTCCAGTTCCGACATAACGGCCTGACGCCCCTCGAAGGTGCATGTCAGCTGAGGCCCTCCCGAAAGGAATATTGCCGGAAGCCCGGCCCGGATGGCGCCCATGAAGACGCCCGGTATTATGCTGTCGCAGGAGGCCAGAAGCACAAGCCCGTCGAACAGTTGAACGTTGGCCATTATTTCCACCGAGGAGGCGATCACATCCCTTATGACCAGTTCGTATCGCAGATGGGGCGTACCTATGGGAACCGCGCCGCAGGTGGCTATGGTCCTGAACTCGAACGGCGTTCCCCCCGCCTGCCATATGCCCGCCTTGATGCGCTGCGCCAGTGAATCCAGATGCACGTGTCCCAGCCCCGCGTCGTTAGCGGTGTTGACTACCCCGATAAGCGGCTTTGACAGGTCGATGTCGTCGTAGCCGCCTCCCTTATAAATGGCCCTTCGCGAAGCCGCGCCCGGTCCCTCGAACAGTTTCTCCCTCTTTGATCTCCATGTCATGTCCGTTTCTCTCTCCCTTCACGTCTGCTTCATTCGTTAGCGCCCGGGGTGCTTCGTCCCGGCCTGTCGGCGGGCGTAACTCCACGTTCCTCCGGGTCGGTGTACTGAACGCCCAGGCGCACCGTTTCCCTGCCCAGTTTTCTGTTGATGCCGTCCATCACTTCCATCAGCCGGTGTCCCTTTTCGGAGCTATCATCCGAAAACAGGCGCATCTGCAGCATGTCGGACCGCTCCATATCCTTTAAGATCACCGACACTCTCTTGTATCTGCCGCCGGGCCTGAAGATATTCTCAACGCCTTCTCTCGCCGCCCTCACGAGCCCTGGCGTAAAGTCAGTGGGTTCCTCCAGCCGGATGTCGGTGGTTTCCTCCATATACGGCTGGTGTTTATCGAAAGGATCCGTGGACAGGCTTATCTGGACCACGCCGCACACCTGGCCTTCCGAGCGCATCGTCACTGCGGCCTCCGCAACGTAGGAAGCCGCCGCGTCGCGCAGCTCGTCCAGCGACCCGCATGGGGTACGGAACGACGGCGCCACCTGTACCGTCTTGCGCCGCTGACCCTGGCCCTCAAAGGGGTAACAGCGGCATCCCACGAGCTCCGCCATGGCGCGGCGTACGCCCAGTGGAAATAGTTTTTCGGCCTTCTTCTCGTCGAAATCCCTAAGGGCCAGCGCCGTCCGCAGCCCCTTACGGCGAAGCAGTTCCGCTCCGCGCGCGCCTATTCCCCATACATCGCCGATCTCCAGATCCTGAAGTAGGTCATCCGCCTCACCCGGCCGCATTATGCAGACGCCGTTCATTTCGGGCCGTCTCTTGGCAAAATGACTTGCCGCCTTTGCCAGCGTCTTTGTGACCGATACGCCCACCGAAAGAGGTATGCCCTGGTTTTTCCATACGGCTTCCCTTACGGAGGTGCAAAACTCCCGGACGTTCTCTTCGTGATAACCGCTCAAAAGCAGGTAGGCCTCGTCGATGGAAGAAACCTCCACTTCGGGAACCATCGAAGCGAGCTGCCCCATTACCTGGCGCGACATTCGTCGATACAGACGGTGATCCCCGCTCAGGACCGCCACCTTTCTGTTGAGGCAAAGTCCCCTGACCGAAAAGAAGGGTACGGCCATTCCTATACCCAGTTCCTTGGCCTCGTTGGACCTGGCTACGACACAGCCGTCGTTGTGTGAGAGAACGATGACCGGCCTGTTTTCCAGCAAGCGGTCGCGCACCCTCTCGCACGATACAAAAAAATTGTTGCAGTCGCACAGGGCGAGCAGCATCGTTTCACCCCTCTCGATGCATACACAATAAACCAAATCGGCCTGCGGTAGCAACATTCTATTAGTCAGAAAAAGTCAATGTCTTCTTTCTCTTTTTCTTTCTGGCTCAGATTGTACTTTGAAATACATTTCAGCATTTTCTTATTTTGTACGTAGGGTTGACAGTATCATCAAAGCCGGTTACCATGCACAGCAATTTACCCGCGCCCACCGGCGGAAAGGAGGAGACCCGTGAACGTATCGACCGTGCACCCCCACAGCACTTCCATACAGATAGCCATTCTCGTACTCGTCCTTATTATTCGCTCCGGGTCCCCTCCTGGAGCGCCGGCGGTCTAGTACCGTCTGGCGGCATTTCCAGGGCCGGGACCCGGTTACACGGGGTCCCGGCCTTTTTTTATGCTTTCAGCCGGCGACAACTCGAGAAAAGGAGGAAACGGAATGCAGCACACCATCAGCGTTCTCACCGAAGACCATCCCGGGGTTCTCTCACGGCTTTCCGGCCTGGTTTCCAGAAGAGGCTACAACGTCAACAGCCTCAGCGTAGGCAAAACAGACCGCGAAGGCCTTTCGCGTTTCACGATCGTGGTTACGGGCGACGACAGGGCGGTAGAGCAGATCGTAAGGCAACTGGGCAAACTGGTGGAAACGGTGGAAGTACAACTTTTGAGCAGCAGCCCCTTTGTTGAACGGTGGATGACACTCGTCAAGGTCCAGGCCTCATTCGAGACAAGGCCCCATATTCTCCAGACGGCCGAGGTTTTCCGGTCCAGGGTAGTGGACGTCGGTGAAGACGCCCTGGTCCTGGAATCCACGGGAGACAGGGGAAAGGTAGAGGCCTTCATAGAGGCCGTAAAACCCTACGGGATACTCGAAGTTGCTTCGAGCGGAGCCGTCGCCATGCAGCGGGGCGGCTTCGGCGCATCGGCATAACCATCAAACAATCTTTTTCAGGGAGTGAAAACAATGACACGCATGTTCTACGACAAGGACGCCAACCTCGAAAATCTCAAGGGTCTCCGCATCGCCGTTCTGGGTTACGGAAGCCAGGGCCACGCTCACGCCCAGAACCTGAAGGAATCGGGCATGGACGTGGTAGTCGGGCTTCACGAAGGAAGCAGATCTCGCAAACGGGCCGAAGGCGACGGGTTCAGGGTTATGACAGCGGGCAAGGCCGTTTCTGAAGCAGACATAGTGGTATTTCTGGTCCCCGACCATGTTCAGGCCGACCTGTACGAGTCGGAAGTAAAACCCAACCTCAAATCCGGAGCGACGCTGGTCTTCTCGCACGGATTCACGGTGCACTATCACCAGGTTGTTCCGCCCAGCGACGCAGACGTCTTCATGATCGCGCCCAAAAGCCCCGGTCACCTCGTTCGCCGCATGTTCACCGAGGGCAAGGGCGTGCCCGGCCTTATCGCAATTTATCAGGACCGCTCCGGAAAAACGTTCGACAAGGGCCTGGCCTACGGTTCGGCCATCGGCTGCGGCCGCGCAGGGATCATAGAAACCACCTTCGCCGAAGAGACCGAAACAGACCTGTTCGGCGAGCAGGCCGTTCTGTGCGGCGGGGTCACGGAACTCGTCAAGGCGGGTTTCGACACTCTGGTCGACGCGGGCTATCAGCCCGAGATCGCCTATTTCGAGTGCCTCAACGAACTCAAGCTCATCGTCGACATGATGTTCGAGGGCGGCCTCGGGTGGATGCGCTACTCCGTAAGCGACACGGCCAAGTACGGCGACAAGACCGCCGGCAGAAAGGTCATCGATGAACACGTTCGGGCCACTATGCGCGATCTTCTCGAAGACGTCCAGAGCGGCGAGTTCGCCAAAGACTGGATCCTGGAAAACCGCTGCGGAAGACCCTCCATGAAAAAATGGGAGGAACGCGAGAACAGGCACCTCATCGAGGAAGTTGGTTCGCGCCTCCGCAAAATGATGCCGTGGATGGACGCGAAGGAAGCGCCGAAACCCGGCGTCTAGATGCGCACAGACGTCGCGGCCTCCTTGCGGGGCTGCGGCCCCGAGAGGAGAGTGGAACACAGTGAGCGAAGATTTTGTACGAATTTTTGACACCACGCTGAGAGACGGAGAACAGTCGGCGGGCGTCAATCTGAATACGGCGGAAAAACTTCAGATAGCCCACAACCTGGCCCGGATGAAGGTAGACGTTATAGAGGCCGGTTTCCCCGCCGCCTCGCCCGGAGACATGGAGGCCGTAAAGACCATTGCGGCGAACGTAAAGGGACCCGTTATCGCAGGGCTGGCCCGCACCCGCAAGGAAGACATCGACGCAGCATGGGAAGCCGTTAAAGGGGCTGAAAAACCGCGCATACACACCTTTATCGCCACCAGCGATATTCATCTGGAGCACAAGCTGGCCATGAGCAGGGAACAGGTAAAAGAAGAGGTCCGCCGGGCAGTGACCCAGGCAAAAGGCTATGTCGACGACGTGGAATTTTCCGCCGAGGACGGCAGCCGCACCGACGTCGACTTCATCTGCGAGATATTTCGCATCGCCGTGGAATGCGGCGCCACCACGCTAAATATCCCCGATACCGTGGGCTACTCGCTCCCCGAGGAGTTTTCGCGGTTCGTGGACGAGATCATCACGAAAACGGGCGCGGGCGACGACGTTATATGGTCGTGCCACTGTCACAACGACCTTGGCCTTGCCGTGGCCAACTCGCTCGAGGCGGTACGCAGGGGCGTGCGCCAGGTGGAGTGCACGGTCAACGGCCTGGGAGAAAGGGCCGGCAACGCCTCCATGGAAGAAATAGTGATGGCCCTTCGGACCAAGAGGTCGCATTTCGGGGTCCAGACCAGGATAGAAACCACCTTCCTTTGCGGCGTCAGCCACCTGGTATCAGGCCTCACCGGTTTTTCCGTACCGCCCAACAAGGCCATAGTAGGCGCCAACGCATTCGCCCACGAAGCGGGGATACACCAGCACGGGGTGCTCTGCAACAAAGCCACCTACGAGATCATGAAGCCCGAAGACGTGGGAGCGGGGACAAAACTGGTGCTGGGCAAACATTCCGGAAAACACGCCTTCCGCAAACAACTGTCGGACCTGGGGTTCGACCTCACTGAAGACCAGATACGGCAGGCCTTCAAGCTCTTCAAACAACTGAGCGACCGCAAGGAAATGGTCACCGACGGCGACCTGGAGGCGCTGATCGTGGACGAGATCCTCTCGGTAACACCCGACCGCCGATTCACTCTCGAGGAATTCTCCGTTCAGGCCGCCCACGGCTCCGGAACCGCGGCGATCACCCTTTCCGAAAACGGAACAGTATGGAGCGACGCAGCCACGGGCAACGGCCCCGTCGACGCCGCCTACGCCGCTCTCAAGCGGCTCACCAAACTTGATCCGGTGCTCACCAGCTACCGTGTCCAGGCGGCAAGCCGCAAATCAGACGCTGTGGGCGAGGCTCGTATAACGCTGGCCCTCGGCGATGTTTCGGCCCAGGGTCGCGGAGCAAGCACCGATGTAATAGAGGCCAGCATAAAGGCCTACGTCAACGCCGTGAACCGCCTTCACCAGGTAGCCGCCGCGAAAGGAGTTGCTTTAGATGCCCGGAACACTGGCGCAGAACATACTGTCGAGGCGCTCGTGTGAGCCGGTAGAGGAGGGCGTCATCTGCCGGGTGCGGGTGGATTTCGCCTTCGCCAACGACATAACCGCTCCACCTGCCGCCCGCTCATTTGCCGAAATGGGAGCAGAACGCGTTTTCGACCCCACTCGCTGCGCCGTGCTGCCCGATCATTTCACGCCCAACAAGGACATAGCGGCCGCCCGACAGGCGCGCGAAGCCCGCGATTTCGCGCTCTCGAAGGAAATGCTCTACTGGGAGCAGGGCCGCGTGGGCATCGAGCACGCATTTCTCCCCGAACAGGGGCATATTCTGCCCGGTGAGGTTGTTCTGGGCGCCGACAGCCATACATGCACCGGAGGCGCTCTGGGCGCTTTCGCCACGGGGGTAGGCAGCACCGACCTGGCAGCGGCCTGGGCTCTGGGCGAAACGTGGCTCCGGGTACCCCCGACCATACAGGTGCGTTTCGAGGGTGAAAAACCCACGAACGTGGGCGGCAAGGACATGATCCTGGCCCTGCTTTCCGAAATAGGGGTGCAGGGGGCCCGGTACGCCGCGCTGGAGTTCACGGGCGAGACGCTGGAGAACCTGCCCATGGACGACCGTTTCACCATCGCCAACATGGCCGTGGAAACCGGCGCCAAGGCGGGGCTTTTCGTTCCCGACGATACAGCGCTGGCATGGGTGAAACCGCGAGCCGCCAGGCCCTTTGAGCCGGTATATCCCGACGCAGACGCAAAATACCTGCGCGAAGTCGTTATCGACGTTTCAAAGCTTGCGCCGCTGGTGGCTCTGCCCCATTCGCCCGCGAACGTCCATCCGGCCTCGGATATCGGAGAAATGCCCATCGACCAGGTCTTCATCGGTTCCTGCACCAACGGACGCCTCTCGGACCTGGAGCAGGCCGCGGGTATCCTCAAGAACAGGGCCGTTCATCCATCGGTGCGCTGCATAGTCATTCCCGCCTCCCGGGAAATATTCGCGCAGGCCCTCAAACTGGGGTATATCGACACATTCATCGAGGCCGGCGCGGCGGTATGCACTCCCACCTGCGGTCCCTGCCTGGGCGGACACATGGGTATTCTGGCCGACGGCGAGCGCTGCGTATCCACCAGCAACCGCAACTTTGTTGGCAGAATGGGCCACACCGGCAGCGAAGTGGTGCTCTCCGGCCCCCTTGTGGCGGCCGCCAGCGCCGTCGCCGGACGTGTCGCCGACCCTTCGGAGGTGCTGAAATGAATAAAACACTCAGGGGAAAGACCTGGATCTTCGGCGACGACATCGACACCGACGTCATCATCCCGGCCCGCTACCTGGTAACGTCCGACCCCGACGAACTGGGGAAACACTGCATGGAGGACATCGACCCCGGCTTTGCGACAAAGATAGCGCCCGGCGATTTTATCGTCGGAGGCGAGAACTTCGGCTGCGGCTCATCCAGGGAACACGCGCCCCTGGCGCTCAAGGGCGCACGCTGCGGCGGAGTGATAGCGGCCTCATTCGCCCGTATCTTTTATCGCAACGCGCTGAATGTGGGGCTTCCGATCTTTGAATGCCCCGAAGCCGCCCGGGCTATAGCGTCCGGAGATATCCTCGAGGTTAGCCCGTCGTCGGGGACCATACGGATCACGGGTAGCGGCCGTGTCTACAGTTTTGCTCCGTTCCCGCCGTTTCTGGATGGACTTATCGCATCCGGCGGTCTTGTGCCGTTCGTGCGGAAACGGCTGAAGGAGAGAAAAACCACATGAGCGGGCATAACTACACCATAGCAACCATAGCGGGCGACGGCATAGGCCCCGAGGTTGTTGCCCAGGCCCGGAAGGCCGTCGAAGCCGCGGGGGAGCGTTTCGGTTTTTCGGCGAAATGGCGTGACTACCCATTCGGGGGACTCCATTATCTGAAAACCGGCGAAGTACTCCCCGAAGCGGCCCTTGGCGAGATAGCCGAATGCGACGCGCTGCTGCTGGGCGCCATAGGCCACCCGGAAGTAAAACCGGGCGTTCTTGAGCGCGGCATACTGCTTGATCTGCGCTTCCGTTTCGACCAGTACATAAACCTGCGGCCGGCCCGCACGTTCCCCGGTGTAGCTACCCCTGTACCCGGCCGGTCCATGGATACCGTCGTGGTGCGCGAAAACACCGAGGATTTCTACATGGGCATAGGCTGTCGAGGCGACGGACCCGGCCTGCAATGTTCCTTTCCCGTGGAGCGGGGGCTCTATCACGCGGAAGGCTCCCTTGGCCTGACCTTCGACAGGCCTTTTTCAAGCGCCGCGCAGGTGGGACTGGCCACCGAACCGGCCGTAAGGCGGGCGACCGCGTGGGCCTGCGACAGGGCTAAACAACGGGGTGAATCAACCGTCACCCTGGCCTCCAAGGCCAACGCCCTGCCCATACTATACGGTTTCTGGGAGGAGATCGCCTCCGGCGAGGCTTCACAAAGAGGCGTGACGCTGAACGTCGTGAACGTCGACGCGCTTTGCTACCACCTGGCGCGCGACCCCGGGCGCTACGGGGTGATACTTACGCCCAACATGTTCGGAGACATCGTCAGCGACCTGCTGGCCGGTCTGGCCGGAGGGCTTGGAACGGCCGCCGGGGCCAACATAGGCGACGGACTTTCCATGTTCGAGCCTGTACACGGTTCCGCACCCGACATAGCCGGAACGGGCGCTTCCAACCCCGTGGCGGCTGTTCTCTCGGCTGGGCTAATGCTGGAACACCTGGGCGAGAGCGAAGCCGCAGCAGCCCTGGAAACAGCCGTTTCGGGCTACCTGTCGCACAGTTCGCGGGAGGATCTGCCCGTGGAACTTGGCGGCCGGGCGGTTACAGGCAAAGCCGGGGACACAATAGCGCTGATGATACAGGACCCGGACCATCAGGGGAGGGAAACGCCATGAAAACAACCGGAGCTCAAATGGTGGTGCGCGCGCTGGAAGCCGAAGGGGTCGAATTCGTCTTCGGTATCCCCGGCGGCGCGGTGATACCACTGTACGACGCGCTGGGCGACGCCCGATTCAAGGTGATACTCACCCGCCACGAACAGGCGGCCTGCCACGCGGCCGACGGCTACGCGAGGGCCTCCGGCAAAACGGGAGTATGCATAGCGACGTCGGGTCCGGGAGCAACGAACCTGGTGACCGGTCTTGCCAACGCCCATATGGATTCGGTTCCACTGGTGGCGATCACGGGGCAGGTAAATTCGGGCGCCATAGGGACCGACGCCTTTCAGGAAGCCGATATCTACGGCTCGTCGCTGCCGCTCGTCAAACACAGTTTTCTGGTCCGGTCCATAGAAGAGCTCCCCTCAGCGCTTCGGGGCGCCTTCATCATAGCTTCCACCGGACGGCCCGGACCTGTTCTGGTAGACGTACCCGTAGACGTGCAGCGTGCGGAGGGAGAGTTCGACTATCCGCCGCAGGTGAATTTTCCCGGCTACCACCCGGAAAAACGGCTCGACATATCGCACATGGACGAAGCAGTAGAAGCCCTCGCGGCGGCGACGCGCCCGGTCATCCTGGCCGGGGGGGGCTGCGCTTTCGGAGGCGGGGAACGGAACCTCCAGGAACTGGCCGAAAGCAACAACATACCCGTAGCCACAACGCTGATGGGCAAGGGCGCTTTTCCCGAAAGCAACCGCCTTTCACTGGGAATGATAGGCATGCACGGTTCGCCTCAGGCCAATCTGGCCGTTTCAAGGTGCGACGTGCTGCTGGCGGCGGGAACCCGGTTCAGCGACAGGTGCACCGGCGACAGGGCCCGTTTCGCCAGGGGAGCCAGGATCATCCATATCGACATCGACGCTGCGGAGCTCAACAAGAACGTTGAGGTAGCCGTGGCTCTGCACGGAGAAGCCGGACAGCTTCTCGGCATTCTGAAAGAGCGCCTAGCCGGGCAGGAATACCCGGACCGCGAACCGTGGATCAGCGAGATCGACGAGATCCGTTCGACCTGGCCGGTAGCCGCTCCAGCGTCCAGTGACGGACAGCTCAGCACACCGGGCATTATCCGCCGTGTTCGCGAACGACTGCCCCGGGGAAACGTTCTGACCACCGAGGTGGGACAGCACCAGATGTGGGCGGCGCTACACTGGCAATGCGAACGCCCCAGGAACTTTATAACCTCGGGCGGCCTGGGGACAATGGGTTTCGGCCTCCCCGCCGCTATCGGCGCGGCCTTTGCCCGCAAAGGCGAACCCGTAGTGTGTCTGGCCGGTGACGGCAGCCTCATGATGAACCTTCAGGAGCTGGAGACCTGCGGCAGGTATGGGCTGCCTCTCAGGATAATCGTCCTCAACAACGGCAGTCTGGGTATGGTTCGCCAGTGGCAGGAAATGTTCTGGAATGAACGCTACGTCCACACATGTGAGCGCAGCATATGCCCTTTCACGGAACTGGCCGGACATTTCGGCATAGAAGCGTTCGCCGCCTCAAGCGAGGCCGAACTGGAAAAAGCCCTCGACGGGGCGTTCGCCGCCCGGGGACCTTCTCTCGTGGAGTGCGCCGCGCCCACTAAAGAGAACGTTTTGCCCATGGTGCCCCCGGGCGAGGCGCTTGAATCCTTTATATACAGCGTTGACCCATGCGCTTGCGGAGGGAAAAACCAATGACATTGAAAAGCGAAACCGCCAAATCCGGCCCCGAAAGAGCGCCCCACAGGTCGCTGATGAAGGCCTCCGGCTACACCGACTGGGAACTTGAGCGCCCGTGGATAGGCGTAGTCAACTCATACAACGCCATCATTCCCGGACACGTGCACCTGGGTCGCATAACGCAGGCCGCCCGGGCCGGGGTCTACGCGGCCGGAGGGCTGCCGCTGGAATTTCCGGTCATAGGAGTGTGCGACGGAGTGGCCATGAATCACCGGGGCATGAAGTTCTCGCTCCCCAGCCGTGAACTCATTGCCGATTCCATCGAGGTAATGGCGCAGGCGCACGCGCTGGACGGGCTTGTCCTCGTGACCAACTGCGACAAGATCATACCCGGCATGGCCATGGCCGCGGCAAGGCTGAACATTCCGTCCATCATTATCAGCGGGGGACCGATGCTGGCCGGGCTGCACGAAGGCAAAAGAGTCGATCTTTCCAGCGTTTTCGAAGCCGTGGGAGGCTTTGCGGCGGGCAGGGTAAGCGAAGAATATCTGGCGGGCCTCGAAAACGCGGCCTGCCCCACCTGCGGTTCCTGCGCGGGCATGTTCACGGCCAACACCATGAACTGCCTCGTCGAGGCTCTGGGAATGGCGCTGCCGTACAACGGTTCCATTCCCGCCATTTCGTCGGCTCGCGACCGCCTGGCCAAAGAGGCCGGGCGCGCCGTCATGACCCTGGTGGACCGCGACATACGCCCCCGGGACATTCTTACGAAAGAGGCCTTCGACAACGCCATAGCCGTAGACATGGCTCTTGGCGGCTCCACCAATACGGCGCTTCATCTTGCCGCCATCGCCCACGAAGCCGGAGTAGACCTGCCCCTTGGGCGTTTTGATGAAATATCCTCCCGTGTCCCGCATCTGTGCGAAATGAGCCCCGCCGGGCCGTGGCGCATGGAAGACCTGCACCGGGCCGGGGGCGTACAGGCGGTGCTTGCCCGCCTGGCGGAAGGCGGCCTTGTCAGCGGCGACTGCCTGTCCGTTACGGGACAGACCATGGCCAGGGGATACGAAGGCGCGGCCGTAACCGATGAAGAAGTCATAGCAACGCTTAAAAACCCCCGCCACGCGCAGGGCGGCATAGCGGTGCTGAAAGGGAGCCTGGCGCCTGACGGCGGCATCGTAAAGCAGTCGGCCGTGCTGCCGGAAATGCTTGTAAGCAAAGGCCCGGCGCGTGTTTTTGAAAGCGAGGAAGCAGCCTCAACAGCAATAACGAAAGGGCGCATAAATCCCGGCGACGTTGTGGTAATACGCAACGAAGGCCCCCGGGGCGGGCCCGGAATGCGCGAAATGCTGGCGCCCACCTCGTCCCTGGCAGGCATGGGGCTGGACAGGCAGGTAGCACTTGTAACCGACGGGCGGTTCTCGGGGGCCACCAGGGGAGCCGCCGTCGGCCACGTTTCACCCGAAGCGGCCTCGGGCGGCCCCATAGGACTGGTGCAGGAGGGCGATATCATCAGCATCGACATACCGGCCCGCAAACTGGACCTTGAAGTATCCGCAGAGGAACTGGAACGTCGGCGCGCCGAAAAGCCGCCCGCCATGCAGCCGGAAGACAGCCCTTTCCTCAGCCGTTACCGCCGTATGGTCACTTCGGGCGACCGCGGCGCGGTGCTGGAATAGAAAAACACCAATAGATCAGGGCCCGGAATCATCAGGCAACCCCTTGTATTGTCTGACGTTCCGGGCCTTCCATTTCAAAAGCGGCTGGCTTAGTATTTTAGTCTGCAGACATACATTGCCGGTCAAAAGGCCAGGTTCGATCTTTCCCCTGTCCAGCAGCAAATCAAGAAAGTTTCTCTCCTCACTGGAAAATGGAAGCAGCACCGATAATTTTTCCCGGCATTCATTTTCCACCCTCGAACCAAATTCTCTCAATGCTCTTCTGGAGTCGAACATGTTTTTTCTCAATGTCGGCGCCAGCTGGTTTTCAAGATCAGAAACATCGAATTTCACATCATCGATTGAAACAGTTCTCCAGTCTTTCCTGTTCATCGCTCCGTAAACAACAAACCCTGTCCTCAAGCGACTGAGTTCCAGGCCGCCTGCGCTTAACAGTTTATGGCTGTCGAACAAATCCCTTGCCTTTGTGCGGGCAAAAAGCGCGGCAAGTTTTCCTGAGGCCAACTCATGAATATCCAGAACGGGCACTCCGGAAGCTTTCCATGAGCCCACCTGCTGCGAATCCGCGAGAGTAATATCCCATAATGGAACTCGATGCATGAAGTTCAGATCAACTTCCAGATTGCCTCGCCCACCGAACGCCTTTTCATATCGCAACGACCATTTACCTCCCGCGTGTTCGCGGGGCATTCTTCTCGTTTCAAATCCCTGCCTGTGAAAGACTGCCTGTAAAGCCTTTTCCACATTCGGGCGTTCCTCAAGCATGGTTTCAAGGTCTTCTGCGCCAATGTAATTAAGGTCGATGTCGATCGAAAGCCGGGGCGCGTCCAGAACGAACAGGTTCAGGGCCGTACCGCCCTTCAGGGCAAGCCTGCCCCTGAGAAAAGAGTGCTCCTGCAGGGTTTCCAGCAAATCGAAGAGCCGGCCCACTTTTTCAAGCACCTCGGGCCTGAAGCCGGTGTTTTGCGCCTGAGTGTAAAGGATCTCGCGGGAAATCCTCATAATACTTCCATCCAGGAACGCTCCAGAACTTCCACCGGCACGACAAGGTTCCATTCGGGAACGAATCTTCCTGATTCTCTGCGGCTGCGGCTCAGATAATGCGGGCTTCGCGGTCTAAGCTTCATTAACTGTTTTAGATGGCTATCTTCCACCATAAGCTCGTTCCTGTGCTGCTCAAGGAAAAAACCCACTTTCGCAGACGTTGTAGCATTGCCAAGCATGAAAACATATTCAAGGATATTTTCGATGTTGAAAAAAGCTATGGATTCAAGGGAACGCCAGATCTCTTCCCAGCTGCCCGACAGATACGGACGGTCAAGAGTGTCGACCATAGTCCGCTCTAAGTCTGTTACTCTCAAATTTGCGCCCGAGCTCTCGGCGTTGTGTACGCCGAAATGCTCTTTCCCTCTTTTTTTCAAAACACTGGGGAAACGAGCACCCCTGAACAGCCGCCCGTGAAATGACAACGGCTCGGCAGGTCGCGCGGCGGAGTAAACAAAGACATTACGCACGGAATAGGCGTTTCCGTAAAACTCCAGCGCCGTATGATATGAAAGAACCGCATCAGGGGTCAGCCTGGACGCCAGCAGGAATGGGTCGGCTTCAAAGATTTCGGGGTCAAACCCGGCGGGGACAGTAACAAAAAGTCCTCTTTTGACTCTTGCAATACGCCCTGTTTGACAGTAATAACGTATCAGGGCTTCCCGGGTCCTTTTAGCAACTCCCCGGGAATACAGGTAGTGTTCAAACTCTTTACTGGTAAATACGGGATGGGTCCTCAGAAAAGCTTCGTGTTTCATCTCGACCGCCTTTTGACATAACAGCCTGTAACACTTAATAAGTTTAGGTGTTATACGGGTAATTGTCAAGAATTCGGCGAGGATGCTGTGCTGTGATCTATTGTCCCAGGTAGGCTTTGTGTATCTCGGGGTCCTGGGCCAGGTCGGGGCCCCTGCCCGTTTTCAGGAATCGTCCCGCTTCCAGGACGTATCCCCTGTCGCTTATCTCAAGCGCCTGAGTGGCGTTCTGCTCCACCATCAGCACCGTCATGCCCTCTTCTCTTATCCTTGTTATGGTCTCCATAACGGTCTCCACGATGATGGGCGCCAGACCAAGGGTGGGCTCGTCCAGCAGCAGTATCCTGGGCCTCGTCATAAGGGCTCTGGAAATTGCAAGCATCTGCTGCTCCCCGCCCGAAAGCGTTCCCGCCCTCTGGCCGAGGCGTTCCATAAGAATGGGAAAAAGGTCGAAACAGCGTTCCCTGTCCTCTTTGACCCGAGCGTCTTTCTTGCGGCGGTACGCGCCCATTATCAGGTTCTCCTCCACGGTAAGGGCGGAAAAAAGCCTTCGTCTCTCGGGAACAAGCGCCACGCCGCCCGCCACTATTTCGTGAGGCTTTCCGGGCATGGGGCGTCCGAACATCGTCAGCTCCCCGGCCGAGCGGGGCACAACACCTGTGATCGCCCACATAATGGTGGACTTGCCCGCTCCGTTGGAACCCACGATGGAGACTATTTCGCCCGTCCCCACGGAGAACGAAACCCCCTGCACCGCCTTTATCGCGCCGTACCCGACATGGAGCCCGGTTGCCTCAAGAGCGTTCATTGCGTTTTTTTTCCTTTCCCAGATAGGCCGCCACCACTTCGGGGTTGTTGCGTATCTCTTCCGGCGTCCCCATCGCCAGCAGAGCCCCGAAGTTCATAACTATGATGGGCGAACATATGTTCATTACAAGGTCCATGTGGTGCTCTATAAGCAGAATGGTAACGTTGAACTTTTCCCTGACCTCGGCGATAAGCCTTGCCAGGCTCATGGTCTCTTCGGGATTCATCCCGGCCGCGGGCTCATCCAGCAGCAGCAGTTCGGGTTCCGTGGCCAGGGCGCGCGCTATTTCCAGTTTGCGCTGCATGCCGTACGACAGTGTGCTGGCCCGGCTGCAGGCGTATTTTTCGAGGCCCAGATCGGACAGCAGCCCCATGGCCTGGTCGCGAAGATCGCTCTCCACGGCTCTTGCCCGCGGCATTCCCAGAATCGCCCCTGCAAAGGAACACTCCTCACGCTGCAAAAGCGGAGTCAGCACGTTCTCCAGGCAGCTCAGCCGGTTGAAAA
>Ga0272441_10003441_pt1 | contig 30081 bp, 23 predicted proteins | sample SSMProp6N_FD_193582 | JGI IMG/M metagenome (GOLD analysis project Ga0272441, IMG submission 193582) | Marine sediment archaeal communities from Little Sippewissett salt marsh, Falmouth, MA, United States - SSM-Prop-6N | ecosystem: Environmental > Aquatic > Marine > Wetlands > Sediment ... | reverse complement strand
AGGCGTCAATGAAAAGACCCTTCAACCTTGGCGATCTCTGCGTCTTTGCGAGAGGCATAACTTCACCGTTGGCAAGCCCTTATCGACGGTCGCAGAAATTATCTGGAAAAGATTTCCAGTTGTTACGACTTAGCAGTGCAGATGAACGCAGATTTTGGATCAGTGCACCACGGAGGCACGGAGAGCACGGAGAATCCGTGTTAATCGGTGTTAATCCGTGTCTGATGGGTTTCTCTCGGTGTCCTCTGCGCCTCCGTGGTTTTTCCGTTCGAGTTCGCCTGGATGCGTAGTCTGGCGCAGGATGGCCTTCAGCCCATGTGGATTCTTATCCTGCTTTTTTTTACTGCTTCGTGAGAACGAAAAGGCGGGTGCCGCCGCTTCCTTCGAACTGTGTCGGCCTGACCGTTGAACCCGGTTCATTCCCAGCCATTGTGAACGTGTCCCCTTCAATCTTGTAAATGGCGAGACTGGTCGTACCGACAACTTGTTGGACGGCACAGTTTTCAATAAGAAAGTCCGCCTGTCTTGGCTCGACCTCAGTATTCAGCGTCATCGTTCCGGAATAGTCTTCAGGCCCTGGCCCGTTCACGTCGACCTTCGCCTCCGAGACGATGAATGTCCATTGTCCCTGGTCGTTGCCCGTTTCAGTGCCCACCCACGTTCCTTGGAGTTTGTCCATATCGCTCACTTCAACAGGCGGTTCAGGTTCGCTCTTACAGCCACCAACGGACGCAGCCATAATCACAGCCAGACAAATCGCTATTGTGGTGTAGTGCTGTGCAGTCATTCCATGGCTCCTTTTTCTGTTGTACAGAGAACGCTTCGCCGCCAATTTCACGGCACATGTCAACTCGCTGCATCGGCGTATTGTAGTGTGTTCACTATGGGCGTCAAGAGTCAACCCTGTTACCCCAGGAAGGTCGCGACGGCCACGAAGCGTTTGTTTCGCTCGTTGTGATTGGGGTGCTTTGAATTCATTTCGGATTTGCGCATCTTCAGGCGCGCAGCGCCTACGGACGAGGGTCGATTTCGTCGGGGAAGTTTAGGTAGCCGACGACGGCCTGCTCAGAGATGCGCCGAGATTCCTACTGGTTGTCCCATCCGGCCAGGGGCGGGATGTCGAGGGGCCAGGCGAGGTGCAGGTTGCCCCCGGGGCCGAGAGAGCTCTTGGGCAAATTCTCGATCTGTCGGCTCCTGCGGAGCTGGTCCGAGACCGTGACCTTTCGGACGTGGCCGTCCAGCATGGAGGCGTAGGAGTGGCCCTTGTTCAGGTCGCCCCCGCGGGGACGGTGGTAGGTTGCGAAGGCATCCCCGACGTCGGTCTCCGGCATCCTCGATGCAGAAGGGCGTTGCAGGGGACTGTCGAAGGTTGTGTAGGACGGCCCGATATCCAGAGAGCCGATAGTAATGGCGCCGGTGACGTTGAACTTGGGCATTTTGGAGTCGGTGATATCGGCGGCAGTACTCATGGTCCCGTGCGGGGTCCCTCCCCAGGGTCCGCTGAGATTGTACGGTGCGGGCCATCGCGATTCCTTGTTGACCGGCCAGGAATTCTCCTCGCCGAAGGCAAAGACCTCGGAAGGGCTGCGCGTCACGTGTGTTTCCTTGCGGATGGTCGTCATTCGGGCGGTCTGCACATTCACTTCGCTTAGCGACCCGGCGGCGATGCTTGCGGTCATGAAGGTCCTGTGCAGATTGCCGTTCATCGTGTAGCTGTACTGGGGGACGATGGCAAGGGGCACGTCCCGGCCTTCGTCGTTGTGAATTCCGCCTCCCCCCCGGCCTCTGCCTCTGCCCCGGCCTCTACCGCCTCCACGTGGCGGAGGGGGCTGAGGCCTCCTCGGTTTGTTGGGGTCCTGGTTACAGCCCCGTTCCAGGTAGGCCCGAGCCCCGGTCTTGCAGAGAAGGACGCCGGGGTTTCCCACATAGGGCATCAGAGTGCCCCGCAGTTCCTTGTACTCGCGCATCAGGCGGCTGTCGAAACCGATGTCGGCATCGTGCCAGCGGCAGGCCCACGGGTGGTTCGGTCCGTACGGTCGCTTGAATGACTCTGCGGAATGGTAGATAAAGGTCGGATCGGGAAACCGGTTGTCGTGATCGTCGCAGTAGGTCTTGAGGATCACGGCCATCTGGTGCAGGTTCGACCGGCACACGGCCTCGGCCGCGTGCTGCCGCGCCAGGCCCAAACCCGGTAGTATCAGGGCCATCAGCAGAGCGATGACCGCGATAACCACGAGCAGTTCCACGAGCGTGAATCCTTCCGGCCGACGGGTATCTTGTCTTGCTGCGTTTCGAATCGTGGGCCGGTTCCGCATGGGGGGAATTGAAGTTGTCGGCTGCATTTTTTGCCCCTTCGCATTACAACTCGCTACCGCATGGTATGATTTCCGACTGCCGGTTGCAGGCGGGCGGTTCTTTCCTATCGCAATTCTCATTATACCGCCACGAAACGACAAGTGCACGCGCACTTTCGCGATAATAAACGGGGGCAGTCGCTCTTGTTTGCTGACACATGAGGTGCAGAGTAACACGTGCCGCTGAAGGCCGTAAACAATATCTTTGCCGCATATCCAAAGGTGCCGCGTCGAAGTCTCCAATAAGGTGATTGTGGACCGGCTGTTCTGTGGACGCAAGCGAAAACGCGCCCGGAACCGGGTTTTTTGTGCAAATTCCGGGCAGCGAAGGGCTTCAGGCGGGAGACGGGAGGCCGTAGAGCGAAGGTGAGGAGTGACGCTTCGCGGGGCACGGCTTTGCAACCGCAGATTTTAAACCGACGCACCACAGAGGCACAGAGGGCACGGAGAAAAACAAGTCAATAGTGAATCATCCATAATCAATTCCAAGGCCCAGCCCAGCCTCCGGCCGGAACGAAAGGGACTCTCGCGAAGAACGCCAAGAGCGCTAAGAGAGACGCGTCCGAGTACCCCGTAAGGCTTGGCGACCTTTGCGTCTTTGCGAGAGGCATAACTTCACTGTTTGCAAGGGCTTATCTACTGTCGCTGCAATTATCTGGAACCTAATTCCGGTTGTTCCGACCACGCAATGCAGAATCCGTGTCAATCGGTGTTACTCCGTATCTGATGGGTCCCTCTCGGCGTCCTCTGCGTCCCTTGACTGTAGAGACCCGAGAGCCGAGAACGCGGCGAGGCGTTGAACCATCGCCAAGTCTTTCGGACTTGACGCTGCCATCCGATGGCACCTCCTGCGCAACGAGACTTCTACATTACGGAAGAAAAACATGCCGTACACGGGGCCGGAGGGATGTCTTATTTGGGCTTGCCTGAGGGGGACGGATGTGGTATTTTGTCGGGTGTGAGATGTATGTTTTCGGTTTACGCGGTACGGGAGTTTCGATGTTGATGCTGGGTTCCATGAGCGTGGCGATGCCGACGTTCGCGAGCAACGCTGGTCCGATCCTTTCGGTTACGGACCTCCCTTTCCATCCGTTGCGACTGCTGCTTTTGGTGGGCTGGTTTTACCTGTGTGCCTACAGCATCCAACGGATTCACTTCAGCCCGCTGGTGCCGAAGAACTACCGGACGCTGTGCGACGTGGTGACTCTTTTCACGGGCCCGGTGCTGCTGGTGACCCTGTTCTTGCTCGACACGACCAAGAAGAGCCGGCGGACCGGGCAGAATTTCCTCGATACGCTGCGGAACCAGATGGAGCATGCCTGGAGCCGGATTCGCGTTCGACACGTCAAGACCGAAGAGGAGGACACGTCCATTCACCTGATCGATTCGGCCGGGCGCAGCATCAACGAAATCTACGGGCACGGCAGCAGCGGCCACGCGGACGCGAAAATCCTCGATATGACCGAAGCGACCATCGCCAACGCCCTCGAGAGGCGGGCCAGCGACCTTTTGATCGACCCGAAGGACAACTCGACCTATACGGTCCGGCTGCGCATCGACGGGGTCCTTCGCACCGTCAAGGAGATCAACGACGCGACCGCCCGCGCCGTCATCAACAGCATCAAAGCGGTCTCGGGCATGGACATTTCGGAGCGGCGCCGGCCGCAGGACGGCGGGTTCATGGCCCGCAAGGAAGGTGCGACCGCCTCCTTTCGCGTCGCCAGCGCCGGCGTGCTCAACGGCGAGAAGCTTTCCATCCGCGTGCTCAACAAAGACGCCGGCTCCTTTACGCTCGACGACGTGGGACTTTCCCGCAAGCACATCGACGCGATCCGCCGTGCGATTGAGAAGCCCTCCGGCATGATCCTGATCTGCGGGCCCACCGGCAGCGGCAAGACCACCACCATGTACGCCATGCTCAACGAGATCGACCGCTACACGCGGAACGTGATCACCGTCGAGGACCCGATCGAGGCCCTGCTGCCCGAGGCCAGCCAGATCGAGATCAACGCCAAGGCCGACATCACCTTCGCCAACACCCTGCGCAGCGTCCTGCGGCAGGACCCGGACGTCATCTGCGTGGGCGAGATTCGCGACGAGGAGACGGCCGAGATCGCCCTCCGCGCCGCCCAGACGGGCCACCTCGTGCTCGCGACCATCCACTGCGACAGCAACGCCACCGCGATGGTGCGGCTGCTGGATCTGGGCGTCTCGCCGCTGCTGCTCTCGGCCGGACTGAGCCTGATCGCCTCGCAGAGACTCCTGCGCCGCCTGTGCGACCACTGCAAGACCCCGGCCCATTTGAGCGAGAGCCAGATCGACACGTTCAAGAAAAAGGGAATCGACGGCTCGCAGGTCTTCGAGGCGGTTGGCTGCAAGCACTGCGAAAAGACCGGCTATCTCGGGCGGACCGCCATTTGCGATCTGATGGTGGTGGACGAGACAGTGAAAGCGCAGATCAGCAGCGCCGAAGGAATGGTCGCCAAGTTGAAGCTCGAGGGCGACGACAAGGGCCGGTCCAATCTGCGCAAGCACGGGCTCAAAAAGGTCGTGGCTGGCATGACCAGCCTCAAAGAGCTCAAACGGATCGTGGGATAGAACTATGGTATTCTGGATCGCCATTTTGATCGGCGCGCTGTTCGCATGGCTGGGGGTGCGTCTGGGTTTCTATGAGACGTGGATTCTCTGCTTCAACGTCATCGTCTCGATCTACGTGGCGATCTTCCTGGCACCGCTGGTGGTGGATTTCGCGCCGGGCACGGGCCAAGCGGCCGCGTATTGCACGGCGCTGAGCCTGATCGTACTGGCCGGCGGCTGCTTCGCCATCCTGCAGGGGATGTCCTACGTATGCCTGACGGGGCAGTTCAGCATTCCGTTCCCGCGTCTTTTCGACATTCTGTTCTCCGGACTGCTGGGCTTCGTAGGAGGATTTCTCATCCTGAGCTTCGTCGCCATCGTACTGACCACCACGCCGCTGGCCGCCCACAGCATCGTCAGCACCATCGGCTTCACGCCCGAGGCGCAAAGCCCAAACATCGCCTGCCTGGCCCGCGGGTGCGACCTGGTCCACGCGTTCGCCGGCTCCGAGGCAAGCGCCCAAACGCCCCAGCAGGCCATCGAGCAACTCCTGACCGCGCCTCGCCCGACGGACCCGAATTCCGCCGGCCCACCCGCAGATTCCAACAAAACGCCGCCGTCGCTCGGCGCAGACCCGCCCGAATCCTGACGCCGACGAGCCCGCGCCCGATCACGAAAGCGAGCAGGTGCCACCGGGACAGCCGCCGCAACTCGGCAGGGACGCGCAGGAATCGCACGACGCCGCGCCGGAACTCTTGCCCTGCCCCACGGCGAAGCCGGACAGAAGCTTGCTCATCTCCGAGCCGCCGCACTTCTCGCACGCCGGTTTGGCCGCCCTGCGGCTCTTGGTCAACACCTCCGTCACGTGCCCGCATTGCCCGCATTTGTATTCAAAAATCGGCATCGTCGCCTGCCCTTCACAAAAGTCACTGCGTCGCCCGGCTCGCGCTCGGTCGGAGCCGTCGTCGGTATTACTTCCGCGCCTCGTGCGTTGTTCGCCGTCTCCTCAATTCACCTGGCTGGCAGAAAGTTCGTTATCCGTCTGAACCACCACGAGCCGGCCGATTTCGCAGCCCAGGTGCCGCGCCAGCACGGCGCACTTCGGACGCAGCAGGAAGAAGATGCTCCTCGGGGCGTCGTTGAGCGACTCGAAGTTGCCCTGCCCTTTCGCGATGACCATATCCGCCTCGTCGAAGCGGCGGCGAAACTCATCCGAGCAATCGTCCAGGACCGTCCCCGGCGCGTCGGACCCGTTGTCGATCACTTCCACCATCTCGGTCAGGCCGACCATCTCGGCGTCTTCGACGAGCACGTCGTTGAGAATGGGTCCACCCCGCACGACCAAGGTCACCTTCTCGCGCGGCATCTGCTCGATCAGCAGGCGGTCGAAAACGATCTCGCCGGCGTTGTCCGCGAGGTAGAGAATGTCACGAGCCTGTGCGACGGCCTCCTGTAACTGCCGCACCGCCTGCGTATCCAGCGGGTCCGTCAGCGACTGCTGGATGGTCTCGGCCACGTGACTTTCCTTGATGTTCGAGTTGACGCCGAAGTCGATGATGTTGCCCGCGATGGCCAGGCGCACCGCCGTCTCGAAGGGCCAGCTCGCCTGCTCCATCTTCTTCCGCAACTCAGGGACCATCTCCATTGCCAGCCGGTTGTACCGCTGCTTCACCTCGTAGTACGGATCGGCCACGCCCGTCGCCTCGCGCAGGAACCGGTGGATCTTCTGCGCCATCTCCGGCGGGCTCTGCTGCAGGTCCATCTTCTGCCACATTCCCAGCGACTCACGCAGGACCTTCTCCTGCACCGCTTCGTCGTCCGTTATCATTCGCACCGCGTCCAGCACCTGCCGCACCGCACACGGAATACAATCAAAGTACGTCTTCATAGAACCTCACATTCGCTGCACAAAAGAAAAGCAAACGAGCCATTATGCACGTTTACCCCCGGAAGTCAAAACCCTCTCCGAAGAGGCATTCTCGGGGGCCTGTGCAATCTTTCGGCATCATTGCTTTGGACCCTCGACAATTACGGGTAGCAGCGTCAAGGCCGAAGGACTTGGCGATGGTGTTGTGCAACTGAGTCTGTGGGGTCCGTCCTTGACCCGCGCGTTTGTGCACGCGACGCCGTTGGGCGTGGGTTGAGAACCCACCCTGCCGTTGCCACGCACATACCGGGATGTTTCCGATGATCACTTCAGGCGGGCGGCGGGCAAACGTTTGAGACGCTGGCTCCGCGGATCTACTTCGATTCCGACCGACTCGAGCGCCGTCACACCTAAAATAGGTTCGGCGTCGTCGGCGCCGAAGATCACAGTCGAGCCGACGATCTCGCCCATAAACTCGATTTCGGCCGTGGCGATGTCGAGCTTGACCTCGGAACCGTCAGCGAGTTCGTACGTACGTTTGGCTCGCGGCGTCAATCCGATCTCCCTGAGATGCTTGCTGGGCACGAGACAGTCAACCGCCCCCGTATCCACAAGGAACAACCCATCCCACGCTTTGTCCGCTTGCGCCGGATTCCGAACAGTCACAGTAACGTGCGTCATTCCCATGCTCACACCTCGTTCTACCCACTTCTCCCGTGTACGACCAACCAGTCCAAGTATACCAGCTTTCCCCCGCTGCGGACAGACAATTCCGGCGGTACTCTTGGGTTGACATCAGGCTAAAGCGGCCGTGCCTTTGTGCCGATAAATGTGGTATGGAGGTATCCGCAGTGAAAGACCGTTGCGTCGAGCCGAACGCAGAGGGACAGAGCCCGCCTGTGGCGGCTGATGCTGCGGGTATGAAGAAATGCCCGTTCTGTGCCGAGCAGATCCAGGGCGAGGCGATCAAGTGCCGCTGGTGCGGGGAGTTCCTCGACGGTTCCGGCCGGACCCGCCGACCGCCCCGCCGCAAGGGCTGGTACTTCACCACCCCCGTCGTCGTCATGGCCCTGCTGTGCCTGGGCCCGCTCGCCCTGCCACTGGTCTGGGTCCACCCGCGCTACAAGATCGCCACCAAACTGATCCTCACCGTCCTGGTCTTCGCCCTCACCGTCGCCTGCGTCTACCTCATGACCTTCTCCTACAACCAACTCCTCAACCAGCTCAACACCCTCGGCATATAGCACTCCGCCGCCAAGTCCCACAGACGGCCACCAAAGCTTGTGATCCCAAACAACAGTGAAGGATCCGGTCTGCGTCCCTTTGGGACGCCACCCTTTCCCTGAAACCAGGCAAAATACGTATTTCTACGTATTGAAAAATCTTATAAACGAAGGTAATCTATTGGTGATAATGGAGAGTATTGTGCGATAGATTCCTTTTGTCGAAATGACCGAGTTCCTTTGCTGATCGGCAACCTGTCGCGACTCCCCATTAGATTCACGAACGGACGGAACACGATGAGAATGCGGAAACCGCGTGCCACAAACGAGCGGTCGAAGTGCTTACAGTACGTCTGTGGCACGCCCGACTGCCTGTAATTCCTGCGTCTTGATGGAGGCGGAGAAAATGGAACAAACGGTGTTAACTTGTTTTCCTGCGCCGGCTTCTCTCAACAAGTCATAGGAGAAGCCGGCCATTCCCTGACACAAGCTAACAGTATCAAAACATGCGACATCGCCATCTTCGCGCGCGGTGTAATGCTATGGACAGAGAATTGTCTGTTTTGAAAACGATAGGAATACGGGAAGAAATTACACGTACTCACTGTTACAATCTCGAAAGGAGCGGTGCGAGAATGAAAAAGACGACAACGTTCATCGTCGTGACCATCGTTTTATTCGGTGGCGTCCTCACACACATTTCTAAAGGTGCGCTCGTAGGCCACTATGGGTTTGAGGGCAACGCAAACGATCTATCGGGCAATGGAAACAACGGGACAATTAACGGCGGAGCCACATTCACAACGGACCCTTGGGGCAATCAAAACAGTGCACTTCACTTTGACGGCATCGACGACTATGTAGTTGTGTCGAGTGAAGCCAACTTCGATCTGAATGAGTTCAGCATTCTCATGACAGTACGTGTTGAAGACCCTGGCGGATCGGGCACGTTGATTTCAAAGGGCAAGTATTTCGGAAACTACTCAGTGTACTTCTCTTCTACTGGCTCGCCCTACTACGTGCATGATATCGCGTCGGGCAATTCGTGCTATTACATATGTTGGAATGTGCCCTGCAACGAATATTTCCAACTGGCCGTCACATACAGCGAGAGTACGGGCTTCAGAGGCTACCTGAATGGGTCTCCCGGAGGAGCATGGGCCGATATGCCCGCGCCCATATTTACCGATTACCCTGTAAGTATTGGTGTTAATGGAGGATGTAGTTCCGACAGATTCTTCTCCGGCGATATAGACGAAGTTCGCATTTACGATTCCGTATTAACCGATGCTGAGATCAAGTCAGTGTATCAAGCTGCACTACCCGGCGGTCAGCCCACTTTGTATCACGTCAACGCGGCCGGTGGAGCGGACTTCACAACCATCCAAGCCGCAATTGACGCGGCGGGAAATGGCGACGAGATTGAGGTTGCGCCCGGAACGTACAACGAGAATATCGATTTCAAGGGGAAGGGAATTCGCCTTTATAGTTCGGGCGGCGCAAGCGTAACAACCATCCAGGGGGATGGCACGCGGAATGTCGTGGAATGTGCAAAGGGTGAGGAGTCGGACACCATCCTGGAAGGCTTCACGGTCACAGGTGGTTACAATACAGGATGGGCTGGCGGGATGTCCAACTTCGGCACGAATCCTACTGTGATCAACTGCACGTTCACCGGCAACGTCGCCGAGTGGGGCGGTGCGGGCATGTGGAACGGATACGCCAGCCCAACCGTGATCGGCTGCACTTTCAGCAACAACTCCGGAAAGTGGGGCGGCGGAATGTGCACATACTACGGCAGCCCCACCGTAGCGAACTGCACATTCCGCGGTAACTCGGCGAGCACAGCTGGCGCCGGGATCTATAATTGGGGTGTAAGCAGTCCCACGCTGACTAACTGCACCTTTGTTGAGAATGTGACAGGTGGGTGGGCTGCCGGCATGTACAACAGCGGGGACACCAATACTACAGTGGCCAATTGCATCCTTTGGGGAAACAGCCCCGACAGTATCTCGGGGACTCCTAGTGTCACGTACAGCAATGTAGAAGGAGGTTGGGATGGCGAAGGCAATATCGATGCCGATCCGCTCTTCGTCAACGAGAGTCTTGCTTTGTCCATGCTCTCCCCCTGTATCGATGCCGGGGACAATGATGCAGTACCAGCGGGGGTAACGACAGACCTTGCCGGCAAAGCGCGCGTGAGCGACGGCAATGCAGACGGAGATGCGGTAGTAGATATGGGGGCGTATGAGTTCGAACCCGGTCTAGGGGATGCGCCCACGCTCCTTGGTGGAGATGTGTCGGTCGACCCGGCGGATGCGAGCGGTGCTACGCCGGTTACGATCACGTTCAGCAACGTCACGGAGTCGGGGTATACCCATCTGGAGACCTCGTCCACTCCCGGGCATGACGCCCCGCCTACGTTCAAGTTCGGTACGCCACCGACCTACTACGGTATCACCACAAGCGCCACTTACGCGGGCGACATCACCGTCTGCATCAGCTTCGATCCCAGCACGTTCACTGGGCCGGTATCGCGGTTACGCCTGCTCCACTACGAGAACGGCAAATGGGTCGATTGCACCGAGATTGTGGACGTTGAGAGCGGCATGATCTGTGGGATCGTCCCTTCCCTCTCGCCGTTTGCCGTGGTCGAGTCCACCGTAGAGATCGACGTCAAACCGGGCAGCTATCCCAACAGTTTCAACCTCAATGGCAGTGGCGTCATACCCGTCGCCGTGTTGGGAAGCGACGCTTTCAATGTTAGAGACATCGATACGAGCACGCTCGATTTCGCCGGCCTCGCGGTGCGCGTTAAGGGCAATGGCGCTGCCCAGTGTTCGTACGAAGACACAAACGGCGATGGCTACGAGGATATGGTCTGCCAGTTTGTCGATGACCCTGATAGCTGGGTGGCCGGTGACGCAGAAGCGACATTAACGGGTAACCTGATGGATGAAACCCCGTTTGCAGCAACGGATGAGATCAACCTCGTTCCTTGAGTTTCCAGGCGAATACAGCAGAAAGGGCTGCGACCACCATATCGCAGCCCTTTTTCGTTGCGTGGGAAATCCTGGCAGGCTACGATGATTCCGTGAACGGCAGCTTCGACGAGCACGAACGCGCCAGCCAGCTCGGCGCCGAGCTCAGCCTCGATCACGACACCGTCGTCCTCTTCTTCTTCGCCACCGAAGCCGATTTCCAACGCGGCCGCTTCGCCATCCACCGCTACGTCAAAGAAGAAGGGCTCCGCCTGTAACAAACGAGGTGCGCCTACATTTCGACCGGGCTGACAGTTGTCTCGCGGAGGCCGATGTACTGTTCCAGGGTCAGTGGTACGCGGCGACGGTGGCCCGATCCTACTATGCCATGTTTCACGCCCCTACGACCGCCCTGCTACACCATGACGTCCGCCGACGCCCGCCCAAGGGGCTTATCTCAGCTCTTGGCTCGTTTCTGGCCAAGCCGGGACCTGTCGAAGCACGCCTTCACAAATCCTTCGCCGAAGCGTTCGACCTGCGCCATCACAGCGACTATCAACCCCTCGTGGACCTGACAGAAAAACAGGCCAACGAAGTCCTCGCCCGCGCCACCGAATTCGTCGCCGTCTGCAAAAACCTCGTCAGTTGAACCTCGTCGCCGCCGACCAGCAATCTCTCCACTAACTACCCAGACCGCGCGCACACGACCGCCGAGCCTGGCAATTCTCGTCGCATCGGAAATCCCGGCAAGCTACGATGATTCTTTGGACGGGCACTCCGGCTGCCGAAAGAAGGTTTGTTTACGGCCGCGGGCCAGATCCTTCACTCCGTTCAGGATGACACCGCCGCGCACGAAGCAAACACAATTCGTATTGCGTGACGCTGCCTTGAAGGCGACTCACGCGAATCTTGTTGTCACGAAGGAGCGGCCCGCTCCCTGGCAGGAACCACGACATTGGCCGGGCGCGCAGAGATCGGATTGCCGGTGTCGGCGTTTTGGCAATTTGAGCTTTGGTCCTTTGGTATTGTTTCGGATTTCGAGCTTCGTGCTTCGGGTTTCCTGTGAAGCGGGCTATTTTGCGGACGGCGGGACGGTGAAGCCGATGGATAGTTCTCCGGCGTGGACTTTGAATTCGCCGGGCTCTACGGTGGGCTTGTTGTCGGGGCCGATGAAGGCCAGGTCGTCCCAGGTCAGTTCGAAGCGGACGGTTTCGGTCTGGCCGGGCTCAAGCTCGATCTTCTGGAAGCGCTTGAGCACCTTGACCGGCGGCGTCACCGAGGCGACGAGATCGGACAGGTAAAGCTGGACCGTCTCCTTGCCGGCCATCTGGCCCGTGTTGGTGACCTCGAGCGTCACCGTGAGCGGTTCCTTGGCCGTCATCTCGCTGCGGTCGAGGCGCAGGCCCTTGTAGGCGAACGTCGTATACGACAGGCCGTACCCGAAGGGCCACTGCACGTTGAGGCCGTTCGTGGCTTTCTCTTCGCTGGTCTTGTGGTCGTAGGTGGTGAAGCCACCGGGGAATTTCGGGTACGTCAGCGGCAACCTCCCGCTGGGGTTGACGTCGCCAAACAGGACGTCGGCCACCGCCTGTCCGCCCTCGACGCCCGGCAGGTACGCCATCACGATGGCCTCGGCGTCGTCGACAATCGTACGAATCAGACGCGGACGACCCTCGACCAGCACAACCACGACGGGCTTGCCCATTTTGGCCAGCTCCGCGACGAGCTTCAACTGCGGCGCGCTCATCGTCAGATCATTGATGTTGCCCGGATTCTCGCAGTACGTCGGCTCGCCGATGCAGGCGACGACGGCGTCCACGTCAGCGGCCGCAGCCACCGCAGCAGCAACGTCGATCTCCGTGTCGAACGCGACGCCCTCAACGTACGTGACATGGTCGGCGCCGAGCTTGTCCCGGATCGCCTCGAGGATCGTGTGCTTGTCCTGCGGGTAGAGCGCCTCATTATCGCCCTGCCAGGTGAAGGTCCAGCCGCCGTTCAGGAGCGAGAGTTTGTCGGCGCTGGGTCCGGTGACGAGCACCTTGCGGCCGGCGGCCAGCGGCAGCGTACCGCCCTCGTTCTTGAGCAGCGTGATCGCCTCGCGGGCGGCCTGCAGGTTCACCTCGGCCGAGCTTTCCAGGCCGACGCTGCCAGCGCGGTTGGCGCGCGGATAGGGACGCTCGAAGAGACCGAGCTGGAACTTGACGCGGAGGATGTCGGCGACCGCCTCGTCGATCCGTTTCATCGGGACCTCGCCGGCATCGACGAGCTCGAGCAGCGTATCGGTGAAGCTGTAGTCGTACGGGACCATGCTCATGTCGATGCCCGCCATCACGGCCATCTTGACCGCCTCGCGCCGGTCCTTGGCCACCATCTCGCGGGTGTAGAGGTTCTCGATGTCCGCCCAGTCGCTCACGACGAAGCCCTCGAAGCCCAGCTCGTCACGCAGCAACGTGCGCAGACAGAATTCGCTGGCATGAACGGGGATGCCGTTGATCTCGGAGGAATTGACCATGCAAGTGACGGTGCCGGCCTCGACGGCGGCGGCGAACGGCTTGAGGAAATGCTGTCGCAACTGCCGTTCGGGGATATACGCCGGCGTGCGGTCCTTGCCCGAGCGCGGCACGCTGTAGCCGAGATAATGCTTCATGCACGTCGCGACGCGGGTCGGGCTGGAAAGGTCGCTGCCCTGCTGGTTCCGGATATAAGCGGCCCCCATCTCCGAGGCGATGGTCGGGTCCTCGCCGAAAGTCTCGAATACGCGCGGCCACATCGGATGCCGGGCCAGGCCCAAAACCGGGTTAAAATTCCACGGGATGCCGGCGGCCCGGGTCTCCATGGCGGTAATCTCGCCGACCTTCCCCATCAGCACGACGTTGCCGGTGGCGCCCATGGCGATGTTTTGCGGGAAGATGGTGGCCTCGCGGATGTAGTTGGCCCCGTGGATCGAGTCGATCCCGTAGAGGATCGGAATGCCCAGGCGGGTCTCCTTCGTCGCGACGTCCTGGATCTGCGTGATGATCTCGTGCCAGTTCGCCACGGTGCGGGCCTGCCCGGCGCAGTTGAGGATCGAGCCGATGTTGCGGGCGACGATGCCCTCGCGCAGTTGCTCCGGATCGAGCGTCACGTACCCGTCCTTGTCCTCCTTGGCGAAGGGCTGGAGCGTAATCTGCGTCATCTGCCCGACCTTCTCCTCCACGGTCATCTGGCTCAGCAGGCGCCGGACCTTGCTCTCGATCTCGGCCCGCTGCTTCTTCTCCGCACTGCGGGTCTCGCTCGAACAACCCGCCGCACCCAATGCAACCGCCGTCAATAGAATCATTGCCTTTCTCATGGCCTCATTCCCTTTCCCTGTCAAAGCTCCATCTTCGGCCGCACCCGCCGCCCGCGGGCCTCGTCCGAACGCCCGCCATGGTAGCAAACAAGACCCGCGACGAAAACACAAAACTCTCCTTCGCCAATGTCTCGACAGACCACTGAAGACCGCGACCGCCAAAAAGAAAACTCGCTCGTTGCATTCCGCCGGCATGTCGCGCACAATGCCCGACGTAGATCGACCGTTGAAACGCACAAGCTAAACAAAAGAAGAGAACTATGCCACTGGAAACCGATCCGAAGAAAGTTGCGAAACTGGCAGAACAAAAGGAACAAGCCAACTGGCGATTGCGTTGCCGCGTCAAGCGCTCCGATCTGTCGATCGAAGAGATCGACGCGATCGTACACAGGCTCTATCGAACGATCTCTGAACAGATCGACTGCCGTCGCTGCGCGAACTGCTGCAAGGCCATCTCGCCGCTGTTGCAGCCGGACGAATGCAACCGTCTCGCCGAGCATCTGGGCCTGCCGACGGAGCAGTTCATCGGTGACTATCTCGTGGAGGCGGAAGACGAGGACGGGTATCTCTTCAAACCCGGGGATTGTCCGTTTCTGAAGGACAACTCGTGCAGCATCTACGACATCCGGCCCAAGGACTGCCGTTCCTATCCGCATCTGCACAAAGATGAATTCGTCTTCCGCGTCAGCCAGGCGTTTTCGAACACCTATGTGTGTCCCATCGCCTACAACGTATTCGAGGCCCTGAAGAAAGAGCTGCGCAGATAATCCCTGGCCCCCCCGTGCTCGTGGCGGTAGCGAGACAGGAATTGCCGTTTGCATTGCGGCGGCGCTCCGCTCATAATGGATGACGTGAAGTGGGCGTTGGCCCATGCGGCGGAACATCGAAATGGGAGGTGCAGGAAAATGAAGACGCCACGTTCCATCCTTGTGCTCATCGTGCTCTCGGTCTGCCCGTGCGTCTGGCCGATGGCCACGGAAACCGTCGGCAACAAGCCGCTCAACGCCCTCAACTACACAGACTGGCCCGGCCTGATGCCGCTGATCAACCATCCGAGCCGGGTCTATCAATTGTGGGTCAACGGCCACGAATGGTTCTACTACGACGGCGGCGCCGACCACCTCAACGATTGCCTGGCGAAGTTCGCGCAGGTCGGCGTGGAGGTCCACGAGGTGCTGCTGCGACCGGGCCCGCCGGCGGAGACAAAAACCTTCGGAGGCGACGCGATCAAGTACACCTGGAACGTAGAGCTGATGGGCGGCATCTCGAAACATCTGACCACCGAGCCCCTGGGCGATAAGATCTGGAGCCCACATCCCATGCTGACGGTGTACGTCACCGACCCGGCCACGCTTTCGCAACTGCGCGTCCCGAAAAGCGTGAAGCTGCTCGAATTAGCCGACCTCAAGCGCCGCTACAGACAGGGTCTGGCGAGTACGGAAAACCACATTCGCGGCTGGGGGACCGGACGCCTCGCCCGCCTCGACCCCTACGACCAAGAGAGCATGAAGGCCGTGGCCAAACTCCTGGACGACGAAGAATGGTGGGTCCGCCTCTGCGCCGTCGGCGCCCTGAGCACCTTCGGCCACAAGGCCCGCCCCCTCATCCCCAAAATCCTGAAGTGCGGAGACACCGACCAGAAGCAACTCAAGGAAACCGTCACGCGTACCGTCAACAACATCGAGCAAAGCCCCGACACCACAGAAAAAGAAAAGCAACACCGGAAACGCCTGGAACAGATAACGGAGTTTGTCAAACAATCGGCCCGTCTGCCGGGGAAAAACCCGTAGCTGCCTCTGTGGGTATGACCGAGCAGCCGAGGCAGAACGCTTCATCTTGACTGCTCTTGCCCGAAGGACCGGCGGCTATGTTGAAGAGGCGACTGAGGAGGCTCGAGTGATTCCACGAAAACGCTGCTTAGCGATCCTCGGCATTATCATGTGCGTCCACACGAGCGTCCGTGGGCGAGACGCTCGCTGGATTCTGCCGGAGGATTCGCGCAGCCGATCGGTATGGGGCATTCGCGGTGGCCTCGTCATGGGACTGTGGCCTCATTCCGTCGAAACGACGCGAGAACGGGGGTCGGGCGGACCGCGCGGGCTCCTGCGAATCGGTTACGAACACAACGGCCTGGCGTACCTGATCAACTTCATCGCCGTCGAGCCGGTCGTGGACGGCAAGATGGAGTTCAGCGAAATCTCCAGGTCCACCGCCGACGATCGATGGGGCAAGCTCATGTGGGCCGGCGCGACACCGAAACCGGGAACCTTCTCCCCCTTCGCCATCACGCCGGGCACGATCACCCGTCCCGACCCCAACCGACCCGAGTTCGAAGAGCTGTCCCTGTTCGTGTTCATCGAGAAATTCCGCAACGGCGCGCATCCCTACCTCAAGGCGACCATCCGCAGCGACCGCCCGCATGAGCTCCGCCTTCAGGTGTTCCATCACGACGACAGCGCTGCGATGGAGCGGTGCGCCCTGACGGCCACCATGGGCAACTACAGCCGGCTGCGACGGCTCTACCTCAAGGACCGCGTCGTCGACGCGCGAACGTTGTACCGCGACTTCGGCGGCTTGCACTTCGTCGAGAAACCGCCCTTCGGGTGCGACCAAATGTTGAAAGACGAGAACGGCGACTTCATTGCGCTTTGCACCTCCGATGAATCGCTGTCGCAGTTGACCGACTGGCCGCAGGAACCGGAGTATTTGAAACGCTCTGCCTGGCGCTACCGCCCCGACTTCAAGCTGACCCAGTACTGGCGCAAGCCGAAAGAGAAATACGACCCCTCCCTGCACATCCGCGTCAACGGCAGAAAGTATTACTGGGCCGGGTTCAGCAGGAACAAACAGGACTACGTACCGATCCCCGGCGGCGCCGCCTTCGAGAACTTCGAGCTGCGCGAGAAGTACTACCCCGGCCAGCAATTCTACTTAGGCCTCACCCCCAAAACCCCGGAAGAAATGAACCTCTCCGCCGCAACCCGGGGCCAGTGACTACGCGCGGCGTTGACAAGGAGTGCCGCATTTCATAAATCGTGCGACTGTAGATTGCTTCGCTTCGCTCGCAATGACAGGGGCAACCCGTATCTGTCATTGCGCCGAGTCCCGGCGCGCCGGGAAAGCAATCTCCTAATGCATCGTCGCGGAACTTGCGAAATGCGGCAGGGAGTTTGCTTGAAGGGGTCGCGGCCGTGCAGTACGCTGGGGGGCGATTGGAAATCATTGGATTTCAGTCAGGAGCAGGACTTTTGCAAAATGGAGATTAGGCTTATATTCTTCAAGGAAATCGTTGGTGTGATTTCCTTGAAGACGGAACTTATATTCCAATATGCAAAGCACTTACGTTCTCGGGAGGAAAAATCAGGAAGAAGATTTTTCCTCCCTAAAGTAAGCCTAATCTCCATTTTGCAAAAGTCCAGTTAGGAGAGCAACGCCGTGGGAACGATGGCAGAAGGGGTCAGGCAGGCGATTGAGAATTGCCTGAGGGTCGAGGCGGGCGACCGCGTGGTCGTGATCACCGACACTGAGACGCTGGAGATCGGTTCGGCGCTGCGGGAGGCGGCCGAGGCGGTCGCGGGGTCGTCGGAGTTTTTCGTGATGGAGGATTTCGGGCCCCGACCGATCGATTTTCCGCCGGCGATGGGCAAGGCGCTGGCGGCGGCCACCGTGAGCATCTACGCTGCCCAGGGCGCCCCGGGCGAGTTGCAGACCTTCCGCTTTCACATGCTCAAGGCGGTGGAGGCCAACCCCAAGCTGCGCCACGCCCACATGATCGGGATCACGCCGCAGATCATGACCGACGGGATGTGCAGCGATTATGCCGAGATTCAGCGCATCAGCAAGCTCGTCTACGAAAAGGTCAAGGACGCCGGCGCGATCCGGGTCGTCACGGAGAGAGGCTGCGACTTCACCGCGCGCTTCAGCCGGCAGATCAAATGGCTCATCAGCGACGGTGACATCCAAGGCGGCCACTGGAAGAATCTTCCGGACGGCGAGGTCTTCACCGCCCCGCTCGACGTCGACGGCACCGCGGTGATCGACGGCTGCCTCGGGGACTTCTTCACCGAGCGCTACGCCTCGCTGGCCGAGACGCCCGTGACGGCGGAGATCGAGAACGGCCGGGCCGTCGCCGCGAGCCTGCGCTGCGACAACGAACAGCTCCGGGCCGACCTCGCCCGATACATCTTCGAGACCGACGCCAACAGCGACCGCGTCGGCGAGTTCGCCATCGGGACCAACACGGGCCTGACCGAACTGATCTACAACCTGCTCCAGGACGAGAAGTTCCCGGGCGTGCACATCGCTTTCGGCAGCCCCCTGCCCGGGCAAACCGGCGCCGACTGGGACAGTAAGGCCCACGTCGACGGCGTCATCATCGCCCCGACCATCCACGTCGACGGCGAGAAACTCATGGACAAAGGCCGCTTCTGCTTCGAATAGGAAACGGTCCCGGCGCGCCGGGATTCGGCTTCGCCTCAGGATGACATAGAGGCTGCCACCCGAGAGTCTACCCTAATCTGTATTAGACGGGGCCTGTACCCGTAGAGTCGGGCACAGACCCCGAGTTGTTCCAATCCAACGCGTCGATTCGACCTTGCGGCTGCATTGGCTCACAAAGCCGAATCGCAGCCTGTTACTGCGCGGGCTTGACCACGCGAATCTCGTCGACGTAGAGCACGCCGGCGGCGCCGGGCGTCGGGGCCGCCTGGTTGCCCAGACCGAGGGTCATCTTCTTGACCGCCGCGGGATTCACACCGGCGTCGGCCAGGTCGCTCAGCGCGATCTCCCACTCGAGCCACTGCGTCGCGAGCGCCGCCTCCGGATTCGCCTGTGTCACTACCGCTGTCTGGCCCAGGCTGTCCTCAATCACGACGTACACCGGCTCGGCTACATTCGTGGGAATACCCCGCACGTAGAGCACCAGGGTCTCGGCACCGTTGCTCGTCCAATCCTGAGGCATCGTCCAAGTCCGCTGGGCCTCGGACAGATACGGCGACGCCGTGTTGTCGTAGTACAACGGCAGCGACTGCCCGCCCCCCTTGACCAGAAGCGTCTCCATGATCTGGCCGTTGTAGTGAGGGCTGCCCGCGTTCCAGATGTCATGCCCGACGGCGGCGCCGGTGCCGTTGCCCGGGTTGCCCGGTTCCGGCAGGGTAAAGCCAACACCATCGATCCAGGCTTCAAACGCGCGAGTGCCAACGTCGTTGGTGTAGGCCTCGAAATCATCGACGACGATGAAGTCGGCCGTGGTGAATTTCCAGACGCCGCCCTTCCAGGGGCTGTCGGGATTGGCCGGGTTGACCTCGTCCACACGCCAGTAGTAGGTCTTGTTCCACTCCAGACCACTGACGGCGTAGGTGGTCGCCTCCAGGGCCTGCTGGCCGCGATAGATCCCGCCGTCGGCAGGCGTCGCGTTGGCCACCGCGTCTTTGTCCTCACCGAAATAAATCTGATGCTGCGCGGCCTCATCGCCGGCAGTCCATCGTAACGTCGGATCCTGCGGCGTGTTGACGTCGCCGGAGGCCGGATAGGGGAATTTCGCCCGGGCCGGAGGCTGCAGCGGACCGGCCGGAATGATCTGACGAGCCACGCTCGGCGTTTGCCAGGCCAACTGCGCCGTAGCGCCGCCGCCGTTCTCGTAGTACTCCATCTGCAGGGCATAGAAACCCGGCTCCAGATCCAGCGGTCGACTGAACGCATCGGTCGGGCCCTGATCGACCCAACGGTTGACGATCATCTCGCCGTCGAGCCACAGGCGGGCGCCGTCATCGGTGCGCGTGATAAACGTGTAGGTGTCGGCTACGGCGATCTCCAGATCCGCCGTCCAGCGGGCCGAGAAATTGTCCGCCGCAATCGGATCGCCAGGGCCGTCATTGCCCCAACTGAAATCCACGTCCGGATCGATACGCGTCAGACCCGCCTCGCCTCCGGGAGTCATCGAGCCAAAGTACTCGCCCTTGATGCCGCCCTTGCCATCGGCGATGGTGAAGCTCCAAACCTCGCCGGCATAGGTGTTGGTGCCGTCGCTTTCATCCACCGCCCAGTAGTAGGTGGTGCCCGCCTCGAGCGCATCCGGATCGTGGCTCGGCAAGGGCAGGTCGTCGACAAAAACACCGGCGTCGCGGTTGGCGACGGCCTCGGCGTCGGTGCCGAAGTACAGTGCATGCGAGGTCGCCCCCTGTCCCGCCACCCAGCTCAAGCCGGTCTCGGAATCGATCCACTTGTCGCCGTCACGCGGACTGGGGCTGTAGGCCGTCTGCGGCGCGGCGCTGAAAGTCCAGAGGTCGCCTTGATGCGTCGTGGTGCCGTCGGCCTCGATTTCATCCACGCGCCAGTAGTACGTGGTGCCCGGCTCCAGCCCGTCCATGTGGAAATACATCGTGAACAACTGCTGCGGCGCCACCAGGTCGGCCTCGGTCAGTTCCGCACTGGTGCCGAGATAAACGTTGTGCATCGCCGCGGTGTCACCCGCGGTCCAGCGCAGCAGCGCGTTGACCACACCCTCTTCCCCGTCGGCCGGATTGGGGGCCTGGGCGTTGTAGATGACGTACTCCTCGATCGTGATGTCGTCGTAATAAACCGGCGAGGCACTGTTGCCGTAGAGGTCGATCGCACCGATGGTGTCGTGGTCGTTGTCGTCCCATACACTCGTGGAAATCAGCTCGCCGTTGTAGTACTCCTCAATCGTGTTGCCATCCAAGTCGATGATGAACTTCAGCTCGACCCACTGGTCGTACACGATCTTGGCGCTGCCCGAGCCGAGTTCCAGGTTGATCGTACCCGCGGCCAGATCCATGTTCCACTGTACGGACCAGTCGTTGCCGGCTCCGCCATCGGCGTACGTGTTGAGCAAGATGAAAAAGTTGTTTCCGGTGGTGCCGGAGGGAATGTACTGCATGGCTTTCATGACCCAGCGTCCACCGGTAACGTCGAACTCGTGCACGAGATCGGTCGCGCCGCCGATCTCGACGGAAATCGCCCCGCTGTAAAAATACACCCCGGACGTTGGCGCGCCGGCCGAGGCCGTGTTGTCCCAGCCCTTCCAGCCCCCCTGGCCGTGTATCTCACTGCCGGCGGCATACGCCTCGAAATCCTCCGAGAACACCTGGCCCGTCGCCATCGAGCCGAGGCCTACAACCACCAGAGCTACTGCCAGAAATCCCAAGCTGCGCATTGTTTCACCCTTTCCAAAAGAAATGAAGAAAAAGACAATTTATTGCATGAGAATAGACATGATCCAATCACCACACCTTTTTCTGCCACAGACTATAACCCAGATCAACTCCTATTTTAGTATTTTGCCCGATAACATTCAAGGCCAATTATCGATTATTGAGTCCCGTTTTTTCCGCAATTAGAGGAGGCATCTGAACCGGCCTTCCGTTGGGTGCCATGCGAAACACCGGGAGACACACACGGATTCCAGGTCCACCACGCCCTTGACAACAGCCGCCTCCCGGGCGGTCTCACTGCTCAAGCCCCGTCGTTCAGTCGGAAAGCTCCAAGACGGACTTGATGAAATTGACCCTCAGGCCGCTGTAGTGCATACCCCCGATCCCGTGGCGAGATTGTGGATACACCATAACATCGAAATCGCGGTCGGCCCGTTGCAGGGCCCCCATGAGCTGGTAGGTGTTCTGGACGTGTACGTTGTCGTCGATGACCCCGTGGACGAGCAGGAGCCTGCCATGCAGCTTATCGGCGGCCTGCACCACGGATGCCTTCTCGTACCCTTCGGGGTTGTTTTGCGGTGTGTCCATAAATCGCTCGGTGTAGATCGTATCGTAGAGGCGCCAGTCCGTTACCGGGGCCCCGGCGATACCGCCGGCGAAAAGGTCGCTGTGCGTGAGGGCATAGGCCGTCATAAAGCCGCCGTAGCTGTGGCCGCTCATGCCGATGCGGTCGCCATCGACGTACCGCTGATCCTTGAGCCAGGCGATCGCTTCCTCGATATCGGCGAGTTCCTGGACCCCGAGCTGTTTATAGGCCTTCCAGGCCGATCAGGCCCCCTTGCCGCTGGCGCTGCGCGGGTCGCACCGAAAGACCAGCGCGCCCATTTGCGCCAGCATCTGGTCCCAGGCGCGTCCGCCGCTCCAGGTCTCGCGAATCGTCGGCGCGTGCGGGCCGCCGTAGGTTGTGAACCATACCGGGTACTTGCAGTTGGGGTCGAAATCGCCAGGCGTGAGAAGGCCGGCTTCCAGCAGGAATCCGTCGGAGGTTTCGATCTGGAACTGGCGATATTCGCCGAACTCATATTCCTCGCGTTGGTAGACGGGATTGGTGTCGAGCGTGCGAACGTGGGCGCCGTCGCCGTTGCAGAGCATCGTCCTGGTCGGGGTGGCACAGTCGCTCCAACTGTCGATGAAGCGTTTCCCGTTCGGGCTGACGTTGACGCGATGATGGCCGGACCGTTGCGTCAGACGCTCGATCGTGCCAACGTCGAGCTTGACGCGGTACAGATTCTCGGCGATGTGTGAATCGCGCGTCCCGGTAAAGTAGACCCATCCGTTCTCCTCGTCGACGCAATGCAAAGTTCTGGCCTCCCATTGCCCCTCCGTAACGGCGTGCTGCAATTGCCCCTTCTTATCGTAGAGATACAGGTGTTTCCATCCCGTTCTCTCGCTGGACAGCAGAAAGGACCCGTCCTTGAGGAAGGTCAACTCGCCCGGCGACTCGATCCAGGCTTCCGTCGAATCGCGGAGCAAACGCTCGGGCTTGCCTCCGGAACGGTTCACGGCACAAAGATCCAGCCACGTCTGGATGCGATTCTGCACGTAGAAATACACCCTTTGGCTGTCGGGCATCCAACCGGCGCCGGTGATGAGGTAGGTCCCTTCGGTGTACCCGCTCAGGTCCACCCACCGCACCGGCCCGCCGGCGACGGAGACGATCCCCAGTCTGACCAGTGGATTGGCCTGGCCCGGACGCGGGTACGCGCAGACCTCGACGCTCTGGTCCTTCGGCACGTTGTTGACCACCGTGAACGGATGAACGGGCGTATCGTCGACCTGGAGGAAAGCCAGCGTCGAGGCGTCCGGGCTCCACCAGAACAGGCGGCGCTGGCGGGAAAACGCTGCGTCTTCTGCTTCGTCCGCGTCCTGAATCGAAAGAAAGCCTCTTGTGAGTGTTGCCCCTCGCGCTCGACCACGCGTTTGATCGTGGGGACACCCACATCCAGTTCGATGTCCTCGCGCAACTCGTGAACGTCCACCTTCTGTCGCTGAAGATGCTGCGTCAGGCCCTCCATCGCCGCCGGGTACAGGTAGGCGTAGGGCTTCGCGGCCGAAACACTCTCGGACGACTTGCCTTTCGCTCTCAGTCCCGCCGTGGTGGACAGAATAGCCACAACGACCAGCAAGACGCTCTTTGTGACAGCGCGAACTACGGGTAGATTCTGCCGTGTACCCATCGCATCAACTCCTGCTGTAACCACAACCGATTTCGGCCCGGCCCCCACCGGCGCTCGACACAACCCAGTCCCCTCCCGCGGTGCATTCTACGTCACCGACGGGAACTGTCAATCGTAACGGTGCCCTGCCTCGCTTGACGCGGGAGTGCCTGAAACCTCGGTGACACAGAGCACTACTCGCTGAAGAGCAGCTTGAGCAGGTCGTTCCACCGGGAGAAGTCGCCGATGACGACCTGGGCGCCGGCCTTGATCAGGCGGGTGCGTTTCTCCTCGTTGAGCCCGTGCCGGCAGACTTCGTCGGAGGCCACACCGACAGCGATCCCCTCGCGCTTGCGGCACTCGCGCAGCTCGACGGGCCCGTCCCCGAAGACGACCAGCTCGGGGCCATGCAGACCGTTGTCGGCCATGATCTTTTCGAGGACCATTTTCTTGGAGTACTTGCTGATGTCCCCGAGGGCGCCGTAGATGCCGCCGTTGAAAAGATCGGCGTAGCCCAGCGCCTCGGACTCGGCGACGACGTCTTCGCGGTCGGTCCCGCTGGTCAGGTACAACGTCACGCCCCGCTCGCGCAAGGCCCGGGCGAATTCGACGGAGCCTTTGACGGTGAAGTCAGTGACGTCGAGGCCGCCGCGTTGGAGCCGCGCGATGCGCTCGTTGACCGTCTGCATGAGAGCCTCGTTGTAGAGCCGCTTGTAGCCCTGCTTGTCGAGGATCTTCTCCGCCGAGACGATGCCGAATTCACGGACCATCTCGACCAGACCTTCCATCTGCACGATGGTCTGGACGCCGGTGGACTTGTCGATGTAGTCGAGGACGCCGAGGCGGACTCTCTCCAGGAGGCCGGCGTCGGCCGTGTCGTACCGCTTGCCCAGGATGGCCCGGACCATCACCGGCGCCATGACCTGCTCCCAGCCCTGGCGCAGCGTGCTGAATGTCCCGTCGTTGTCGAAGACCGCGTGCCTGATGTGCCCGAACGGCAGTGATTCGACGCACAGCTCGATGCCGGTTTCCCCCACGTAACGCGCCCGCCACCGGTCCTCGGCCAGTTCCGGCTCGTAGATGTAGTCCGGATCGGACCCGACCGCGAGGACCTCTTCGGGCCCTGCGGTGCCGGTCTGGTAAAGCTTCTGGACCGTAACGCCGGCGGCGAAGTTAGCGAATTCCCCCGCCTCGGCCGGCGAGACTCCCGCCCCGAGGCACAGGGCCAGGGCACTGGTGACGGTGTCGCCGGCGCCGACGGTATCGAGCTTCTTGAGAAATTGCAGGCCGGCGATCTCGTGCAGACCCGCGTCGTCGACGATGAGAATGCCCCGCGGGCCGCGCGTGAGAAAGACGGGCTTGTGGAACTGCTGGTACAGATGTGCCGCGTACATTCGCACGTCGTCGGCCGGCACGGCCTCGTCGAGTCCGACTTCGACACCGTTGAGCATCGCGGCCTCGCGCTCGTTGGTCTTGCGATAGATGTGCTTGAACTTCTCGCCGTAGTGGCGCGAGTCCAGCAGGATCACCTTGTCGGGAAACTCGGCGAACAGCGCGTTGGCCCGCTCGATGAACGTCTCGTGGGCGATGCTCCCGGGCACCTGCTGGTTGACGATCAGGGCGTCGGCGGTCTCCAGGACGCAGCGCAGGCCGGCAAGCAAGGCGGCGTCGGTCGCCTCGCTGCGCCGGTTGGCGAAACCGAAATCGACGCGCGGCTCCTCCTGGCCTTCGAGATAGGGCTTGGCGAACGTCACGGTGTCGAAATTCTCGCGTTGGATCACGAGATGCGTGGTATCGACGCCGAGCTCGTCGAGCTGGCGGCGCAGCTCCCGGCCAAAAATGTCGTCGCCGACGGCGCCGATGACCTGAATCGCCTTAGGCTTGAGCGCTGCGGCGTTCGCCACGACGTTGGACGCGCCGCCGAGCGAGTAATAATGCTCGCGCACGGCGCGGGCCGGCAAGCCGGTCTCGACCGAGACTTCCGAACCCTGCGGGTCCAGGATCCAATAGGCGTCGAGGCAGAAATCGCCGTAGACCGCCACGGTAACGTTTTCGATCCGGGCCAGGATCTCTCGGATGCGCGGTTCCTTCATGCCGTGTCCCTCCGATTACAGAGCGGCGACGATCTTGCTGTAGAGAAACGGAACGGTCTGCTTCTGGTTGCCGGCGATATAAAAGCCCCGGCCGCCGAAGGCCTCGGGAATGCGCGTCACAACGCTCTTCTGGTCGCGGTAGTAGTAGCCCGGGGCGGACTCGTCGGTCATCTGCGCCGGGTCGTGACGGCGCAGGTCGAAATCGGCGGTGAGGATGTCACGCGGGACGCTACCCACGTTGGCAGCCATGGAGACGGCCTTGAGCAGGACCTCGGGCCCGGTAACGGCGCTGCCGATGTTGAGGACGACGCCGCCGTCGGTCAGGGCCGCGACCTGGTCGGTGTAGATCAGAAAGTCCCGGCCGGAGCAGCCGCCCTTGGCCTGCCCGTCAAAGGTCGGGTGCTGGTCGATCACGTCGGTGCCGATGCCCGCGTGGACCGTGAACGGGACCTTGCACTCGTAGCAGGCCGCCAGTACGCTGACCTCGGGGTGCTCGAACCGGCGCACGAGACTCTCGCGGGCCACGAGAGAGAGAACGCGATCGCGGAACGCCGTATCGCAGATCATCCGACCCAGCGACTCGCCGAAGCCGAGCTTCTGCTGGTTGCCCACCGAGACGGCCATGTTGATGTAGGCAAACTCCTGGGCCATGCCGAACTGCCCCTGGTCCAGGGCCGCCGGCACGTTCTCGCTGGTCTGCCCGATCAACGCCAGCTCGAAATCGTGGATGGAAGTGGCGACGTTGCCGGCCACGAGCGTCACGCAACCGCGTCGGACCAAATCGACAAGCAGCGGGCCCAGGCCGTTCTTGATCAGGTGCGCGCCGGTGAACAGGATAACGGGCTTGCCCTGCCGCCGAGCCGCCACCATCGCCTGGGCGACGGTCTCGATGTCACGCTGCACGTCTTCCGGCAGCTCCGGCCCCTCCGTCGCGAGGCGATCGGGAAACACCAGATCGGCCAGCGTGACTTTATTGCTGCGCGTCCGAAGCGGATAGGTCGTGATTCGGGCCGCATCGAACGCGGTGTATCTGCCTTCGTATTCCATGTCTCTTCGTCCGTTTCGGCGTTAGGCCAGGAGTCTCTCGAGCCGCTTGATACACTCGACCATGCAGCGAATGGTGTGATAGTTGACCTTCCAGGAGTGGCTCATGTGCGTCCAGATCGGCTCGCCTTCGCGCGTGGTCAGCGGCCACCACTCGCCGACCTCGTGATGAATCATTTTGTCGAAGACGAAGCGGTGGACGTTGAGGTAGCTGTCCCAGTAATCGTCCGGGCCGAACCGCAGGCAGCCTTCGAGCATGCCGATCATGACCTCGGCCTGCTGCCAGAATTCCTTTTCCATGTCATAGACGCCGCCGGCGTGCGGGCCCTCGACGTAGACGCCGCCGTATTCGGGGTCGATGCCGTTGTCCCGGCCGTGATCCATCGCCTTCTTGATGACGTTCCTATACTCGTCCCAGTGACCCCCGAGCACGTCGGTGACGTGGGCGAGCAGCCAGGCAAACTCGACGTTGTGCCCGGCCGAGGTGTTGTCCTCGGCGTTGGCTTTCTGGCCGCCCTCGGTGAACCGGTCCCAGCCCCACACGATATCGAACTTGATCTGCGGTGCGATCTTCCAGTCCACCGTGAACTGAGGAATGCCCGTGGCGTACTGCGGATGCATGATGCGCTTGAGCAGAAGATCGATGTCTTCGATCAGGGTCCGGCGGTGAATGCTCTGGCCCGTGCACTCGAACATGTTGGTGAACGCCTCCATCAAGTGCATATGCACGTCGAGGGTCTTGCGGTCGCCGCCCTGGGCCCCGGGACCGCACAGGTCCCAGTTGCGCTCGAACATCTCGAAGTAGCCGCCATACATGGTGTCGGCCGCGTGCTTCTTGACCAGGTCGAAAGTCTTCTCGGCGTATTCCTGCCCGCGCGGGTCGCCGGTGGCCATGGTGTATTCGGCCAGCGCATACATGGCGAAGCTCAGGCCGTACATGATCTTCTTGTCGATGGCGACCTCGCCCTTGCGGTTCGTGGTCCAGTAGAACCCGCCGTACTGCTTGTCCCAAACCTTCTCGATCAGGAAGTCCACGCCGTGCCGGGCGTACTCGCCGCAGCGACCCTCGCCGTAGCCGGCCCGGTGCGCCGCCGACATCGTGTACACCGTCCGCATCTGGGCCAGCATCGACTTCTCGTCGAGCCCGCTGTCGTTGCCGTCCTTGTCGAACTGCGTGTTGAACCCGCCGTTGACGTCGTCCTTGCACCGGTCCAGCCAGAACGGCAGCAGCTCCTTCGTCAGATGGTGCTTGCACTGCTCCAGACACGCCGAGACCCGATCGCGGTCGATAGCCATCACGTCATCCTTTCGCCAAATCGTCCTGAACCTCAATATCCGCACACAACCGCGAGCATTCTAATGCCGGCCCTCCCTGGCGTCAAGATGGGGGCCACACCGGGCGTGCGCGACCGTTGTTACGAGGAAATGGTGTGCACGGCACACCCTACGTCCACTGCGGCAGCCCTACGGGTGGCAGCGTCAAGGCCGAAGGTCTTGGCGATGGTTCAACGCCCGGGACTCTTATGGCACCACACGCAACAGACAAGTCCCCCATCGCCAAGCTACCGCTTGACGCTGCCACCCGCCCCGACCGTGCGGGAGGAGATTGCTTTCCCGGCGTGCCGGGACTCCTCGCAATGACGTACACGAATGCTGTGTCATTGCAAGCGAAGCGAAGCAATCCATGGTCGCACGACTTGTGAAACGCGGCAATACTACGCCGTCGCTTGCATTATGATGATCGTCATCCCTTCGCCCAGGCTCAGGGCAGGCTCTGAGCGGAAGCGAATCCCGGCGCGCCGGGATCGCCATCGCACGTCCCTTCTGCTGCGATGCACGCTTCTCTTTCTCGGCCCAGATGCTTCACTTCGTTCAGCATGACAACCCTCTAATGAGCCAAGGCAGAGCACCAGCCGCTGGTTTTGCGGGATTAGGGATTGCGATTTTGCGTGAGATTTGGTAGGCATAGTCCCCGGCCCGCCGCACAGGCTGTCGGCAGGCGATTCGCGACTGAATGACGGATGAAACGGAGATCGAAAGGAGCCCGTTGTGAGCATCGAACTCAAGAAGGATTGTCGTTACGCTCTGCTCGTACCCACCAGCATGGGGGGCCGTCTGACCCCTGACAACGGCCAGCCCTTCCACTGCAGCCGGCGGTTCACCCTCCAGGCCACCAGTGCCGAGTCCAACGTCGCCAGCGTCTCGTCGTACCTCGGCCTGCCGGTCAAGGTCCTGACCACCTTCGTCAAGGGCAGCCCGGTCGCCCGCTTCATCAAGGACGATCTGGCGAGCCGGCACATCGACGTCGAGGGCCCGGAGGTCGATCAGGGCGATCCGTGGGGCTACCGCCACCAGCTCAACTTAGCCGACTGCGGCACCGGCTCGCGCGGCCCGCGCGTCTGCAACGACCGCGCCGGCGAGGTCGGGCGAACGCTCAACGTCAAGGACTTCGACCTCGAACGCATCTTCGGCCAGGAAGGCGTGCAGATCGTGCACCTCTCCGGCCTGATCGGCGCCCTGTCCCCTGAGACCGGGACGTTTTGCCTGGAGATCGCCCGCGCCGCCAAAAAGCACGGCACGCGCATCTCGTTCGACCTGAACTACCGCGCCTCGTTCTGGAAGGGTCGCGAAAAGGAGCTGCGCGGAATCTTCCACGAGATCGCCGGCGTCGCCGACATCCTCGTCGGCAACGAAGAGGACTTCCAGCTCGCTCTCGGCATCCAGGGTCCCGAGGCCGGCGGCGAGGGACTGGCCGCCAAGATCGAGGGCTTCAAGGCGATGATCGAGCGAGTCGGCCAGGCCTATCCCAACGCCACGGTCTTCGCCACGACGCTGCGCGAGGTCGTCAACGCCAACACCCACCGCTGGGGCGCGCTGATGGCCGAGAACGGCAACTGGCACGTGATCGAGCCGCGCCCCATCGGCGTGCGCGACCGCATCGGCGGCGGAGACGGATTCGTCGGAGGCATGCTCTACGCGGTCCTGCGCCGCTGGGAGCCGGAAAAATGGGCCCAGTTCGGATGGGCCACCGGAGCCCTGGTCACCACCCTGCTGACCGACTACGCCCAACCCGCCGACGAAGACCAAATCTGGAGCATCTGGCAAGGCAACGCCCGAGTGCAACGATAGGCCGCAACGAGCAGCGAAGAGACTGAAACCGAAATAGGTCCTATAGGTCCAATACGACCTATTCCAATGATTTCGCCGGCTACCACCCCACCGT
>Ga0272441_10003439_pt1 | contig 30097 bp, 20 predicted proteins | sample SSMProp6N_FD_193582 | JGI IMG/M metagenome (GOLD analysis project Ga0272441, IMG submission 193582) | Marine sediment archaeal communities from Little Sippewissett salt marsh, Falmouth, MA, United States - SSM-Prop-6N | ecosystem: Environmental > Aquatic > Marine > Wetlands > Sediment ... | reverse complement strand
CGAGGTCTTGTTCCTGCCGCCTTTGCGTGAGCGGGGAGAGGACATTCTTTTTCTGGCGCGTCGTTTTGCAGCGCATATGGCTTCCGAACTTGGTTTTGCGGAGGTCCCGACGTTCACGGCTGAGGCGTCGGCAGCGCTCGAGGCGCATCCCTGGCCGGGCAACGTGCGGGAACTCAAGAACGTGGTGGAACGCGCCGTCTATCGCGCCGAAGGCGGCACGGTCGACGCGATCGAGTTCGATCCGTTCCGCTCCCCGTTCGCGCGGCCTTCGGCCGTTCGCGCAAGGCAAGCCGGCCCGCCGGCCGAACCGTCGTCCGCTCCGGCGCGGATGCCCGACATTTCGGTTGGTCGGGAGACCTTACCCGACGCGGTACGTCGTCTCGAAATTTCGGCGATCACGGAGGCGATGCGGCGGGCGCGCCACAAGCAGACCGCTGCCGCGCGTCTGCTCGGCCTCACCTACGACCAGTTCCGGGGGCTTTGGCGCAAGTATCGCGCGGCGCTGGACCCGCACGCCGACACCAGAGGGGTTGCTTCATCCCGCAGCAGCTCCGGGTCCGAGGAGATGGAGGGCGAAGCTCGCTGAGCCGATTGGTCGGGGCTCTGCGCGAACGTGCGTCCGTCCCTCAAGCCGTTTTCCGGCGACGCCGTTTGACGGGCAAGCGGGCCGCGCCGCGATAGCCTGTGCGCGTCTTGATCTTCTTGCCTTTGGCGAGGCGTCGTTTGGCCGCGGCGACGGCCTTTCTGTATTGCGGCAACCAGCGTGCCTGGGCCACGAGCAGCTCATCGACCATCTGCCAGATCTCCGGCGGGTTGCAGACCGCGCCGACCAGCGGGTCGACCATCATCGCCTGGCGCAGCAGCTCGTCGTCGCCCGCGATAGCCGCCTGGACAGCGAGCCGTTGCGTGTTGATGTTCATGTTGCAGACCGCTGCGCAGCCCGCAGGAAGATCGCCCACGACCGGCATGCTCAAGCCGTTGCGGTCCACGTAGCCCGGAGCCTCGATGATGCAGTCGTCCGGCAGATTCGAGATGCATCCTCTGTTGGGCTGGTTGAAATGGCCGCGGTAGATGCGGCCGGTTTCCATGGCTTCGATGATGCGGGCGGTGTGTTCGTGGGTGCGTTTCGATTCGACATACTCGCGTGGCGGCGCCTTGAGCCAGCCCGGAAAGTCGGTTTTGAACCAGTCCCGTTTCTCCCGGCAGACCCGCAGGTAGCCGCCCGTCTCGCCGTGGATCCAGCGATCGGTGTCGATCCACTGCTTGATCTCCCGCGGGCGCTTGCGGTACCACGGCAGGTACTCGCTGCAGTGCCCGTTCGATTCCGTGCAGTAGCAACCGAACCGGCGCAGGAGATCGATGCGGACCTTCTCCGTGCGACTCAGTTGCGGGTGCTTCTCGAACGCGCGCAGCAGACGCTTGGCTCTGACCTCTTTGCCCTTGGCCTTCACCTGAACGTACCAGCCGAGATGGTTGATGCCCGCGCAGATGATGTCGATGTCCTGCCTCTTCTTGCCCAGAACCCGCGCGATCTGAGCGTGCCCGCCCTCGACGCCGTGGCACAGTCCGATCCAGTCCACGCCGTATCCGTGGCTCGTGCACGCCCACGTGTTCATCGCCATCGGGTTCACGTGCGAGAGAAACACGCAGCCCGGTGCGCTCACCTCGCTCACGTCCTTGCAGAACTCGCGCAGCACCGGGATCGAGCGCTGCGCGTACATGATGCCGCCAGCGCAGACCGTGTCGCCGACACATTGGTCGATCCCGTAACGCAACGGGATGTCCACGTCCATCTCGAAGCCTTCCAGTCCCCCCACGCGAACAACGCAGACAACATAGTTCGCATCCTTCAAGGCCGCGCGCCGATCCAGGGTCGACGTCAACTCAGACTTCACCCCGTTGGCTTCCATGTCACGCCTGCACAGCTTGGTGACCAGCTCCAGGTTCCGCTTGTTGATGTCCGTGAACGTGATTTTCGTTGTGTCCCGGAACTCCGGCACCGTCAGAATGTCCGCTAGAATCTTGCGCGTGAACCCCAAGCTGCCTGCCCCGATGAATGCCACTTTCATGTCGAACCTCCCTATTGTTCGTCTGTTATTGGCATGCTATTATACCAGCAATACCATTAAAATATGAAATAGTTGCTATGAAGGGTAATATTATGTCTTTTCCTCCGCCGGGTTTGAAGCATGGGAGCTTCAGCGTGCTTTTCCCGGCGCGCGTCATGCCGCTGCATGCGGTTCTGACGAGTTGTGGTTTCTCGCGCGAAGTCCACGCGGCGGACGCATCGGGCCGAGGAAGCTCTCAGCCTTACGACTGGCATGGGCTCAGGCGTGGCCGCGCGGAGTTCGTGGTCTTGCAGTACACGGTGGCGGGCTGCGGCAGCCTGACGTACGAGGGCCGTACCCGGCAGGTCGGTCCAGGATCCGTGATGGCTGTGCGCATCCCGCATGACCATCGTTACTGTCTGCCGCCGAGTTCGGAGTTCTGGGAGTTCGTCTGGGTGTGCATGAGCGGGCGGGACGTTGTCCGCGCGTTCCGGGAGATTGCACGCCGCGTCGGGCCTCTGGTCGACCTGAAGACAGACAGCCGCACGGTTCGGAGTATGCTCGCCATCTATCGCGAAGCACGGGCCGGCACGATTGACTCGGCGTTCCGTTCCTCGGCGAAAGCCTATTCTCTGACCATGGCCTTACTCGAGGATGTCATGCCGACCTCCGCGGAGCGCCGGCGCCCCGATTCCATTCGGAGAGTGCTCGAGTACTGCCGCGCGCATCTGGCCGAACCGATCGACATCGACCGTATGGCCGCCGTCTCCGGATACAGCCGTTTCCATTTCTGCCGGCTGTTTCGGCAGTCCGAAAAGACCTCGCCCGGCGCCTACCTGGCCAACCTGCGCATGCGTCGCGCGATGGCGCTGGTTCAGGCGGGGAGCCTGTCGGTCAAGGAGGTAGCGACCCGCTGCGGTTACAGCGACGCCAACTACTTCTGCAAGGCGTTCCGAAAGGCCTTCGGTGCCTCGCCCGGTGCCTTGAGGAAAAGCGGCATGTAGGCCCGGCTGCCGCCGGGACCGACTTGTCCTCCGTAGCCCCCGAAGTCCTCGCAGGAGGCACAAGGAGGAGGGTTGTCGGTTGCTGACTGATGCCCGATGGCGGCAACGGCGCTTGTCACTTGCGGCGGCGCGTGTTCACGACCACAACACCGGCGAGGGCGAGCAAGCCCCCTAGCAGCGAGAGGCCAGAGGGGAGTTCGCGCAGCCACAACCAGGCGATCAGGATCGCGGTGACCGGGGTAAGATAGAGAAAGCACGTCGCCGTTGAAGCCTGCATTCGCGATTGCGCGTAAGTCCAGGTCACGTAGGCGACAGCACCCGGAAAGAGGCCCATATACACCACTGCGATGGTGGCATCGCGGGGCGCGGTCGCGACGACCCGGCAGAAACCCGGCAGGAAGGCCAGCATGAACAGCGTGCCACCCCAGAGGATGTAGGCCGTGAACTGCAGCGGTTCGTAGCGGCGCAGGAACGGTTTCTGGAACACGAAATACAGGCTCGTCGCCGCCGCCGCGAGCAGGATGAGAAACGCTTGCTGGTTCAGGTGCAATCCGCCGCCCTCGCCCAGTGCGATCAGGAAGATACCACCGAAACTCACCGCGATCCCCAGCCAGCCACGTACTCCGATACGCTCCCTGAGAAACACCCGAGCCAGCAGTGCCGTGAAGATCGGAGCCGCCGCGATCAGCAGGCTGGCCGCGCCGGCGGTGACCGTCTGTTCCCCGTAAGTCAGCGCCGTGTGATAGACGGTGATCCCCAGGAACCCGAGCACCAGCACGGCCGGCACGTCGCGCGGTCTGGGCAGCGGCATGCGGGTCGCTGCCGCGTAAACGCCCAGTACCACGCTCGCGGTAAGGAACCGCAACAGTACCAGGTGTCCCGGCCGATAGGCGGCAAGTCCGGCCCGGATCCCTGCAAAGGCCGATGCCCAGAGCACGATCGTAACCGCCATCGCGATCAAGCTTCGCCGGTCTGGGCTGCTGTCGGTCTGTTCGCCTGTGTTCATCGTCATCTTTGCGCACACCGGCGTCACATCTGTGTTAACGATCGTGAGTCCAGGTGTGATGCACCGAGGGTGTCAGAGCCGTCTCCCGAGCGTCTTCGTGAAGGCCCGGTGCAACGCGTACACCTGCCGGCCGTGGTAGACACGGGGCAGCAGCTCCTCCGGCAGCAGAGGGTCCTCTTGCATCGCGCTCAGGTACGCGCTCAACTCTTCGCGTGCCCACGTTCTGCACATCTCCTTCGACGGCTTGGTGGCCCGTATCAGTTCCAAGTTGTGCTCGTACGCCTTGCAGTACCAGACCTGGATGTGCTCGAGTCTCTCGAAATCCCACGCCGACTCCACGATGTCCTGCGGGCTTCGGCCCAGCACGGTCGTTGCCTCCATGAGGAAGGAGACCTTGTCGACGTCCACGGCCTTCCTCAGATCGTCGTACTCGGGGCGGATATCGCGGGGACTCACCCAGACGCTGCGCTGCAGGCATCCCATGCGCATCCGCTTGAGGAATCCACGCAGCGCATCCCGATAGGGACGCTCCTCCTCGGGTACATCATACATGAGCACATACCAGATCCTGTGCCACCTCTTGCGCCAGTAGCGGTTGGGTTTGAGCAGAGGCGAGCCGCGCTGCTTCGCGGTGTCCGTGAGTGCGAGGACCGGCTTGCCCTTGTTGCCGCGCCCTTCGCGATAGGCCAGGAGGCCCTGCTTGCGAAGGCGGTACATGGCGTTCCTGTAGGCGGTGTCGGTTTCGTACAGACTGCGCCAGGAAAGGGCTCGCCCGCGGGTCGTGGAGACTTCGGCAAACGCGACAGTGAGGTCGATCAGCTCATCGACCACCCGCCTGCGAATCACCGGCAGCGAGAGGTCCGGGTGATGGAAGTACGAGTGCCAGTCCACGCGGACGTCCTTTCGTGTGTCGTTCCTGTTGTCGCGGTGGAGACAACAGTGAGGTCTGCACACCGTAGCGTCAAGCACACACCGCCCTCCGACGTCTCATCGGTGCTCACGATCGTGAGTACAGATGTGACGTTTTGGGGTGCGCGAAATGGCCTGCAGGAGGAGTCTGGCGTCTCATCTGAGTTCACGATCGTGAGGACAGATGAGACGTTTGTTGTGAGGCTGGGGGCGGTGGCGTGCGGTGCGGTGGCGTGCGGGTGTGCGGAATCTGCTTTTCCACGGTGCCTGGTTGGTGTACAAGGTGGGCTGCTCAGAGAGGTGGCGCATGAAGACTCGGAAGAAGGCACGGAAGACGACGGTTGGCGCGATCGATCCGGATGTGCTGGCGTTCACGGTGGGCGCGGATCCGGAGTTGGATCTGGCGCTTGTGGCGGCGGACTGCATCGGGACGGCGGCGCATGTGACGATGCTGTCGCGGATGCCCGTGAAGCCGCGTCTGTTCGGTGCGGCGGCCCGTGCTCGGGTCGTGAGCGCGCTGGTCGGGATCATGGGCCGGGCGGCGAAGGGGAAGTTTGCGATCACCGCGGCGGACCAGGACGTGCATCTTGCGGTGGAACGCGTGCTGACGAAGCGGCTTGGCGCGCTGGGCAAGAAGGTGCACACGGGCCGGAGCCGGAACGACCAGGTTGCGGTCGACCTGCGGCTGTACGGCAAGGAACAGCTTTTCGGCACGCTCGACGAAGTCGCTGCGCTCGGCAACGCGTTGCTGCGGCAGGCGAAGAAACACGCGCGTGTGCCGATGGTGGGGCGCACGCATATGCAGCCGGCGATGCCGAGCTCGGTCGGGCTGTGGGCGGCGGCGCATGCGGAGAGTCTTCTCGACGACGCGGCGCTGCTGATTGACGCCTACGAGCTGAACGATCGGTGTCCGCTGGGTTCCGCGGCGAGCTACGGGGTTCCGCTGCCACTGGATCCCGCATTGACCGCGCGGTTGCTGGATTTCTCTGGCCCGCACGACACGGTGCTGTATGCGAACAACGCACGCGGCAAGATCGAGTCGGTAATCCTGCAGGCGCTGAGCCAGGTTATGCTGTCGCTCTCGCGGCTGGCGCAGGACGTGATCCTGTTCACCATGCCGGAGTTCGGCTACTTCCTTCTGCCGGCCGAATACTGCACGGGCAGCAGCATCATGCCGCAGAAACGGAACCCGGACGTGCTGGAGCTGGTGCGCGCGAAGGCCTCGACGGTTCTTGCGTGCGCGACGGCGGCCGTCGAGATCGTGAAGGGTCAGCCGAGCGGGTACAACCGGGATTTGCAGGAGATCAAGGGGCAGTTCATGCAGGGCGTGTCCGTGACGCGGGCTTCCCTGCGGATCTTGACGCGTTTGATCGAAGGGCTGCAGGTCGACCGCAAGGCGCTGCGCGCGGGGTTCGCGCCGGAGGTCTTCGCGACGGACCGGGCATTGGAGCTGGTCGCGCAAGGCGTGCCGTTCCGGGACGCGTACGGGCAGGTGAAGAAGGAGCTGGGAGAGCTTGCCGAGAAGGATCCTGCCCGGGCCGTTGCCGCGAAGCGCTATCCGGGTGCGCCCGGCGGGTTGGACTTCGCGGCGATGGCGAAGCGCCTGAAGAGCGTGTCCCGGTTCGTGTCGGAGGAGCGACGGTCGTATTCTGCGGCGGTCTCCAAACTGTTGGGGGTCACGTACTCGGTCGCAGACTGATTTCCCCCGCAGGCCTTATGGCCTTCACTGCAAACGGGTCCCGCCTTTGCTTTGGCCATGGTTGTTGTCAACGGGCTTTGAGCACATCCCGCACGAGCGCGGCGTTTTCTGCCACCTGGTTCTTGTGCTTCTGGAGCATACCGACCACGACCGCGTCCGAGTCTTTGAGGTTGGCGAACGCGGATGCGAACGCTGCCCGGGTGCTGTCGGTTGTCGCGCAGTTACGGCTGGCGGCCATGATCTTGAAACCGAGGCAGGGCTTGCGCACGGCGCGGAGGGTTTTGGTCATCCGCGGCGGGTCCTCGGCTGGGAACTTGTCGTTCTTATAGGCATCCCTGGCGGTGGCGGGCGCGGCCTTGTACCCGCGTGCGAGGTTATAGAAGCAGCCCATGTAGAAGTCGGTCTCCCACGCGTGCTCTTCAGCGTACTCGATGACCTCGGGTATGTGCGTGCCGAGCCCGGCCGGCATGCCGTGGTCCTTGATCGTCTTGATCAGGTCTCTCATCTTGTCGATCTCGCCCGTGTGCCAGCTGTTGTCGGTGTGTGTGCCGTGGTGATAGATCGCGATCGGCTTGTATCGTGCGATCTCACGGATGTTGGCCTCGATGCTGCGGAACTCGGAGGCGGTCTGCGCGATCCACTGGATCTGCCCGCCGTGTTCGCGGTGCTCCAAGAACGCGCGCATCTGGTGGCGGTCGCCGCGGGATTGGAAGGTGTTGATGCCCTGCTCAAGGCATTCGTCGAGCAGCGCCTGGATGTTCGGCATCGTGTAATACGTGATCATCTCCCAGTCCATGTCCTGGGAGAAATGGGAGTAGCCGCTAAGCGGGTTGCCGCCGCAGATCAGGCGGGTCACGGCGGAGCCGCAGAAGTCGATGGTGGGTAGCAGTGGCATGTCTTATCCTCCCTGGCGAACATGTGCTCAGTTGTAACGCACGCATAGTTTGACGGATTCCTCGGGGTGCGTGTCAACTCGGCGGCAGGCGTCCGCCGCATCTTCCAGTGCGACGATGGGATCGACGAGTCCGTCGACGTTCAGGCGACCGTCCGTTGCGCGACACAAACAACCCCCACTCGTCGTCCCATGTACGGCTGCACTGTGGCGCGTTGACGCGAAAGAACGCGAGCTCGGTGCCGTGCTTCGCGGCCGAGAACTCGCTTCGAATCCGGATCTCCTTCGGCTGCAGGACCGGTTCGTCGTATTCCCGCAGGACCGCGGTCCGCGGGGCAGTGGCTATCAGTGCGCGTGGCATTGTCCTTCGCTCCATCACCGAAGTGGCGCTTCAGCTGATTCTCGCCGATAACCTAGCGCTGACAGGACGGCTGGGAAATGGGGGTTCTGGCTATAAATATGTCATATCCTGTTGACAAGGTTGTGCCGGTTCGAAAACATAGTCTTTATGTGGTTGATCAGTAGCCTTGTCTTTTGGTTCCTGCCTTGTGTTATTGTGCTGTATGCTGTCGGATCTTGTGGAGGGGAGTGCGATGCGGTCGGTGGTACGGGTGCCGATGGACAGCTGGTTGACGGACCGGGACGAGCTGTGTGTGTTGCGTTTCGGGATTCACGAACTGATGCCTCCGAAGATGGTGCACCACCGCGCGTGTCCCGACGGGGAGGACTACCTGTTCATGTGGTTCTACGACCCGGTATCGGTAGGCGTTGGCGACGCGGTGGTTGCGTGCGAGCGGAACCGGTTCATTGTTTGGGATCCGGGTTTGCCGCGCCTGTACGGGAACGCGGATGAACGTTGGGACCACTCGTGGCTGCACTGCAGCGGGCGCGTGGTTGCCGAGACGCTGGCGCGGACGAGGTTGCCGTTGCACCGTCCGCTTGCCGCGGCGGACCCGGACGTGTTCGACAAGTATATGTCTCAGGTGCACGCCGAGCTCGTGATGCACGAGCAGCCGCACCACGAGATTCTGCAGAACCTGTTTCGAAACTGGATTCTCGATCTGCGCAGATCGGTCGACGCGCGTACGAGCGGGCCGCGGGTGCCGGACCGGTTCCTGGAATCCAAGCGTTACATTGAGGAGAACTTCTCGCACCGCTTGGTCCTGGGCGAGTTGGCCCGTCGCGCGGGGCTGTCGGTGCCGCAGTTCGCGCACGAGTTCAAGCGGCACTTCAAGGTTTCGCCGATCAGCCACCAGATTCGGCTACGGCTGCAGCACGCGGCATTCCTGTTGCGGGACGTCAATCGGAATATCGGAGAAGTGGGCAGGGAAGTGGGCTACGAGGATCTGTTCCACTTTTCAAAGATGTTCAAGCGCCATTTCGGCGTCAGCCCGCGCGGCTACCGTCAGCGGACGGGTTGACACGCGACGGGTTCGAGTTCGCGCGCCGTGTCGAACATGGCCAGCACGTTTTCGGGTGGTGTGTCAGGCTGGATGAGGTTGCTCGAGTCGACGATGTAGCCGCCGTCCTCGCCGAGGACGGAGACGAGCCGTGTGACTTCCTCGCGCACGTCGTCGGCGCTGCCGAACGGGAGCGTGGACTGCACGTCGACGCCGCCGCAGAAGCTGATCTGATCGCCGAAATCGCGTTTGAGTTCTTCGGGGGCCATGCCGGCGGCTGCAGGCTGGATGGGGTTGAGGATATCGACGCCGGCTTCGATGAGGTCGGGGATGATCGGTCGGATTGCGCCACAGCAGTGGAAGAAGGTCAAGGTGCCGTGTCGATGGACGGTCTCGCAGATGCGTTTGAAGCGCGGCAGCCAGAGTTGCCGGATCATCTGCGGCGAGATCATGACGCTCTGCTGTGTGCCGAGGTCGTCGTTGATTTGCACGACGTCGATCACATCGGCAGCGGCGCCGAGCACGCGTTCGATCTTCTCGACGGTCGCTGCCGTCTTGATTTCGAAGAGCCGTTCGGCGAAGTCCGGCTGCAGCGCGAGGTCCATCAGGAACTGTTCGTGCCCTCGCTGCTCGAGGGAGGAAGTGAACATGCGGCCGCCGACCTTGTACGCGATGAGGTACTGCGCATCGCTGTTGATGCGCGCCGCCCTGTCGGGGATTGGGCTGGGGTCCAGGTACCGGAGGGCTTGCATGGTGTGTTCTTCGAACGGGTCGAGTTCGGCGGCGGATGTCATGTTCGCGAAGGGATGGTAGCAGCTGAAGTTGTTGGCAATGCCTTTGCCGGCAACGGCGCTTGTTTTCTCCGGGCGGGGCGGGGCGTTCGGCGGGATATACGCGCCCGGTCGCGGTTCGGGGCCGGTGTAGCCGGGGCCGACATAGCGGAAGTCGATACCGAGCCGCTGCAGAAGCGCTTCGTTGTTGTCGAGCCCGAGATGGGCGAGCAGCGATTCGACGACTTCCTTGCGTGCGTTCAGGCGTAGCGGCATGCGGTCGAGCGGTTCTCGGTTAACGGCTGCCAGGACTCTGTCGCGTGGTTGCATTGTCGGCCTCCTTGAAGAAGGCTACTCCCATGATGGCATGGCCGGCAATGTCAGTTCAGCGGGATGGTTTGTCAAAACGGCAATCCGTTTGTGCAGCGGGGGAGGGATCAGACGGATTTGCCGGATCAGACAGATCGTAGCGCGTTTGGACGGGCGCATTCCTATTGACTGGCACGCGGTGCTCATGGAGTATGGCCGGTGTGAGCGCGTTCGTCGAGCAGATCATCCTGAATACGGACTTCCGGGTCGGGAGTCACGGCCGGCACGTGTGTCCGGACGACTGGGCGTGGGAGGCCCGGACGCTGCCGAACTACGATCTGTGGTACGTGGCGCAGGGGACGGGCCGGCTCTCGATCGGGGCCAACGAGTACGCGTTGAGCCGGGGACGGCTGTTCTTCTTCCTGCCCGGTGATGTCGTGACTGCGCACCAGGAGCCCGCCGAGCCGCTCACGGTCTACTTCTGCCGATTCGACTTGGGGCAGCGACCCACACTGTTCGGCGCGTGTGTGCGGCTGCCGCAGATGGTCCAGACCGGCGACGATTACGTCCTGGCCCAGTTCGACGAGCTGGTCGACAGCAAGCGGCAAGATGCGCCGGGCGGCCTGCTGCTCAGACGCGTGTTCCTTATCAATGTTTTTCGGCATCTGCTGCAGGGCGGACACCTGGGGATGAAGGATGAGTTCGGCGGTGAGCAGACGGACTACGCGCGACTCAAGCGCGTGACCGAGTATATCGAAGAGAATCTGTCCCGCCGCATCCTGGTCTCGGAGCTGGCACGGTTCGCGAACAGCAATCGAACTACGCTTGCGCGCCTGTTCACGAACTACCTGATGCAGACTCCGCATCAGTACGTGAGCCTTCGCCGTGTCGAACGGGCGAAGGTGCATCTCGCCCAGGGCGTGTCCATCAAAGAGACGGCGGCCAGGTGCGGGTTCAGCGATGTCTACAGCTTCGGGAAGCTTTTCAAGAAGCTCGAGAAATGCACGCCCGGCCAGTTCGTCCGTGAAAACGCCGCCGGCGGCTGAGGGATGCGGTTGCCTGAAATCAGCCGGGCAGGTGTAGTCGGTGCGTGCTTGGGCGGCCCTGCGTGGTTGAAGGCGGCAGTCAAACTGCCGCACTCCAAAGGTCTCACGCCATGTCGTTTTTTGCTTGAAACCGAGCACAAACGCAACTATACTCTCAAAAACAATCACGAGAGTGATGATGAACCGAAGGCATGCGAGGGATTTGGCGCCGGAGCGGGAAGCGAAGCTGCGTGCGTTGTTGCAGCAGCAGCGTGTGGTACGCGTAGAGGATTTGTGTCGGGAGCTTGGGGTATCGGCAGCGACGGTACGGCGTGACCTGGACCGTTTGGAGCAGGCGGGGGAGTTGCAGCGTGTGCACGGGGGGGCGATCGCGGGGGAGAGTCGGCTGGCGGAGCCGTTATTCGAGGACAAGGCATCGGTTGCGTTGGCGCAGAAGCGCCGGATAGCATTGAAGGCGCTGGAACAGGTTGAGCAGGACGCGTGCATCTACCTGGACGGCGGCAGCACGGTCTTGGAGTTGGCTCGGCTTTTGCATGACCACTCGCGTCTGACGGTCACGACGAATTCGCTGCGTGTTGCCTCGGACCTTGCGGGTGTGGGGCCGCGTTTGATTGTTGTTGGCGGTGAGCTTCGGCGTTTGAGCCAGACTTTTGTGGGCACGCTGACGGGCGCGTTGCTGGAGCGTCTGCACGTGGACACGGCGTTCATGGGCACGATCGGTCTATCCGTTGAGGCGGGCCTGACGACGACGGACCCGCGCGAAGCGCACACGAAGGGATTGGTCATGTCCCGTGCGCGCCGGGTCGTGGTTCTGGCGGACAGCAGCAAAGTCGGCAAGGTTTCGTTTGCCTGTTCCGGAGCCCTGTCGCAGGTGGATTGCGTAATCACGGATCGCGGCATAGGGCGCAAAGCGGCGGACGTGTTTCGAAAGCAGGGGGTGGAAGTGATCGCGGTGTAGTGTCGGCGGCAGGTCGTTGGACGAGGTTCACGACCCGCCGCAAGGCTCCGGTTCGGGGCGAGTCCGGGGGCAAGCAAGCGGGCGGAGCAGGTTTGAGGAAGCGGCTATAGGGAGGGAGCAGAGCGATGCCGAACTATCTGAGTGACAAGCGGCCGGATTTCAAGCCGTTCAAGATCAAGTGTGCGGACATATCGGCGTTTCAATACAAGGGCACGCTGAAGCGGGAGTTGGGCGCGAACCGGCTCAAGCGAACGGAGGCGGTTGCGCTTCTTGAAGACATGCTGATGATCCGCGAGTTCGAAGAGATGATCGTGAAGTTGCGAGCAGGCGCCTACGAGCCGCTTTCGGACTTCAACTACCGTGGTCCGACGCACGTATCGGTTGGTCAGGAAGCGGCATCGGTGGGGGCCTGTGCGGGGTTGGCGTTCGCGGACCACATCACGAGCACACATCGCGGGCACGGCGACAGCATTGCGAAGGGCTGTGCGGCGTTGCGTCTGGCCCGCAAGCCGGTGCTTGAGGCGCGCGTACCGGACTCGTCCGAGACGTCGCGTTCCGGTTTGCTTGAGGCTGCGCTCGAGGACCACATCTACCGGACGGCCGCGGAGCTGTTCGGCAAGGAGACGGGCTACTGCAAGGGTCGCGGCGGCGGCATGCACATCGCGGACTTCAGTCTTGGTCATTTGGGAGCGAACGCGATTGTGGGCGGCGGGGTCCCGATCGCGACGGGTGCCGCGATGGGGTTGCGCTATCAGAAGCGAGACGAGGTTGTTTTGTGTTTCGCGGGCGACGGCGCATACGGCAACGGTGTGGTGCTCGAATCGCTGAACTGGGCGGCGATGAACCAGTTCTCGAACGCGTTGGCCAAGAAGGACCGCTTCGGGCTACCGGTGATCTTTGTCATCCTGAATAACCACTACGGCATGACGGGCCGCGCGGACATGGAGGTTTCCGGTCTGAGTCATCTGGCCCGGCGTGCCGCGGGTTTTGCGGACAACAACATGCACGCCGAGATTGTGAACGGCATGGACGTGCTTGCTGTTCGCGACGCCGTGCTGCGCGCGGCCAAGGGTTGCCGTGCGGGCAAGGGGCCCTACCTGATCGAGGTCGACACGTACCGCTACTACGGGCACTCGCTGAGCGACCCGCGCAACGAGTACCGGACGCGTGACGAGGAGGCGGCGTGGCGGGAAATCGACCCGATCGAGAGTTTCAAGGCGCAGCTCATTTCGTGCGGGGTATTGAGTGCGAAGAAGGCGGCCGCGCTGGAGGATCGTGTGCGCGCCCGCAACGAGGCGGCGGCCGCTCGCGCGGCGGCCTCGCCGGATCCGGTGGCGGCGGACGTGATCAAGTACATGTACACGGACACCGCGGTCGAGGAGGTGCCGAAAGAGTTTCGGCGTGTAGAGATCGTGAAGGAGCTGCCGGAGATCCCACGTGACGGCGGGCAGTTGACGTATCGCGACGCGATCAAGGAAGCGCTCGTGGAGGAGATGCAGCGCGACGCGCGGGTCATACTCTACGGTGAAGACTGCGCCGACTACGGCGGCGCATTCAAGGCGACCAAGGGCCTGCTCGAAGCGTTTGGCCGGCGGCGCGTGTTCAACGCGCCGATTTCGGAAGCTGCCATTTGCGGAACGGCGGTTGGCGCGTCGATGATCGGGCTGCGTCCGGTGGCCGAGCTGATGTACATGGACTTCACGTTGATGGCATCGGACCAGATTTCGAACCAGGCCGCCAAGTGGCACTACATGTCGGGCGCGCAGGTCGAGGTGCCGTGTGTGTACCGTGTTTCCGTTGGCGGCGGCAAGGGCTATGGCGGCCAACACTCGCAGACACTCGAGTCGATTTTTGCGCACATCCCGGGCCTTTACGTGGTGTACCCGGCGACTCCGCACGACGCGAAAGGGCTCTTGAAATCGGCGATCCGGGACAACAACCCGGTCATGTTCGTGGAATCTCAGTTGCTGTACGGCTCCAAAGGCCCGGTCCCGGCGGACGACTATGTTTTGCCGTTGGGCATTGCCGACGTGAAGCGTGCGGGCACGGATCTCACGATTGTCGCGTGGGGCCCCGCGGTGCTGGACGCGCTGAAGGCCGCGGACACACTGGCGGAGGAATCGCAGGTCAGCGTCGAGGTCGTTGATCTGCGCAGCCTGGTACCGCTGGACATGCAGACGGTGATTGCCTCGGTCCAGAAGACGGGTCGTTGCGTGGTGGCAAGCCAGGCGATATCGATCGGCAGCTTCACCGGCGAGGTGGCCTCGAACATCATGGCCTCGGCGTTCGACTACCTGGACGCGCCGGTCATTCGGGTCGGAGCGCGCGACGGGATCGCGCCGCAATCCCACATTCTCGAGGCCGCGTTCCTGCCGGATGCGGACGACATTGCGGCTGCGGCGCGGGAGATTTTGTGAGGAGTCCCGCAGGCGCCGGCGCGGCCGGGCAGCATGAGAATGGAGGGCGAAGCTCCTGCTGAGCCGCACCGGCGGCGATCGACAACGCTTACGACAATGTTTACGACAACGTTTGGATAGAGGAGCCGGACATGGGCCAAGCGATAACGATGCCGAAATTCGGGCAGACCGTGGAGGAAGCCACGATTGTGGAGTGGCGCAAGCAGGAGGGGGACACGGTCAGCAAGGGCGACATTCTGTTCACGATCGAGACGGACAAGGCCGTACTGGAGACGGAGAGTTTCTTCGACGGCACGCTGTTGAAGATCTTCGTGCCGGCCGGCGAACCGGTGCCGGTCGGTTCGCAGGTCGGATTTCTGGGCGAACCCGGCGAGGAAGTGCCGGAGCCCGCTGCGTTGCCTGCGCCGCCCGCGCAGAAGCCCGCACCTGCAGCCGCGGCTCCGGCCACGCCTGTTGTCGCCGCGCCGCAGCCTGTCCCGAGCGCGGCTCAGGCGGCGGCAGCTCCGGCTCCCACGGCGCCGGTTGCGTCGGTTTCGGCCGAGCCGTCCGCCCCGGCGCCGCGGCACCGGCTTTCGCCGCGAGCCCGCGCGCTGGTGCGCGAGCGGCTGATCGACCCAAGCCCCATAGAGGGCACGGGGCAGAGCGGCCGGGTGACGGAGCGCGACGTGCTGGCCTACCTTGACACCAGGGGCTATGATCGGCTGCGCGTGAGTGCCGGCGCTCGTGCGTTGGCGCGCAAGGAGTCGATCGACCTGCTCGCCGTGCGCGGCACGGGCGAGGGCGGCAGGATCCGGGTGGCGGACATCGAGCGAGCGATCGCCGAGCGTCCGCGCGAGATGAGCAAGATGCGCCAGGTCATCGCGGAGCGGCTGACGGCAAGCTTCACAGGCACGCCGCACTTCTACGTCACGGTTGCTGCCGACATGACGGATCTGCTCGCGCTGCGCGCGGAGCTGAAGGAAGCGGGCCGCGGCTATACGGTGACGGCCTATATTCTGAAGGCGGTCGCGCTGACGCTGGCGGAGTTCCCTATGGTGAACAGCATGACCGACGGGCACGCCACGCGTTGGTACGGCAGCGTGGATCTCGGCATGGCGGTCAGCGTGGAGAACGGGCTGGTCGTGCCGGTGCTCAAGTGTGCGGACGAGATGAGCATGACGGAGTTGAGCGAGACCGCGGCGGACCTGGCCGCCAGGGCGCGCGACGGCAAGCTCACACCGGACGAGATGACGGGCAGTACGTTCACGGTTTCGAACATGGGCATGCTCGGGGTCGAGAACTTTTCGGCGATCATCAACCCGGGCGAGAGCGCAATTCTCGCGATCGCCAGTACCGTTCAGATGCCGGTTGTGCGCGAAGGCGAGATCGTGGTTCGCGCGATCATGAAGATGACGTTGTCGGCCGACCATCGCATCGTCGACGGTGCGATGGGGGCGGCGTTTGCGAATGCGGTGAAGGACAAACTTGAGGACATGGAGCTATGGAAGCGTTTGACGTTGTTGTGATTGGGGCCGGGCCGGGCGGCTATCCGGCGGCAATTCGGGCGGCACAGCTTGGCGTGTCGGTGGCGATTGTGGAGAAGGAGCTCTTGGGCGGGACGTGTCTGAACTGGGGCTGTATCCCGACCAAGACACTGATCGCCTCGGCCGAAGCCTACGCGCACGCCGCGCATGCCGACGCGCTCGGTGTGCAGCTCGGCGATGTGGGGTTCGACTACGCGGCGATGCATGCGCGCAAGGAGCAGGTTGTCGAGAAGCTGCGTGGCGGGGTGGGCCAGCTTCTGAAGGCGAACGGCGTGAAGGTTCTCGAAGGCACGGCGTCGTTTCGGAGCCGGAACAAGCTGAGTGTTTCCGGCGCGGGCGCGGACGTGGACCTGTCTGCCGGCGCCGTGATTCTTGCCACGGGCGCCGCGTCGATCGTGCCCGGTTTCCTGCCGCAACACGAACGCGTCATCGAGAGCCGCGCCTTTCTTGCGCGTACCGAGCTGCCCGCCAGCCTGATCGTGCTGGGCGGCGGCGTGATCGGCTGCGAGTTTGCGTGTATGGCGGCGCAGCTCGGCGTCGATGTGACGATCGTGGAACTGCTGCCCGACATCCTGGCTCCGCTTGACGGCGATGTGCGCAGGCAACTCCAGACTCACATGGAGAAGGGGCTCGGGATCCGCATTTTGACGGGATCCGCATTGACCGATGTCTCGGCGGACGACAAGGCGGTCCGCGGAAAGTGTGGGGAAGAGACCTTGTCCGCGGAGCTGCTGCTGGTTTCGACGGGGCGCAAGCCGGTCACGGATGGGCTGGCGTTGGAAAAGGCGGGCGTAAGCCTCGACAAGAACGGGTTTCTTGAAGTGGACGAGTATTGCCAGACCCATGCGGCGGGCGTCTTCGCGGTCGGCGACGTGAACGGCGTCTCGCAGCTCGCGCACGCCGCAACCGCACAGGGCATCACCGCGGCCGAGAACGTCTGCAGCGGCAAGCGGCAGGCCCGTGAGTTGTGCGTGCCGGCCTGCATCTTCACGACCCCGGAGATCGGCACGGTCGGTCTGAGCGAGCAGGAGGCCAAGGGCGAGGGACGGGCGGTGGCGACCGGCAAGTTCATGTTTGCCGCGTCGGGCCGCGCTTTGGCCACCGGCGATACGGCCGGCTTCGTGAAATGGATTGCCGATCCCGAGACCGGGGAGTTGCTTGGTGCACAGGCGGTGGGGGCGCAGGCGACCGAGTTGATTTCGGAAGCCGCCGTCGCGATTCGGGCCGAGCTGACCACCGAAGAGCTGGGCCGAACCGTGCATTGCCATCCGACCCGCTCCGAAGCGTGGATGGAAGCTGCGCATGCCGTGGAAGGCACGTGCATCCACGCACCGCCCAAGCGCAGGCGGGGGTGAGATGCCAATGGGGAAGCCCGAGATACCCAGATTCGAAGGCAAACCGAAACTCATGTCGTAGGAATGGTGTGGGGCGTTGCTGATGGCGGCGTCGATCATCAACTCGTAACACCGATATCGGTGATTGCGACCCCGTTCGTGTCCCCGTCGAGCGGACGCTGGAGCCCGTCCAGATGCGCCGTGATCTCGAGCGTGTTGGACGTTTTTCCTAGGCCCACACGAGCAGTTTGATGCCGACCAGGGCGAGGAACACGCCGACGAACACGCGGAAGAACTTCTGAGGCAGCCTGTCCAGGAGCCGTTTGGCGATGTAAGCCCCGATGAAGGATAGGGGGATGCTGATGCTGAGCGCCCAGAGGAGGTCCTCACTCACCCGGGTTCCTCCCCAGACGTAGCGCGTGACGCGTGTTACATCGATGAACAGGGCGATCAGCCCCGAGGTGAATATGTAGACTTCTTTCGGCAGGTTGAACGCCGTAAGAAACGCGCCACGCACCGCGCCGCCGACCCCGAAGAAGCCGGCACAGACACCGGACAACGTGCCCCCGCATATTGCCGTGGTGTTCGTCTTGGGCAGTGCCCATTCGCGTTTGGTGAACAGGTAGACCACGTACAGGATCAGGAACGCGCCCAGTATCCTCTTGAGCGGCAACGTCTGCGCACGCAGGGCGAGGGAGGCGCCGAAGAAGCTGGCGACAATGCCCGATAGACCGAACGCCAGGATCAGCTTCCAGTCGAACCCTCGCTTGAACAGCAACACCTTCCACACGTCGCCGCACAAGTGGATGATCCCAACGAACAGAAGCGCAACGGGCAGCGGCACGAACAGCACCATGACCGGAATCATCACGGTCGAGGTCCCGAATCCCGTTGCGGTTCCGATCCCGGACGCCACGAGCGTCAGCAGACAAAGCAGTATGGTTTGGGTCATGTGGTTTTTCTGCTCCAGCCTCCATCATGTCTCTATCCGGTTTGCCGCGGATGTAAAGAAGATTCCAGGCGGGATCGCAGGCACGGCGAGGCCGTTGCGAGCCAGAAGCGCGCGGTCAGAAGCGCGCTTCGAGAGGCGGCCAGTCTACTGCATGTTGAAGACCCCTTCTTTCTGCAATTGCACCGGACCCCATATGGCAAACGCCAACCGTGCGTTTCGCCATCCGCTTGTAGCTTTCGCCATGGCGGCTCCAGCATCGGTGCGGCTAGGCTCCGTCCGACATGGCGCAGCGGCGGCAGGCGGATGGCCTCGAACGCGGCCGCGGCATGACCACGCGAGGGGGCTGCCCATGAACCGCAGGAAGACTGTATGGGAAAGGGGGGAACAGACGACCTCGCGGATCACGCACTCACGCCCCAGTTGTGTTTGTGAAGCTTGCGCTATCGGGCCGGCCGGGATATACTGTTTTGGGGTTTCCGGCATTCCCCCACAGTCTTCCGTGGGGCCGCGCCACCATGGTGCCGCGAGTGGTTCTTTGGCGGAGTCGGTCTTATCGTGAAACACCTCATCGATCCGCAGTGTCTTGGCCGGCGTGCGGCGCACGCGATGCTTGTCGTGCTGGGCTTTGTGGCCTCGGCCGCTTTTGCCACGCCCGGCGTTGACAAGTCCGTGATGGCCAGCGCGCGGGTGCAGGAATCGCCCCCGAAGATTATTCTCTCGTGGCCAACGCTTTCGGATTCGACGCAGATCGAGATTTCACGGAAGGCGCGGGACGCCACGAGCTGGGGCAGCGTTCGGGCCACGCTGTCCGGTTGGGCGACAACCTACGAGGACAGGGGTGTCAGCACCGGCTCGGCCTACGAATACAAGATACGCAAGGTCGGCACAACGGATGCCTATGGCTATGTCTACGCGGGAATTCAGGTCCCGCTCGTCGACGAGCGGGGCAAGATTGTGCTGGTCGTGGACGACACCTATGCCGCGGATCTTGCCGCGGAGCTCGGGCAGCTCGAGCGGGACTTGGCAGGCGACGGGTGGACGGTGCTGCGCCACGATGTGGACCGGTCTGAGTCGGTCACAAACGTCAAGGCCCTCGTCAAGGCGGAGTACGACGCGGACCCGACAGGTGTGAAGGCGGTGTACCTGTTCGGGCACGTGCCGGTGGCCTATTCCGGCCAAATCGCGCCGGACGGACATACCACGCACGTTGGGGCTTGGCCGGCGGATGTGTACTACGGCGATATGAACGGCGTTTGGACCGACACCACCAAGAACTGGACAGACAATGCCGACCATCTGGACAACGTGCCCGGCGACGGCAAGTTCGACCAGAGCTCGCTGCCTTCCGACGTCGAGCTGATGGTTGGCCGGGTGGACACGGCCGAGATGCCGGCGTTTGCCTTGAGCGAGAAGGAACTTCTGCGCCAGTACTTGACCAAGGCGCATGCGTTCCGTCACCGCGCACTGACGGCCCCGTTGCGCGGGCTCGTCGACGATAACTTTACGGGCTATCCCGAAGGTTTTTCCCAAACCGGTTGGCGCAGTTTTTCCGCGTTCTTTGGTGCATCCAACGTGACGGCCGGCACATGGTCCGATCTTCGGGACAACGCCTATCTCTGGGGCTACGGGTGCGGGGGCGGCACCTACTCGGGCGCGAGCGGGATCGGCACGACCGGCGACTATGCCTACTACACGTACCGGGCGGTGTTCCAGATCCTGTTCGGCAGTATGTTCGGCGACTGGGACGTGCACCACGCGAACAACTTTTTGCGTGCACCGTTGTGCGGGCCCGACTACGGGTTGGTTTGCTTTTGGGCAGGCCGTCCGACCTGGTACTTGCATCACATGGCGCTTGGCGAGCCGGTCGGGCACGACGCGCGGCTCACCCAGAACAACGACGGACTGTACCTTCCGGACAGTTCCTCCGAGCGTCGAATCCACGTGGCATTGATGGGCGATCCGACGCTGCGTCTGCGTTATGTGGCCCCGTGTTCCGAGCTCGCGGCGACCGCCGAAGTTCATGGCGGGTCCGTCACGTCCGTATCGCTCGCCTGGCCAATTCCGCCGGACGACGTGGCGGGCTACCACGTCTATCGGGGTGTGGCGGGAAGCGGTCCGTTCACGCGGTTGACGGGCGCGTTGCTGACGACGAATTTCTATTCGGACGCGACGATGCCGACCGGCACGGTTGTCTACATGGTGCGCCCGGTCGCCCTGCTCGAGGTGCCGGGCGGGAGCTATTACGACGCGGCGCAGGGGGTCACAGACGAGATCTTCGTCGAGGAGCCCGTGACGGGGCCCAGTGTGCCGACCGGGCTGACAGCCGCGGCCGTCGGCACGAGTCGGATCGACCTGGCCTGGGGCGCGAGCCAGGATGCGGAGAGCGGCATTCGCGAATATCGCGTGTATCGGGGTGGAGTCCTTGCGGTGTCGACGGTCGCTACGAACTACAGCGACGCCGGGTTGCCGGACGCCACAACGTTCAGCTACGAGGTGTCGGCCGTTAACGGCTGTACGGTCGAATCGGCCCGCAGCGCGCCGGCGCAGGCGACGACTGCTACCGATACGGATCCGCCGACGCTGGTCGACGTCAGCGCGCTCGGCACGCGCGTGGCGGTTCGCGTCGCGTTCAGCGAACCCGTCGAGCTGGCGAGCGCAACGAACACGGCCAATTACGAGGTGGATCACGGCATCACGGTCAGCGGCGCAACGCTCGAGTCGGACCTGCGGACCGTGCAGCTTGCCGTCATCCCGTTGGCGAGCTGCACAAGTTACACGTTGACCGTCAACAACGTGCGCGACCGTGCGACCACGCCGAACACGATCGCCGCCGACTCAACCGCCGGTTTTGTCGTGGACCTGACGCTCACGGCGTACAACGATTTGAACGGCACGCAGGGCACGAACATCACGTTCTACGGGATGGGCCAGGACGGTCTGCTCGTCGACTATACGGCAGGCTGGACCTCGGACGTGCACCTGGCCGTGGCGGGCAGCGCCACCGCCGTGGATCTGCAGGGCGCGCTGTCGCAGGCGGGGACCGAGGGCTACCATGTCTTTGCCGGCGTGTTGGATGCCGGCGATGTGCTGAGCTACGGGACCACGACCAACACGTTCACGGGGCTGGATCCCGAGCTGCGCTACGAACTGGTCGTGTTCGGGAACCGCGACGAGCACGCCTATACGAATCGCACCTCGGTATTCACGCTTTTCGATGCGGACGCTTTCTACAACGAAAGTTCGATCGGCGCCCAGATCGGGACGACCGTCGCAGCGAACGACACAACGACTATCGGCACCGGCTACAACACGGAGGCCGGCTACGTGGCCCGCTTCACGCGGATCGATCCCGGCACGAACGGCACGATCCGGCTCGTTGTCGGCGGCACGCACGGCTATGTGAACGCGTTGCGGTTGCGCGGCGTGGCGCGCGACGTGGCCGCGGAGTCCGTCGCTGTGTATCGCTCGACAACGTGGCGCTATCTGCGCGGTACGCGCGAAGCGTCCGTACCCGTGACGGACTGGCGCACATTCGCCGCGTTCGACGATGCCGGCTGGACCGACGGGGCGGCCCCGTTCGGCTATGGCGACGGCCCGTACGGGACGGAGCTCGACGACATGCAGACGAACTACGCATGCGTGTTCCTGCGCCGTCCGTTCCTCGTCTCGCAGCCGGCAATGGTGCAAACCTTGCGCCTGTGGGCGAACTACGACGACGCGTTCCTCATGTGGATCAACGGCCAGGAAGTGGCCCGCGTCAACATGGGCGGCACGCCGGGCAGCCTCGTGCCCTACGACGCGCTGGCCTTGAGCCAAGGCGAGCCGCTGCAGTGGTCGAATACGCTGAGCGCCGCCGCAATGCCGCTGTTGGTGCCCGGCACAAACCTGCTGGCCATTCAAGCGTTCAACGGCAACTTGGACAGTTCGGACCTGACCCTCGACGCCGAGCTCGTGCTGGTTGAAGCGGCCGCCGCGGCCGACGATCAGGATGCCGACGGCATCGCCGATTCCTGGGAGGCATTGCGCGGGATTGCCGCGGCCGGGCCCGCAGCCGACTCCGACGGCGACGGCGCACGCGATCTCGACGAGTATATTGCCGGGACCGACCCGACCAATGCCGCAAGCGTGTTCGAACTGTGGGTCAGCCACAGCAACAGCCAGGCGGTCGTGTCCGTCGATGCGCCGCGTGCGGACGGGACCGGCTACGAGGGGCGTGAGCGACACCTCGCGATCGAGGTGCGCAGCCAGCTGACCGGCGATCTCTGGCAGGGCGTGCCCGGCTACACCAACCTGCTCGGCACCAATCAGCTCATCGAATGCGTCGTCAGCCCCGAGGGGGACCAGCCGCAATTCTACCGCGTCCGCGTCTGGCTCGAGTAGCGCCAGCGCATAGGGACACGCAGAGCGCGCCGGCGAACGGCGTTCGGGACTCCACCTCCTGCCACGCCGAGTGGTTCTCTCTACAGTTCTATACGAGCCCAAGGTAGCAAGATGGGTATTTTGTTGCCCTCGGCCGACGGCGGGCTTGTCCTGAGTGCCGTTTGTCCCTTTACCGACGGCGAGAAGCAATGTATTCTCTGGACGTCGACGTTCGGGGGAAAACATGCGATCACGTCTCTCCGCCGTACATCTCGCCGCTGCGCTTCTGGTATCCGTTAGCACCATGTCCGTCCGTGCCGCCACCCGTGGGTTGGTTTCCATCAAAGACGCCCAGGGTCAGCAGGTTGCGCTGTACAAGGCGAGCCACGCCTTGCTGATCGGGGTGAGCGACTACACGGCCGGTTGGGCGGACCTGCCGGGAGTCAAAAAGGACATCCCGCGGATGAAGTCGGCCCTTGAGGCTCAGGGATTCAACGTGACTGTCGTGATGGACCCCACGCATGATCAACTGACCGCTGCGATCGACCGGTTCATCGACGAACATGGCTACGGTCAGGACAACCGGTTGCTCTTCTACTACTCCGGGCACGGGTACACGCTCAAGAAGGGCTGGGGCGGCGACATGGGTTATATCGTTCCTGCCGACACACCCGATCCGAACAGCAACAGGCGTGGGTTCGAAAGCAAGGCCCTCGACATGGAGCAGATCGAGGTCTATGCCAAGCGGATCAACGCCAAGCATGCGCTGTTCCTCTTCGATAGCTGCTTCTCGGGTTCGATCTTCGCGCTGTCTAAAGCAGCCCCGGCGATCATCAATTACAAGACCTCGCAGCCGGTGCGACAGTTCATCACCGCGGGCAGTGCCGACGAGGAAGTGCCCGACAAGAGCATCTTCTGCCAGCAGTTCCTGGATGCGCTGACGGGCGAGGCGGATGGGAACAGGGACGGATACATCACCGGGTCTGAGTTGGGCGAGTACTTGCAGACGACGGTCGTGAACTACTCCTACGAAGCCCAGCATCCCCAGTATGGGAAGATTCGACACCGGTTGCTGGACAAGGGCGACTTTGTGTTCGCGCTCAGGAAGTCTGCGCCCTCCGCGAATGAAAGGCAGAAGCGCTTGGATGCTCTGAGGCGGGCGGGCGTGATTGCAGACGCTGAGTCAGATGCAGAACGGGCGCGTGCCAACGCGACGCAGGCACGGTTGGCGGAGTTGCGTATGAGCCGGGGGGCCGCCCAGAGAGACATGATACTCAAGAAGGCCCAACTCGAACAGCTGGTGGGGCTCCAAGGCGACGCGTTTTTCGACGCAGCGGGCAAGGTTTTCCCGGATGCGGTGATGCACACGCTTCTGCCGCGATTGAGGATGGCAGAGCAACGCCTCGGGAATCTGCGGACCAGCCATGGGGACACGCACCCGGACGTTCGTCAACAGCAAGCGGAGATTGACAGACTCACCAGTCAACTCAAAGAAGAGGAGGCCGTTCTCAAGGAGGCGTTGCGTGCGGAGTACAACGCAGCGGTCGCCAAACTCAACGCGCTGGATGAAGACCTGGCCGCGGCAGATCCATCTCAAGGAACCACAGGGGCTCTTGCCGTGAGATCCCCCGTGCACGCCGAGGTCCGCATCGATGGCGGCAAGGCGTACCTCATTGAGAAGGGTAAGACACTGCGGTGGGACAGACTTGTCGTAGGGAACCACCGCGTCTTGGTGACGGCGGGTGAGCGAGCCTGGGCGGAGACCGTTCAGGTTCGGGATAGTCAAACCACCACTGTCGTCGCTGTGTTCGAATCGATAGCGCCACAGCGAGAGCCAGCCCGTGCAACTTCCGGGCCGATTCGACAAGTCGGAGAGACGATATCGTTTGACTTGGGCAACGGCATCAAGATGGACTTCTGCTGGATCCCGCCCGGCGAGTTCATGATGGGCAGCCCCTCGTCTGAAAGGGGCCGCAAGGCCGACGAAGGCCCGCAGCATAGGGTCAATGTCACGAAGGGCTTTTGGATGGGGAAATACGAGGTCACCCAGGCCCAGTGGCAAGCCGTGATGGGGAACAGTCCGTTGGATTTCAAGAAGGCCGGTGGGGATGCGCCTGTTGAGCAGGTGAAATGGGAGGACAGCCAGGAGTTCTTGCGAAGGCTGAACGCACGGTTTCGTGAGGTGGCGTCCAACGCGGGGATCGGCGGCAGTGACGTGGTGTTCGCCCTGCCGACGGAGGCGGAATGGGAATACGCTTGTCGGGCCGGAACAACTGCGAAGTACTACACGGGGAACAGCGACTCTGATCTTGCCCAGGCCGGATGGTACCGAGGAAATAGCGGTGGCAAGTTGTTCGGGCAGAAGCCCCACGCAGTAGGGCAGAAAGCCCCGAATGAGTTCGGGTTGTACGACATGCACGGGAACGTGTGGGAGTGGTGTGCTGATCGGCATGCGGGTGACTATTACGCGAAGAGCCCGTCCATCGACCCACAGGGCCCGTCGTCGGGCGGGTCGCGTGTGTTGCGTGGCGGATCGGCGGACGTCATCGCCAGGTACTGCCGAGCAGCGAACCGCAACTACTACCATCCCGACTACAGGTACACGCTTCTCGGCCTTCGAGTGGTTGCGCGTCCCCGAGGGCTTTAATCTTTTCAATTTTACAATCCCCCCCCCGCCGTGAGGCGGGGTTTTCTTTTCGGTCGAGATTTAGGATAGGAGGAACGTGATGATGAAGAAACGTCCGCCGATCTACACGAAATACTCGGATCTGCTCGGTTGGCTTCTGGACAGAACAGGGAAGTTCCCGAAGCATACGCCCAAGGTAACAGAACAAGTGTAGTGTTACGCCAGCTCCCGTTCGGCGGGAATCCGTGTTCCTGGCAAATGCCGCGGACACGGACCCGAGCGGATGGGAAACGATTATCTCGACCCCGGCCGCCGGATCTGCTATACTACACACGCTTGGATGCCTGAAGCGATTGCGTATGGGGTCCTATGCGAATTCCTCTCGTCATTTGGCTGGCGTCGGTTTTACTGGCGGCCCAGTCCATCCTCGCCCAAGACGATCCGCTGATTGCCCGTGAATGGAGCCGGTGCTGGGGCACGACGAACAGGGAGAGGGGCGATAGTGTCTGCGTCGATGACGCCGGATACATCTACACGGTTGGCAAAAAGTTATGCCCGACGTCAGAACTGTACAGCACGTATGACATCACGAAATTCGACCAAGAAGGGGATCGGCTCTGGGCTCAGACATACAGCGCGACGGAATCGCACGAATTTCTGCGTGCAAGTGTGGCCGCCGCAGGAACATCGCTCGTCTATGTCTCAGGCTGGGAGAGTCCCGGCCTGTTCGGGCCAGGCAGCAACAACTTCGGATACCTTGCCGCACTGGATACGGACGGCGTGAAGCAGTGGGAGAAGACATGGGGTCCGTGGCCGCCCTCGGTGTCCTATTCCGATCCGGGCGCGCTGTGCGTCGCCACAGATCGAAGTGCCGTGGTTGCCTACAGCTGCTTGCAGGATGGGGGCGGGGAAGGTGCCCAGGACATCTTCGTGGCGAAGGTCAATACCGGTGGCACCAGCGAATGGAGCAGGATCTGGGACACGGGCAACGACGAGATCCCGATGGACGTGTGCTCGGACGGCGCCGATCATCTCTATCTGGCGGGGTACCAGTATGACTCTACCAGTGCTGCAGTGGCGCTTGTGTTGAAACTCGACCTCGACGGGAACATTGGCTGGACACAGACTTGGCGTGCCGTCGATAGCCAGGATGGCGTAGCTGCACGGGGCATCTGTTGTGCCGGGACAGATTCGATCTACGTTGTCGGCGACACCTATGGAGAGTTCGACGGCCAGACGAACGCAGGCTTTTATGACTCCTTTCTGTCGAAGTTCAATGCGGCAGGAGATCGTTTGTGGAGCCGGATCTGGGGCGGCCCCGACTATGAAACGGCCAACGACGTGGCCATGAGCCCGTTTGGCGAAGTCGTTGCGGTTTCTCTGACGACACCGAACCCCGGAATAGCGTGGGAACTGGCCTCGTACACACCGGATGGGAGCCAGGTCTGGACACGAACGTGGGGCACCTCCGCCAGCTGGGAAGGGCCGCGACTGGACGTTTTCGAAACCAACGTCTTTGTCGTTCTCGACGCCGGCGGGGAGTGGGACGGACAAACGAATGCGGGCGATAGCGATTTTGGCCTCGCCAAGTGGAATCTTGACTACCGGCCCGAACTGCAGCCGGCCGGAGCCGCAGGCAGCAACGTGATGTTGGACTGGCGCGGTGCCTGGAATTGCACATTTGACGTGGAGGTCAGCACGAACCTCTGCGATACGAACGCATGGGAGCTACTGGCCGGACAGACAAACCTGCCGGGCTCCGAGTTCATGACGTGCACGGACACGAACGCGCCACGGCTACGGTACTACCGAGTCAAGGCGAGCGAATAGGCGAGGCGGCATGAATACGACGGGAAGATTTCTTCTGACCGGCGCCGGTTTTTCATGCGACTTTGGCGCTCCGCTCGCTCAAGGTTTGTGGGAGCTGGTCTTCAATCATTCTGATGTTCAGGCTTCGGCGGAGTTGCGGAAACGACTCCTATCCGAATTCCGTATCGAGGATGTTTACCACGATGTCATGATAGAATGCGACAGAGACCAGCGAGAGATCATTCATCGTGCCGTGGTCGCGGCGTATGCGACAATAGACGAACAGCTTCGTGAGTGGCGGTTCGACAGAAAAGATCGATCTCTTGTAAACATCCATGAGTTCCGCAATTTCATCCGACGGTTCGCGGGCGAGCAGCGCAATGCGCCCGGCTTCATCTTTACCCTTAATCAGGATCTGCTTCTTGAACGACATTATCTCGGCGATCCAAAGCCCTGCTTACCCGGCGTGACACCTCCGCATTGGTTCTATAGAGTGCCCGAGTACGCCCCCGCAAATGATGAGTATATTGGCATTCCGACGGAATTGCCGGACGGCCTTCAGGAAATCATCAACCGGCGCGGCACGCTCTTCTATCTGAAGTTGCACTGCTCCTGCAATTGGCGACGGGGCGACGAACAATCCCGAATTGTGTTTGGCCGCGCAAAGGAAGAGCAGATCCAGAGCGAACCGCTGCTGCAGGCGTACTTCGACGTCTTCCGAAGAGTCCTGGCGACACCAAATGCGCAACTCCTCATCATCGGGTATGGTTTTGGTGACGAACACGTGAACGGCGAAATCGCACGTGCTATCGAGGAAGCAGGCTTGCGGGTACACATAGTAAGTCCTGCTCCGCAGAAGGACATCCGCGCAACTCTACAGAAAGACCCCGCGGGATCCGCAATCTGGCAACGACTCGCCGGGTATCATCAGTGTACGGTGCTGCAGCTCTTTCCCGGGCACTGCACCATGAGCTTGCACTGGCGCACGCTGAAGGGGGAGTTCTTTGGCGAAACGTGATCGTAGTCAAAGTAACATTATGACTCTTCTGTTACGTTCAGATGTCCTCGCCAGGGCAGGGGGCGGACAACGGCCCGGGGTTGCTCGCCGCCCATCTGCAACAAGCTGGGCTTCACTGGGTTGGCGGGGGTACCCCCTGGCACACCGGAAGCCGTAGTAACGGTAGGCGTTCCGCGGGTTGTCGGTGCGGCGGACACACCTGCGATCTTCAGCTTGGGAAACTCTGGATCTAGGACTATTCCGGAGGGCAAGGTGCAGATTCGCCCTGCAAACAGGGGCTTTCCGGATCGTGCGGGCCCCTGGTGATGCGCGCCACGGCCGTTCTGCTGCCGTTTCCGGACATTTCTGCGGTCGTTTCCGGACACAGACCGGTTCCGGGCCCGGTGCTCTGAAGCAGCTCAACGCCCCGCCTTGATCCTGAAGAAGCCGTGATCGTTGGTGCTGAAGTAGATGACGGACTCATCGTTGGACGTCGGCGGATCGTTGGTGAAGATCGCAATCCAGTCGTCGTTTGTTAGATTCATGGATTCCTCGAGCCACTGCGTCGCGTCAATGCCGCCCTGCCAGTCGATCTGAACACCGCCGGCATCGAAGACGATGTTGGTGATCCATAAGAACGACTCGTCGTTCGTGGGGCAGGTATCGGCGTAGTATTCGGCGAGGTTGTCCATGCCGTCGGAATCGATGTCCCCGGCTGCCCCGTCGTTCCCGTTCGTGCTCAGCGGGTTCAGCCCGTAGACAGACTCCCAGCCGTCCGGCATCCCATCGCCATCCGAATCATCGGATAGCGTCACCTGATAGCTAACGATCTCCGACCATTCACCCCAGAGCGTGATGTCGACCGATCTGCTGCGCAGCGCGACACTGCCGTCGAAGGATGGACCAAGATCCAAGCCCGCATTCCAGGTCAGCGCATGCAGGGAACCGGTCGGCATAGCCTCAACAGCGAACGTCATGCTGTACGGGTCCCCGTCAATCTCGGTCAGCGTCGCGTCCAGCCAGTTCGAGCTGATCGGATCCTGGTATTGCAGGACCGGCAGCGAGTCGTTGCCCTCCGCATCCCAAATCCTGACATCGACCCGGGCCAGGTTCCCACCGGCCGACGGTGAAGGCATGATCCGGGTGATGGGGGCAGTCTGCTGTAGCACATGCGCGGCGGGAGCTTGACCCGATGCCGCCCAGTAAGTCACCTCGCATTGGTTTGGCGCCTGAGGATCGACGCGGAGCCCAACAAGACCCTCGCCCGGGTGTAGGCCTTTGTGGGGTGCCAATTGGTGCCACTCGCTCCCAACATGGAAATCGCTAAACAAGGATCGTTCGAGGTTCGTGGCTCCCTCCGACCAGACATATACTCCCCCGTCGGGTTCACCGGTGAAGAGGAACTCAGCGGAACCGTCATGGATCTCCGCTGCTGCCATGGCATAGGCGGATCTGCCACTGCTCAATTCCATGCGGATTCGCGTCACAGAGCCTTCGGTCCAGTTCGTCTTGACGCCCAGGTAATCCGCCACAACAAAATTATCGCCACTGCTGATGGTGCCGGACCCATCGAGGTCGTCGATGAAGGCGCAGGCTGCCGAAGCAGGCACCCGCCAATTGCCGCCACAGAGCGCCGGGACAAGCCAGTCCATGCGGTTTGTTGCAGGCGGTGAAGGCTGTACGGAAGCAGGATACTCCGGCCACCGTTGATTCATGGCCTGCTTGATCTCGGCCAGGGTCAGCCCACGTGCCCAGATTCGCGCGTCGTCTATCCGGCCCTCAAAACGGGGACCACTACTGTCCCGTGCAATACGGAGATTGCACGCCCGTTCGACCAGACTGTTCGTGACAGGGAACACGTGGCTTCGGACATCCTCTCCGTTCAGGTAAAGTCTCGCTTCCGTCCCATCAAAAGCGAGCGCTGCATGATGCCAGTCACCATTCGTAATACCGCAGCGATAGAGGAGATGCTTCTCAGAAGTATCCAGCGGATGTACCTTGCCTCTCAAGTACCAGCCCTGTCCATCGTAGCCGACGTA
>Ga0272441_10003438_pt1 | contig 30103 bp, 38 predicted proteins | sample SSMProp6N_FD_193582 | JGI IMG/M metagenome (GOLD analysis project Ga0272441, IMG submission 193582) | Marine sediment archaeal communities from Little Sippewissett salt marsh, Falmouth, MA, United States - SSM-Prop-6N | ecosystem: Environmental > Aquatic > Marine > Wetlands > Sediment ... | reverse complement strand
AGCAAGCCCCCTTTTCTTAAACAACCTATTTATCGCGTCCATCCAGAGGCATAGTGTCGAGGGCTCTCCGTGTCGCGCACCGTAAGATTCTACTACCCGTTGCCCAGGTTCCCCAGCGTCTCGGTCACCGGTTCACGCTGCGAGCTCATGTGCGCCCACTGCAGGGCCCACTACCTCGGGCACATGGCCGACGTCAGCAGCCCTGAGAAGCTGAAAAGCTTCTGCGTCGAGCACGAGAGGCGCGGCGGCGCGGGTCTGCTGGTAAGCGGCGGCTCCACGGCCGAAGGCAGAGTGCCTTTGAAACGTTTCCTGCCGACGCTGGCGTGGTTGAAGGAGAACACGAGCCTCATACTGAACCTCCACACGGGGATGCTGGACATGCGGGAGGCCGAGGAGGTGGCCTCCACGGGCGCAGACATGGTCTCCGTGGACATGGTGGGCAGCGACGAAACCCTCAGAGAAGTCTACGGGTTGGAGACGACGGTGGAGGAGTACGGCGCCACCTTGACCAACCTGAGGGACGCGGGAGCCGCTTCGGTTGCCCCCCACATATGCGTGGGGCTGCACTATGGCGAGCTGAGGGGCGAGCGTAGGGCCTTGGAGCAGTCTCTAGTCATCGAGCCCGAGGTCATAGTCTTCCTCGGCCTGATACCCACGGCGGATACGCCGATGTCGGGCGTTGCGCCGCCGTCCATCGACGAGATCGTTGGTTTGGTGGGGGAGGCGAAGAGGCTGAGCCCAGACACCGAGGTCTCCCTCGGCTGCATGAGGAGCAGGGGCTACAAGACGGAGCTGGAGTGGCGGGCCATAGAGGCTGGGGCTGAACGCGTCGCGTCGGCGTCCAGGTCCACCGAGAGCCGGGCCGCCGAGAACGGGTACGAGGTAAAACGTCTTGACGGTTGCTGCGCCACGCCCCGGGCCCTTGAAGACAGGCTAGCCGCCCTATGACTCCAGAGCCATTCTGACGACTTTCACGAAGTCCTCGACGTGGATGCCGAAGAGGGTGACGTCGTTTTCCCGGAAGAAACGGTTTACCGTTTTTTCCAAGTCCGCCGTGGGGGCGCCTTCCAGGGTCTTCTCCAGCTCGATTATGGATGTCTCGGGGTGCATGAAGAAGTCGCCCGTGATCTTGACGCCGATCATGCGGTCTCCCTCGACGTCCAGCTCGGCTGCTAGGAGCTTGCCTCCCGGTATCTTGTACTCGGCCCGCTTCATCTCTGGAACACCCACTCCCTGCTGCTATACTTGTCGTGAAGCCGTTTCACCAGCCGGTTCTCGGCGTCAGTTAGCTCCCCCGGCTGGAGGGCTACGTCGAAGGTGTCCTCGAAGCCTTTGATGAGGGCTTTCCTCGCCTCGTCGAAGCCCACCCGGTGACCAAGGTAGCGTCTGAGGTTGGTGACCCTGTCCTCCACGGCCTGTATGAGCTTGTCGCTTATCTTGGCGTCGCTCACCCGCAGAACCTGGAACATGCGTTTGATGTCGCTGTCCACGAGGACGGTGCCGTGTTGAAGCACGACGCCGTGGCGGCGGGTCTGGGCGTTCCCCGAGATCTTCTTACCTCCGGCGACTATGTCGTTGACGGGCTTGAACTGCGCGTCTACGCCGAGTACGGCGAGACCGTTGGCTATGGCGCCACATATGAGCTCGTATGACTCCAGTATGTCGGCGGGCATCTTGGGGTCCGCCTCGGGGGCGACGACGCTGTAGGTTATCTCGCCGTCGTAGTCATGGTAGACGGCTCCGCCGCCTGTTATGCGGCGAATGACGTCGACGCCGTGTTCCTCGCAGGCGGGGAGGTTGACCTCCTTCTCCACGCTCTGGAAGTATCCTATGCTGACGGCGGATGGGTTCCACCTGTAGAGTCTCACGGTGTTGGGTGTGTTTTCTTTGAGCCGCGCCATGGCTATGGCCTCGTCTATTGCCATCTGTGTGGGCGCGTCCTCGATCCTCATGTCGATGAGGCGCCAGGTCTCTTTCATCGCTGTTACCTTTGTACAGTGGGGTGTATGGGGTTATTTCATTTTCCACCTAGGCAAGCTTAAAGAAAATAGAGGCTTGAGCTCCGTGGGACCCGGATAAGCTAGCTGAAACCATCTAAACTGGTTTTCGGGTTCTAGCTGGATGGTATCATGTTAGCCCCGCAGTCGGGACATTTGGTTTGAAGACACGGTACCCCTCTGACGTGAGTAACCTTCTTACCGCATTTCGGGCAAACACACTGGCTTGGTCCACCGATAGCCTGTCTTCCTCCCCCTCTGCCTCTTCCTCGGCCTCTTTGACTCATCTTAACACCAAAACCAGAAATATGTTCCCCATTATAAAGTGGTTGCCTTTCATGGATCACCAGTTCAGCCCAGTCATCTTCTTTAAAGAGCCTCAGAGCCATAACACGTGCATGAGAACGGTATCCTGATTAGGCGCCCCCCAACTAAGCTGGTGAGCCCCGTCAACTGGGTCCTTTAAGGTCTTCGAGTATCATTCCGACTTCTTCCTCGGTTAGGGGTCGAGGATAGTTGTAGAAGGGGCCTGAGGGGCGTTCGTTGTAGAAGGGGCGGTTGCACCCGGGGCATCCGGTGGTCATGAAAGCCACGCCGTCTCCGAGAACGGGTTCAAGGTCCACGCCGTAGCCGGTTATCCTGCTCTCCTCGTCGAAGCTCAGGTCACCCAGCTCGGCGTGCCCGTTCACTATGAGGTGCCTGGCGGCCTGAATCCGCCTGTACTTGTCCAGCCGGGGTGGGGGGAGGTCTTCAAGCCTCGTTCCGGGGAGGGGCGTGAAAGCGAACAGCACGGTCTTGACTTTCATGTCGTGGAGCCTCTGTATTAGCGTCGCTGCCTCGCGCTCGGTCTCGCCGAGCCCCACGATGAGGTTGCTGCCCACGTTTCCCTCTCCGAAGACCTGTACAGCCGCGTCGAGGGCCTCCATGTGTGTCTCCCAGCGGTAGGGCCCCTTGACGCCAGCCCCCTTTATGTCGTCGAATATCTTCCGTGTGGCGCCGTCGAGGGGTATGCTCACCATCTCGGCGCCGGCCTCCCGGAGCCTGACTAAGGACTCCCGGTCCACGGGGCAGGTGTCCACCGAGACGGGTAGACCCGTCTCGTCTTTCATTAGCCTTACGAGGCTGACGGTGTCGTCAAGGAAGCCGGGGTAGTTGATTACCTGTACGCATACGCGTTCGAAGACGGGCAGTGCGGGAGCCCTGAAGCCCTCCATGACCCTGTCTAGGGGGTAGTCGGGCCACTCGACCCTTGAGAGTCTACCCTTGTCGGCGCTGTGGTCCCTGGCCTGGGCGCAGAAGCTGCAGTTGGCGAGGCAGCTTCCCTTAGTGTAGGTCATGAGGTAGGCGGTGGTGGGTGGCACGGCTATCCTGTACTTCAGCAGGCCGAGTACGCTGGCGGTCCCTATGCTCACCCTAACTCTTTCCGGCTCCAAGCTGTGATTCATGGGTGGGGGCGTGTATTGAAGCTTTACTCTGCCCCGAGGACGCCTAGAAGCTCTGATAGGCGGGATATGCGTGTCACGGCGTCGAGGCTGACGCCTGTGGGCTCTTCGTAGCTGTATGAGGCCCAGTTCCCCTGGTCTATGCGTTTTATGAGGACGGGGTGCATCCCGGCGTTGATGGAGCCCTCAACGTCCACGTCCATGTCCCCGACGTAAACTGCCTCGGCTGGGGCGACGCCGGTCCTAGTCAGGGCCTCGAGGAATATCCCGGGGTCGGGTTTGGCGGCTCCATGTTCGTCTGAGACCACGACGGCGTCGAAGAGGCCCTCGATGCCCAGTTCGGCGAGGAGCTCGTGTATCCTGGGGGCGTGCTCCCAGTTGGTAACCAGACCAACCTTGTAGCGCCTCCGGAGGGTCTCCAAGACTCTTATGGCGTCATGGTCGAGGTACATGCCGTCGTGCCACACCCTGATTATGGAGTCAACAAGGGGCCGGACTTCTTCTGAGGGTATTTCCACGCCGAAGCTGTGGCCCAGCGCCTTGACGCGCCTCATGAATAGGGTCATACCGGGCGCCCTGTACTCTGGCTCAGGGGCGTTGAACAGGGTCTCCAGATGCTTCTTGAACTCGTCCAAGTTCGCCTCTGCGCCCCTGAGCGTCATCTCGCGGTGGAACGCCTGCACCCAGCGCTCCCACGCGGCGTCCACGTCGTCTGAGAGGAGCAGTGTACCGTGAAGGTCGAAGAAGACGCCCTGGATGTGGTCCATTTTCCTTGGATAGGATTGACGGGGTAAAAACGTTAGGTCTGAAGGGACTCGACGAGGTCTACAAGGGTGAACACGTCTTCGCTGGCCACCCGATATAGTGTCCGGGTGCCGTCTCGGCGGCTGCATAGTATCCCCGCCTGCTCCATGAGCCTGAGGTGCCTGGACACTGTGGGCTGGCTCTGCCCTATCACGGGGAGGATCTCGCACTGGCAGAGCTCACCCTCCCTGAGGAGCTCGATTATCCTGAGCCTGTTGAGATCCCCAAGGACCTTGAGGACACTGGCTTTATCCTCTAGTTCAGCGCCCACGGTTAGAATCCCCCGGTCAGTAAGCCGTACACGAGTCCTGAAATGACCGCGGATATAAATGCTAGGAGGCCGTACGTGGCCACTATCTTCCAGCCCACTACCCTGGAGGCGGTTAGGCTGTTGGGGATGTCGTAGGGCTGGCCCATGAGCCAGGCCACGGTGGCGGCGGGGGTCATGCCCAGGTCCATGAGCGCCTTCCCGAGTACGACCTCGATGAGGGTGGGCGTGTAGAGTGGGCCGCCTAGGAGGGCGGCGACCACGACGCCCTTGGGGCCTGAGAGCCATGTCCTCACCAGATCTTCGGGGAAGTAAGCCTGGAAGTAGCTCACCACCACGAGGCCTAATAGGAACGTGGGCAGTATCTGCTTGGCCAGGTAGCCGCCGAACTTCAACGCGTTCCAGAGCCTGTCGTCGAGGGGCTCCTCGATGAGCTCCACGGATGCCTTGGCGTTCACTTTGCCGGTGAGGCGCTCCTCGAACTCCCTGCCCCACCGAGTCCTGGAGATTATGTAGCCTATGGCCACGGCGCTTGCGGCCCCGGCGGCCATGTCTGCGAGGGCGATGGGCCACCCCATGACCTGCACGGTGATTATGTCGGCCAGCAGGTTATTGGCGGGGGCCACCAGAAGGAACGTGAGGGCGGGGCCTATGCCGCTGCCGGCGTAGACGAGGCCAGCAAATATGGGCACCATGGTGCAGCTGCAGACGCAGAAGACGGGGGCGAGGACCGTGGCGAACACGTACGCCCTCCAGTCGCCGCTCCCCATGTACCTGATCATGGTGTCCTGGGGGATGAACTCCTGGAATAGCCCCGACACTATGAACGCGAAGCCGAGGCACAGCCAACCGTGCTGGGCGTAGTCCCAGAGGTAGTGGAGGGGTATCATCCAGAGCGGCAGGGCCCGGAGATCCTCGGCCGTGGCCTGGGGGGTGAGGGTGAGCTTTGCTACGATGCTCCACGCCATGAGCCCGACCACGGCGAGGATGAACCCCAGCATTATGGATGTGCGGGCGAGCCTCTTGGCTTCCATCTAGAGTTCCTTGCGTATCATTCGCTCGATGACGCCGGGGTCGGGGACCTTGCCCATGATCTTGACGACGCCGTTGAGGGCCACGGCGGGGGTGCGTACCACGCCGAACCTGTCCATGGTCTCCTTGGCCATGACATCGAGCTTCTCCACCTCGACTTCCATGTCTTCTGCTTGAAGCTTCTCAACCGCCTTGACGGCGTTATCCATGGTCTGTTTGCACCGCTTGCAGGCGGGTTCTACCCCGATGATTTCTAGTTTGACGACCATGCATCCTACAATAATATTTAGGTATTTAAATATTTAGAAAAGTGAATATTTACGGTATTTACGTCACCTTTAGCGTTCAACGGACGTGGAAAAGACAAGGCGTCATAGGGGCCTTAGTCTAATGGTAGCAGGGTTTCAGTGATGTCGGCGTCTACTCGCTGGGTATTGGCTGTATCTCCATTATCACCTGGCCAGCGGGGTCGGGGCACTCCACGTGCCACGTCCGGGGCATCCAGTCGTCCGGCTCGTCAAGCTTCCTCTGCTTGGCGGGTAGCAGCGGCAGAATGGCGTTGAGGGCCCAGAAGCAGAAGGTCCCCTCGGGTATGCTGAGTTTTCCTCCGCGGACGATGAAGTAGTCGCCCACCTCCATGGTGTCGCAGTGTCCCCTGATCTCCTTGCACACTATCTTCAGGTCTTGCATGGCTGATTCCTCTGGTCGGGCAGGGTTTAAGCGTGGTGGGTATCTAAAGCTGGCCACCAAGATACTGGTAGCCGGTCTGAACCCTTATTAGGGGATATCATTTATTGTCTCTGATTTTCTTTGACGGATAATAGACGCGGCCTGTTCAGCTTCGCGCTGCTGGCCATGGTGGCGACCCACGCGTTGATCCACGCGGCGGGCAACATGAGGAGCACCATGATCGTGGAGATACGGAAGGAGTTCATTTTGAACAACATGCAGATAGGGTTGATAAGCGCCATACCGAGCCTGGTCTCCGTGTTGTTCACGCTGCCCGTGGGGTGGATGAGCGACAGGTATGGAGCCAAGAGGCTGGTGGCCCTAAGCGTCGGTATGGCGGCGGCCGGGGCGTTGATCGCGGGGTTCACCGTGAACCCGGCGATGTACATCGTTGGGCTCGTGCTCATGACGCTTACGAGCACTTTCTATCACCCGCCTAGCCACAGCTACACGGCGCGTATGGTGGATACCTCTGACAGGAGCAAGGCCATGGGGTTCCTCAACGCGGGGGGTACCTTCGGGGTGGCGCTGGGGCCGCTGAGCATCACGGTGCTCATGGGCTGGTTCGCGTTCCAGTGGAGGCAGGTGTATCTGTTCTGGGTGCCCTTCATAGCGTTGGGACTGGGGCTGGTGCTGTTCCTTCGGGACATGAAGGGCGCGGGATCGGATGAGGATAACGGTGAGCGTGTTGAGGGGGAGGTGGAGACGCTGCTGAACAGGGACTTCTTGATGTATCTCTCGGCCTCAGGCGTCCGCCAGTTTGCTTTGATGATGATTGGGACTTTCCTGAGCATCTACCTTGCGGATGTGAGGGGGTGGAGCATCACGGACCTGGGCATCATGTTCAGCGCCAGCAGCGTGCTGGGGCTGGCCGCGTCGCCCATCGGGGGGTACATGGCTGGGCGGTTCGGTGATAAGCGGTGGGCGGTGTTGGCGCTGGGGGTGGGGTACCTGTTCTACATCGCGGCGTTCTTCACGGAGGGGGTGCTGCCGTTCATGGCGTTGTACCTGCTGTACCGTTTCTGCGGAATACTGGGGATGCCAGCCACGGCTTCGTTGACGGCGAAGCTGAGCCCGCCCCGCCAGATGGGGATGGGATTCGCCATCAGTTTTCTGCCTGGGAGCGTGGTGAGCGTCGTTGCTCCGGTTGTGGCGGCGTACATAGCCGATGCTTTCGGGTTGTTCCCTATATTTACGGTGAGCTTCATAGTGATGTTCCTGGGGCTGGCGTTGCTTCAGTTCGGCGTCAGAGTAAAGTAGCTGATTCCATGTAAAACGGAATAAGCTTTTTTATATTTCGTGAAAAACTTTTCTGCATATATTTGGATATAAAAAAGGTGTTATTAGGACTCCTTTTAGTGGAAGAGCCAATTTCCTACTTATTTCGTTTCCTTCTCCCCTAGTTGAAGGTTTTTTGAGAAAAGGTATATTTATTTAGATGTAAATGTAATTTAAATAAACGGTGGAGTTTGTGGATGACATGGTTCTCTATGTAGTTCCAGAGACTACAACTCTCGCCACACCCGGAAACTTGGAGCAGTACGCAGATAGCATAAGAAAAAAGAAGGAGATACCGACCCTCGCAGAAGTATTAGGATCGTTGAAGAAAGACATTGAAGCAGCTGGCGTGAAGAAATGGGAAGCGACCATCGAGGCTTACATTACAGTTGGGAAGAGTGACGTGTTACCAACCGTAGAAGCCGGTATAAAAACAACACTCACCTTCTCTAATGTCTCTGGATAAGAGCCCCATTCAATTTTTTTGCCTAAAACAGGTGCTATGATTGGTTATTCTTATCAAAAATCTTACCTTCTTAAATTGGATAAACCTAGATTCTAGCTTCGAGGCTCCCTCATCCTGATGAGGGCCGCCGCGACCACCAGCCAGTACCCGTAGTTGGGGAGGGTGAGGAAGACGCTGACCCAGTAGCCCTCCTGCACGTAGAAAACGATGACCAGCCCTATGCCCAGCACCAGCATCAACGTGCCGGCCAGGTTATACCCCTTCAAGACCTCCCTGTCCCTGTACGCCGTGTAGATCATCAGGAACCCAGAGAGGAACAGGAAGAAGTTGCCGACGTCCAGCGTGGTAGGCATAGGGACGTATCCGCGTCCAGGCATATAACAAGCCTGATTAACCGCGGCTCCCCACCGGAAAACATGGATAAAAAACTCTTCATAGGCTACACTGTGGCCGCGATGGTAGCCATGATCGTGTTCACCGTATACGGCTTCACCGAGAGCATGCCGGACAACGTGTACACCCGGCACGGCCTACCCTTCACGTGGGGACGGCACCAGACGGTCACCATAGCGGGCCCAGTGGACACGTGGACCGTGAGACTGAACGCGTTGCTCGGCGACCTAGTTTTCTGGTCCGCCTTAGCGTTGACGGGCCCGCTGATGCTGACAAGAGGCGATGGAAAAGAGAAGCCTAGTATAGATTGAGAGGAGCTAGGTGATGACGCCCTTCTTCCTCAGAGCCGATATCTCTTCATCGCCGTAGCCAAGCATCTCGGACAGTATCTCCTCGTTGTGCTGGCCGAGGCTGGGCGCCGCGCATACGTCGGCCGGCGTCCGGGAGAACTTGACGGGGAAGTTGGGTTGTCGGACCCTCCCCGCCCTGGGGTGATCGATCTCCACGATCATCCCCCGGGCCTTGACCTGGGGGTCCTCGACCACCTCGTCCAGCTGATACACCGGCGCCACAGGGACGTTGGCGGCGACGAGGGAGTCCACGACGCCGCGCATCGTCTTGTCAGAGACCCACTCCTGCAGATCCTCGTCGGACTCCAGCTCCCTGCCCGTCAGCTCCTTGAGCCTGTCCACCTGGCCTCCCTCCGCCGCCACGTACACGTAGCCGTCCACCGCCTCGAAGAACCCGAAGAGTATCCCGGCGGTGGGCCTGTCCCTCCATATCTCCCACGCTAGCTTGCCCTCCACCAGGTAGTTGGAGATGGGTATGCCGGTCATGGCTATCATGCAGTCGAGCTGCGCGACGTCCACCAGCTGCCCCTCGCCCGTCTTGTCCCTGTGCCTGAGGGCCGCGAGTATGCCGACAACCGCCCACATCGCGGGGTCGAGGTCGCCGTGCCACTCCGCCGGCCTGACCGGCGGCCCCTCCGGGTCCACGATGTCGCCGGTGATCCTCATCCAACCCGACATGGCCTCCGCGACGGGGGCGAAGCTGGGCCTGTCCCTGTAGGGGCCGTCCACACCGAACCCGCTGAGCGCCGCGTAGATAATGTCAGGCTTCCTGCTCCGTAGATCATCGTAGCCCAGCCCCAGCTTCTCCATGGTGCCCCTCTTAAAGTTCTCGACGACGACGTCCGCGTCCTCGAGGAGCCTATAGAATATCTTCTTGCCTTCCTCGCTCTTGAGGTTGAGGGTCAAGCCCTTCTTGCACCTGTTCAGGTACATAAAGGGGGAGCTCTCGCCGTTGACCAGCGGCGGGTAAAACCTGGACATCTCGCCCCACGGCGGCTCGATCTTGATGACCTCGGCGCCCATGGACGCGAGGACCATGGTCGTGTAGGGGCCGTAGTAGACGTGGCTCAGGTCGAGGACCCTGACGCCTTCGAGTAGCGATGCCAAGTCAATGCCTCCTAGCTGATCTCCCCGCCGTCGAGGGCGAGGAGCCTGTCCCAGTTATCCGTGGTGATCCGCTGGATGGCGTCGGTCTCGTCCTCGGTGAGGTGCCTGAACCTTCCCTGCAGCTTCAAGGCCTCCGAGACCGGCGCCAGCTCCCTCGGCTTGTACGTCAGCCTGAAGCGTCTGCCGTCCTCTATCTCGTAGAGGGGCCAGAGCCCCGACTGCACCGAGAGCCTTGACACCTTTATCGTGTCCTTGGGGTCGAAGCCCCAGCCCGTGGGGCAGGGCGCGTTTACGTGCATGTACTTGAAGCCCTTCAGCTTCTTGCCGTACATTATCTTGGCTGTGAGGTCCTCCGGGTAGGCCACCGACGCCGTGGAGACGTAGGGCACTCGGTGGAGCGCCAGTATGAACGGAAGGTTCTTCTTGGCCTCGCTCTTGCCGCGGCTCTCCCCGGTCACGGGCGTCGTGGCGCTCCTAGCCAGGTACGGCGTCGAGCTGCTCCTCTGGCCGCCGGTGTTCATGTACGCCTCGTTGTCGTAGGTGAACCAGAATATGTTCTCGTTCCTCTCCGCGGCCGCTGAGAGCCCCTGGAACCCTATGTCCACTGTGCCGCCGTCGCCGATGAGCCCCGCTATGGTCACGTCCTCCCTCCCCATGAGCTTGTAGCCCCGGGAGAGGCCCGTGAGGAACGCGGCGGCGCCCTCGAACGCCGGCGCGTAGAAGCTCGGGACCCTGATGTTCATGAATCCCGGCGCGCAGGACGCCACCTCCACGCGGACCGAGTTCCTGCCCAGCGCCTTGTAGACGAGCCTGCCCACGATGCTGCCCCCGCAGCCCTGGCAGGCGGGGTTCCCCGACCAGACCGCCTCATCCTCCGGGATGTCGTTTATGCTCATTCTCTTGCTCAAGTCATTCACCTCCCCACCCAAGTGACGAGGGGCTCAACCGTCTCGCCCCTCGCCGCCTTCAGCGTCCTCTCAGCTATCCTCGATATGTCTTGCACCCGCACCTCGTTCCCGGCGAGCCCAACGTGGTAGCCGTGGACCCTGGGCCGCTCCTCCAAGCCGTAGAGGGCGCTCCGTATGCTGTTATAAGCAACGCCCCCCTCGCCGAGGCTGATGTTCCTGTCCAGCACGCCTATCGCCTCGACCTCCTTCCCTATCCGTGCGAACTCCTCGGCTGGGAACGGTCTCATGGCCTTCAGCTTGACCAGGCCCACGGGCTTACCGTCGCCCCTGAGTCTGTCCACGGCGGCGCGGGCCGTGCTGGCTATGGTGCCCATGGCCACTATGACGGCCCCCGCGTCCTCGCACCGGTACTCGTCCACGAGGCCGCCGTAGCTGCGGCCGAACCGCTTCCCGTACAGCTCGTCCACCTCCTTGATGGCCTTCTTCGCCCGGGTCATGGCCTCCTGGTGGGCGCGCCACCTCCACTGGAGGTCGTGTCCGGCGCCCCACTTCACCATGGTTAGGTGTGAATAGTTTTCGTCGGCGGGGAGCGGCGTGAACGGCTCGTCGATGCCCCTGCCCTCGCTCCAATGCCTCTTGTAGACCCCTATCTCCTCGTCGAAGTTCTCCGGGAGGACGGGGTACTCGCCCACGTAGGGCGGCAGGAACCCGTCCACCTCGTCTTGCTCGGGGATGGCCACCGGCTCGGCGGTGTAGCTGAGCACGTAGCCGTCGAGGCCGAAGGCCACGGGCAGCCTCACCCTCTCGTCCTCGGCCACCCTGTACGCCATGACGCCGGTGTCTAGGACCTCCTGGTTGTTCTCGCAGTAGAGCTGTATCCAGCCGGTGTCCCTCTGGGCCAGTAGGTCGGTGTGGTCGGGCCCCATGGTCCTGACGCCGCGGTTGGCGACGGCCATGACCACGGGGAGCCTGTAACGGGCGGTGCCGTGGAGCGCGTGGTGCATGTACAGCAGCCCAGGCCCCGACGTGGCGGTGAAAGTCCGTGCCCCCGCTATGGAGGCCGCCATGCACACCAGCTGGGCGGTTATCTCGCCCTCGACGTTGACGAACTCTGCGTCCAGCTCGCCGCTTGCCACCATGTCCGACAGGTACTGGACTATGGTGGTCTGCGGCGTTATGGGGTACGCGGAGATGAGCCTGGCCCTCGCCAGCTTCACCGCGTACGCCACGGCCTTGTTCCCCACCATGACTTCAGACTTCAACGCTTAGACCTCCTCCAGCTTCATCTCTATTGCATCCACGGGGCACTCCTCCGCGCAGATGCCGCAGCCCTTGCAGTAGCGGTAGTTCACCTCTGCCTTTTCCTCCACCATGCTTATCGCCGTCTCGGGGCAGTAAACCCAGCAACGCTTGCAGCCTATGCACTTGTCCCGGTCTATCTCCGGGGTGTAGACCCGCCAGTCGGCGACGTCCCGGGAGTACGATATTATGGGCTCCGTGGACCGTGCCTCCCCTCGCTCCATCTTTGGGACCTGCGACGCGTCCATGGGCTCGGAGACCTCCTCGTACGCCTGACGCATGGCCATGATGTTTGACTTCACTATCCTCTCGGGGAACTCCCTCCTCACAGCCTCCTCCAGCGACACCAGGTTGACTAGACCCGTTACCTTGGCGAACGCCCCTAGTATGGCGGTGTTGGTGATGGGCCGCCCCAGCGTCTCCAAGGCTATCCTGGTGGCGTCCACGGTGGCGACCCTGAACTCGCCGCTGAGCCCGGCCTCCATGTAGGTCCCCGGGTGGTTCACCAGCACCAGGCCGCCGTCCTTCAGCCCCTGGGTCACGTCCACCGTCTTGCCTAGCAGGGGATCCAGCACCACCACTATGTCGGGCTCGTGGACCAGGTCTCTCTCCTTGATGTGCTCGTCGGCTATCCTGCAGAACGCGACGACGGGCGCGCCCCTGCGCTCCGTCCCGTACTGGGGTATGGCCTGGGTGTACTTGCCGTCTATATGGACGGCCGAGGACAGCATCCTAACGCCGGTCACGGCGCCCTGCCCTCCCCTACCGTGGAAACGTATCTCGATCAACGGGTTATACTCCTTCGAATGAATTTATTGTATGGATATTAAACGTTTAACTATCCGTCGAAACGAGTCCGACGGGAGCCCATCGCCCCGGGAAGCCAAACCACAAATAGGCTCCGATGGATTTTGACGTGGTGATAGAGTTGAGGTTCCCGGTCACCCCGGCCACGAGGCAGCTCGACGAGGCTGGCGCCGAGTACACAAAGCATCTCTACGAATACAGGGAGTCGGGCGCCGTGGCGGCGGCCAGGCAGATGGGGGTGGACATGCACGCCGTCGTCAAGACGCTGGTCATGGAGGACGACGCGGGGAACCCGTTCATGGTGCTCATGCACGGCGAGAAGGAGGTGAGCCTCAAGGAGCTGGCGCGGACCATGGGCGCCAGGAACGTGGAGACCACGAGCAGACGGGACGCCCAGCGCCTCACCGGCTACACGGTGGGCGGCATAAGCCCCTTCGGCGCCAGGAGGCCGCTGCCGGTCTACGTCCAGTCCACGATACTGGGGCTGCCCTACCTCTACATCAACGCGGGGCGCCGAGGCTTCATCGTTGGCATGAAGCCCGAGACCTTGGTCAGCCTCCTGAACCCTGTGCCCGTGGACGTCGCACGCTGACCGGGCGCCTCTGAAAGATTTTTTAAACGCAAAAAGACGTTATGCGGGAAGCGGTGTAAACGTTGACCAAGTACGACAGCATACTCATCAAACACGGGTTCCTGCTCACCATGCAGGGAGACGGCCTCGGCACTATAGAGGACGGCGCCGTAGCCATAGAGGGAGAGGACATCGTCGCGGTGGGCCCCACGGACGAGGTGGCTAAGGCACACGGCGGCGCCGAGAAGGTAATCGACGCACGGGGGAAGGCGGTGCTCCCGGGGTTCGTTGACGGTCACATCCACACGGGGCTCAGCCTCCTCCGAGGCGAAGCCCAGGACGTCCCAGAGATAGAGTGGATGCTCAAGACCATGGCGCCTTTCACCGGGCACAGGAAGCCCGAGCACGGCGTCAAGGGCACGGCGCTGGGGGTCCTGGAGGCCGTGAAGGCGGGGACCACCACCTTCGGCGAGATAGGAGGCGACATGGGGGCCGCCGCTGAGGAGGTGTTCATACCCTCCGGCGTCCGGGCCAACCTGGCCAACACCATCAACGAGATCGGTCCCGGCAGCAGGCCAGACGCCAACAAGCCCTACATCTTCTACGAGGACGTTGGCGAGGCACGGTTCAGGGAGGCCCTGGAGCTCATCGAACGCTACGACGGCACCGGCGACGGCAGGATAACGTGCATCCTGGCTCCCCACGGCGCCGACATGATGAGCCGGGAGCTGCTGCTCAGGGTCAAGGAGAAGGCGGCCGAGTTGGGGAAGCTGGCTCACATCCACGTCGCCCAGGGGGGCCGCGAGGAGATACAGATGAGGCTCAGGTACGGCACCACCACCATAAGGTATCTGGACAGCATCGGGTACCTGGACGACGGGCTCATCGCCGCCCACTGCCACCAGACCACCGACGACGAGGTGGCGCTGCTGGCCAGCCGCGGCGTCAGGTACGCGTCGTGCCCAGCCAGCATAGCCGGCATCGACGGCATAACGCCGCCCCTGGCCCTGTTCCTGCGGAGCGGGGGCAGGTACGCCACAATCGGCAGCGACCAGGCGCCGGGCAACGGCCACCACAACATGCTCGTGGAGATGAAGGTGGCAGCGCTCCTCAACAAGACACGGCACAGGGACCCCACCGCGCTGCCGGCGTGGAAGATGCTGAGGCTGGCCACCGTCGAGGGAGCCACGACGCTGGGCCTCGGCGACAGGGTGGGCAGCCTGGAGCCGGGAAAGAAGGCCGACGTCATTCTGCTGGATCTGAAGGCGCCCCACATGACTCCCGTGCTGTTGAAGCCGGTGAGGAACGTGGCGCCCAACATAGTGTACAGCGCCAGGGGCGACGAGGTCACCGACGTGATTATCAACGGCGCCATGGTGGTCGAGGACAGGAAGGTGACCACAATGGACGAGGAGAAGGTGGTCTCCGAGGCCCAGAAGGCCGCCGAGGAGATCGCGTACAACGCCGTCGAAGACTATATGGCGGCGGACAGCGTCCTCGCCAAGGCCGTCCGGAAGGGGCTCATCTAGCCTCTCCCCGTTCCAGCCGTCTGCCCTCGGTCCATATGGCCAGTATGAGGCCGCCTATGACGGCGAGGGCGTAGTGGTACACGTTGAAGGAGAGCAGCTGGTACACGAGCTCCTCAAGCATTATGTCGGCTATCGACGGGTCCTCCAGAAGGAAGCCCCAGATGGGCAACATGCTCACCAAGGAGCCTATAATTTTGCCGGCGAGGAAGCCACCGAGGAACGCCACCACGTGCTCACGGTTCACCGCGTCAGCCATGGTATTGATGGATGGGGATTTCTATTAAAGGTCTAGCCTAGGCCGAGCTGTAGGAGCTGAACCAGACCGGGCTTACCCACCGCGCCTACGGTCTGCCCCACGGGCTGGCCGCCCCTGAAAACCATGAAGTTGGGGATGCTCATGACGCGGTACTTCATGGCCGTGCCCCGGTTGTGGTCCACGTCCAACTGGGCTATGTACGCCTTGCCCTTGTACTCCGTCGCCAGCCGGTGGATGACGGGGGCCATCATCCGCCTCATCATCTGCCGCTTAATCTTCTCAAGCTCATCGTCGGCGCTCATCAGAGACACGTTATAGATGGGTGGATTATGAAGGTTGCCTGTCCGGGCTAATCCGTTTCGCCCCAGTTCTCCTCTATGAAGCCCTCCCTGCCGGACAGCCTCTCGTAGAGGCGGAACCTGGCCGCCTGCTTCCTGTAGTAGTCCTGGTGGTACTCCTCGGCGCGGTAGAAGGTGCCGAGAGGCAGTATCTCGGTGACCACGGGGTCTTTGAACCTGCCCGACTCGTTCAGCGCCTCCCTTGACTCAAGGGCCAGCCTCCTCTGCTCCTCGCTGCCGTAGAATATGGCTGTCTTGTACTGGTTGCCCCTGTCCGCGAACTGTCCGCCGGGGTCCGTGGGGTTCACGTTCCTCCAGAACACGTCCAGCAGCTCGCCGTAGCTCGTCTTCTCGGGGTCGTAGTACACGCGCACCGCCTCGTAGTGGCCGGTCTCGCCTGTGCAAACCTCCTCGTAGGTGGGGTCCTCCGTGTGGCCTCCCGTGTAGCCGCTCACCGCCTCTACGACGCCCATGGCCTCCTCGAAGCCGGCCTCCATGCACCAGAAGCAGCCGCCTGCGAAGGTCGCCGTCTCCAGCCCCTCCAGATCCTCTGGACTATTCGCCTCCACGTCTTCCTCGCCGGTAGAGGCCACATACGCGCCTCCAATCACCAGCAACAGAACGGCCATCGCTATGAAATTCAATTGTTTCATGTGACGGGATCAGAAACTAAGCTAACCGCGGAATATATACCCTGATAAAAGGTTGGAGCCCGCTACTTCTTCAGGCTCTCGGTGTAGTCGGGGCGCGTCGAGTCGTACTTGTGGGCGCCCTCGGGGTCCCCCATGACTTTTTCGAGGTGCTCCTCGTAGCCCTCCCAGTCCCCCGCCTTCTCGTGGAAGTCGATGTAGTTCTGGGGCATGGGGTGGGTGCCCACCACCACGGGGAGCCCCACGTAGTCCTCTATGTACCTTTTATGGTCCTCCAGGTAGGGGCACGGCGGGTAGCCCGCCAGGTAGCACGACGCCAGGTATATGACCTCGGCGCCGTACTTCTTCATGTCGGCGGGGGAGAACTCCAGCCGCTCCCCGGGGCAGCCGCCGCAGGTTATCCAGCCCACCACCTCGATGGGCTCGTCGTCGGCGATGTCCTTGAAGACGCCGTCCCGCTCGTTGATGGCCCTGAAGCACTTGTTGCCCGTGCACTTCCGGTTCCTGTCGCATATCATTATTCCTATTTTAACCATGATGGATCAACAAGGTTTGTTAGCCGAGCCTAAAAACGCTTCCCTGTCAGACGGGGCTGATACTCTTTATATTTCATGCCGCGTAGAAGGTTGCCGACGCCTTGACAGACGAGAACGTCTTCTCCCAGCTGTGCCGCCCCGTCAGGAGGCTCATAGACCAGAAGGGCTTCGAGGACCCCACGGAGCCCCAGCGGAGGCTCATACCCAGGGTACTGGAGGGGAGGAACGTGCTCCTCATATCGGCCACCGCCACGGGGAAGACGGAGGCCGCCATGCTGCCCGTCCTCCACAGGTTCCTCCTCAGCGGCGGCAGGCAGCCAGGAATCAGCATCATATACATCACTCCGCTCCGGGCGCTGAACAGGGACATACTGGAGAGGATGACGTACTGGTGCAACAGGCTGGACATCAGGCTCGGGGTCCGCCACGGCGACACCAGCCAGAGGGAGCGCAACTACATGAGGCGCAGCCCCCCAGACATGCTCATCACCACCCCCGAGACCCTGCAGGCGGTGCTCCAGGGCCGCACCATAAAGAACCACCTGAAGACGGTGAAGTGGATCGTCGTTGACGAGATACACGAGCTCGCCGACAACAAGCGCGGTAGCCAGCTCAGCCTGGCCCTGGAGCGGGTGAGGGCGGTGGCCGAGAACGATATACAGTTCATCGGTCTCAGCGCCACAATAGGCAGCCCCGAGAGGGTTGCCCAGTTCCTAGTCGGCGAGGGGAGGGAGGTGGAGATCGTTCAGGTCTCGGCGCTCAGGGACACCCGGTTCGACATAGTCTACCCCGAGCCCGGCGCCGAGGACGAGGAGCTGGCCAGGAAGCTGTTCACCCACCCCGAGGTGGCGGTGCGGCTCAAGGTCATGAAGGACCTCATAGAGCAGCACGACACGACTCTGATATTCACCAACACCAGGAGCACCACAGAGGCCCTCACCAGCAGGTTCAACCTCTGGGACACCGGGTTCCCCCTGAGCATCCACCACGGCAGCCTGGCTAAGACAAGCAGGATAGCCACCGAGAGGGGCCTAAGGGCCGGCGACCTCCGCACCGTCATCTGCACCAGCAGCCTGGAGCTGGGCATCGACATAGGCGCCATCGACCTGGTCATACAGTACAACAGCCCCAGGCAGGTGACCAGGCTCCTCCAGCGGGTGGGCCGCAGCGGCCACAGCATAACCGAGACCAGCAAGGGCGTGATAGTGGCGATGAACAGCGACGACGCGCTGGAGAGCATGGTCATCTGCCGCCGCGCTTTGAAGGAGGTCATGGAGCCCCTGGAGGTCCCCGAGAAGCCGTATGACGTTCTGGTGAACCAGATCATAGCCGAGCTCATGCAGAGGAGCAGGCTCTACTTCCTCCAAGTCAAGAACCTGTTCGACCACGCCTACCCGTACAGGGAGCTAACAGAGGAGGACGTGTTGAACGCGGCGCGGTACATGCATGACAGGTTCCCCCGGCTGGCGTGGCTCAGCGAGGAGGACGAGGTAATGATCAAGCCCCGGGGCAGCCGCAAGACCATGTACAGGTACTTCTTCAACAACCTGAGCATGATCCCCGACGAGAAGGACTACCTAATCGTCGACGTGGACGAGGACAGCCCCGTCGGCATCCTCCAGGAGGCGTTCGTCGCCGAGTACGCCAAGCCCGGCGTCAAGTTCACCCTCAGGGGCCGCCCCTGGAAGATACTCAACATACACAACGACAAGATATACGTCCGCGGCGAGGACGACCCCACGGGCGCCATACCCAGCTGGGTTGGCGAGCAGATACCCGTGCCCCTAGAGGTGGCGCTGGAGGTGGGAGAGATAAAGGCATACGTGGAGAAGAGCCTCGACCAGGGCATGGGTGTGGATGAGATAGCCGCCGAGCTCCACCTACGCTACCCGGCCAACGTGGCAACGATAAAGAGGGCTATCAAGGAGCTCGTTGAGCACCACGGCAGAGGCTACAGTGTGCCCACCGATAGGCGGGTGGTGGTGGAGGACTGGGAGGACAACGTAATCATCCACGCCAACTTCGGCAGCCTCGCCAACAGGACCCTCGCCAGAATCGTGGGCCACATAATCAGCGAGGAGACCGGGTACCCCGTCGGCGTCCAGCAGGACACCTACATGGTGATAACCCAGACCGTGGGCAACGTGGACGCCCGGTACGTCGCCCGGTTGCTCACCAGCCTCGCCCAGGGCGACATGGAGGCCGTTGTGGGGGAGGCCGTCACAAAGACTGGGCTCTTCAAGAAGCGGCTCATCAACGTCGCACGGAAGGCGGGGGCCCTCAGCAAGTACGCCAACTTCAGCAACATCACCCTGGGGCGGCTCATGAAGAGCTTCGAGGAGACCATCATCTTCGAGGAGGCCATGAAGGACACCCTCAGGCAGGACTTGGACGTCGAGGCCACCATGGGGCTGCTCCGGCGGATGGCCGACGGCGACATCGAGGTCACGGTGCTGGAAACCGGCGGCGAGGTGAGCCCCCTGGGCAAGCTGGGCGTGGACAGCATAACCATGAAGACCGACATAGTGCCCCCCGAGAGGCTGACCAGGATCATCATGGAGTCGGCGAAAGCCAGAATATACAACGAGACCCGGGTCCTCGCGTGCCTCGGGAAGCGGGACTGGCTGGAGGAGCGGCAGACGAAGGACTACCCCGAGAAGATAACTTGCCCCATATGCGGCTCCACCGAGGTAGGGGTCTTCGACAGAACTATGGAGGAGGTGGCGGAGCTGCAGTCCACCACAAGGAGGAGCAGCAAGGAGCCGCCCAGATGGTGGCAGAGGGGCGTGGACGCCTCGAAGCTGGTGTCCATGTACGGCAGGAGGGCGGCCATAGTGGCGTCGGCGAAGTACGTTGACCTCACCGAGGCCTGGGACATCCTCGCCGAGACCCAAGGCGAGGGGGACGAGTTCTTCGAGCGCATCGTGGAGGCGGAGCGTGAGGCTCTACGAAGACGCTTCATGTGACCAACATAATTAACAAACCATATAGGGTGTCGAGACAACTCTCAAGCCATGAAGAACATAGGGATGCTCACCATCGGCCAGAGCCCCAGGAAAGACATCGTCCCCGGGCTCAAGGAGATACTTGGAGAGGGCTACGAGATCGTGGAGGCGGGCGCCCTGGATGACCATACGCTCGAAGACATCAACAAGATTGACCTCAACCCCGAGCACTACATACTCGTCAGCCGTATGCGGGACGGCACCGAGATAAAGATCACCAAGAAGTCCGTCATCCCCCTCATGCAGAGGCAGCTGGACAAGATCGAAGCCCAAGGCGTCAGGCTCACCGTCGTCATGTGCACAGGCAAGTTCCCCCAGTTCAAGAGCGAGGGCCTCGTCGTCACCCCCAACGAGATACTGAGAGGCGTCTTAGAGGGAGCCCTCAAGGCGGGCAGGCTCGGCGTCGTCTTCCCAGCAGCCGAGCAGAAAGCCTACGCGGACAAGGAGTTCGGTCGGCCCGGCGTAGAGGTCTACGCAGACTCGGTCTCGCCCTACGAGGCAGGCGACGTCGAGGGCCTCATGAAACGGCTCAAGGAAAGGGACCTGGACTTGATCTTCCTGAACTGCTTCGGGTTCCCCGGGTGGCTCAAGGAGAAGGTGGTAGAGGCCACCGGCAAGCCGGTGATACAGAGCAACGCGTTAATAGCCAGGGTCCTGAAAGAGCTGGTCCCCGGGTAGGGGCCCCTCGTCCTCCTCGTCTTCCCAGCTCATCTTCACGCGCGGCAGCTCCCTGCCGGGCCTTAGCCCCCTGGCGACGATGTACCGCTCCGCGCTCTGCTTCCGCGACGCCTTTGGCTTGTAGTTCTTGACGTACTCGAACATGGCCTTGACTTCTTTGATGTATCTCTGGTGTTCGCCGCCCTGGAATATCTTGACCACGAACCAGCCGTCCGGCTTGAGCAGCCTGTCCGCTATGCGTAGCGCTATCCGGGCCAGGTCGATCTGCCTGTACTGGTCCACGCTCCAGTCGCCTATGACGTTTGGGGCCATGTCGCTCAGGATCACGTCCGCCTTGCCTTCGAAGTAGCCGATAACCTCCTCCTGGACGGCGGGGTCCCTCATGTCCCCCACGACGGTCACCACGTTGGGCTGCCATAGCGGCTTGATCTCGTCGAGGTCCACGCCGACGACGAGCCCGTCCTCCGGGACGTGCTCGGCGGCGACCTGAAGCCAGCCACCGGGGGCCGCGCCCAGGTCCAGCACATACACTGCCTCGTCGAAGACGCCGAACCTGTTCTGAATCTGCTTGAGCTTGTACGAGGCGCGGCTCCTGTAGCCCTCCTCCTTGGCGCGTTGATGGTAGTGGTCGTTCCTGCGCTCGTGCATCCACCTGCTCATGTCCACGGGCAATAACATGTGGGCGTTAATGAAGATTGCCCGGAGAACCTCATAAACCCGCCCCTAAAACCGTTGAGACATCAGCCAGGACTGAATCTCTGTCACTCATTTATTAAAAGCCGTTCCCAAACCACCTGTATGAGCAAGACTAAGGAGAACCTGAAGGCGGCGTTCGCTGGAGAGAGCGAGGCAAACCGCAAGTACCTGGCCTTCGCCAAGAAGGCCGACGACGAGGGCTACCCCCAGATAGCCAAGCTGTTCAGGGCGGCCTCCGCAGCCGAGACCGTGCACGCCCACAACCACCTAAGGATCATGGGCGGCATCAAATCCACGGAGGATAACCTCCAAGAGGCCATCGGCGGCGAGACATACGAGTTCAACGAGATGTACCCAGAGTTCCTCGACGTAGCCGCCGAGGAGGGCGAGAACACGGCGTCGTGGAGCTTCAACGTGGCCAACGAGGTAGAGAAGATTCACGCGGGCCTCTACGAGGCCGCAGCCGAGACCATCAAGAAGAGCAAGGACCTGCCCAGCGTGGACTACTACGTCTGCAAGGTGTGCGGCAACACCGTGGAGGGAAGCCCGCCAGACAAATGCCCCATCTGCAACGCCCCCTCGAAGAGCTTCTTCAAGGTGGACTAGCCACCCAACACTTTTTTCAACTCACCCACAGAAGCGTCCGTCTTTATGGCCCTGTCCCCGTAGTGAGCCCTGGCAACCCTGAAGCCGGCCTCCCTGATCCTGGTCAAAGCCTCCTCCGTCGCCATAGACCTTGTCCCCAACTGTGAGCAGACGCTGTCTATGTCGTAGAACCACGGCGGGTACCCGCTCTCGTCCACCGCCATCCGTACCAGCTTCACTGCCTTCGAGCCCGCCAGATGACTCAACGTGGAGTCCTCCAGCATCCGTGAAAGATACTCTGGGTCCGACTGCTCCCCCAGCCACAGCGGCCCCCCGACCCTGGTCTCCGAGCCGCACACCGTGCACTGCTCCGCCTTGTTGTCCATCGACGTCTCCCTGTGGAGGCACTCGGGGCAGTACTTGATGTACCCGGTCTGGGCGAGCCGGGCGTCGGCCCGCCGCTTCCCCCGGTCGAGCTTGCAGTAGACCCGGACGTAGTGGTCCGAGTAGTAGCTGAACAGGGGGGTCGCCGCCCTCTCGTGGACGGCCGCCGCCTTCACGACCGCCCCGGTGAGCAGCCGCACCGCAGTCTCGTGGCAGAACCCGCCCGCGAGCGGCGCAGCCCCGTACTTCCTCAAGCAGGCCCCTGGGTTCACGCCGCAGAGCGGCGCCATGTCCGTCGCGGTGAAGGCCACGACGCCGTGGTTCCTCACCGACCGCACGGCGGTGTCCATGAAAGGGGCTGGGGACCCGTAGGGGTCCACGTCCACGTAGTCGAGCCTCCCCCCGGGGTAGCAGTGGAGGGAGAGCAGGAGGTTGGCGTCCAGGAGCCGGAAGCCCACCCTGTCGGAGACGCCGTTCCTCTCGGCGTTGAGTTCTCCTAGGCGGACGGCGCTGGGGCTCAGGTCCCCCATCACCACCCTCTCGACGCCTTCAACCTCCAAGGCGAGCCTTATGCCCCTAACGCCGCTACCGGCCATGGGCTCGCACGCGGCGACGCCGCGTCCCAGGCCCCTCTGGTGGGCCCGGAGAACCAGAACCGCTGTGTCCCTGTTGGTCTTCATCACGGGGTTGTAGAAAACGGGCGCCATGCTTCTCAGCCGCTGCTCGGGCACCCCGGCGGAGTCCTCCAGCCTGGGTACGAGCAGCCTCACCCTTCCCTCCGTCACCTCCTCCACGGGATACCCGACGGCCATACCGAAACCTTGAGGAGGGCGCGTTAATTACTTTACCTCGACGCCCAGGCGGCCGCAGAGGGCCCTTATCGCGTCCCACGTCGAGTCCGGCACCGGTATGCCCTCCCTGAGGCGCCTCTCCTTGGACTCCTTCTCGGGCTCGCCGGGCACCATCACCCGTTCACCGGCGACGGCGGGGAGAGCCTTGACCCTGTCCAGCAGCTCCGCGGTTCTCCCTTTGAACTCGTCGAGTCCCACGAAGGCCTCGGGGTTCACCGCCATCATGAACACGCCGTTGGGGGACGGAGGCGTGGTCACCCCTGAGAGCCCCGTCCGTGAGCCCGTCAAGACGGCCCCCAGCAGCTCGCTCGCCATCTGGAGGCCCTGGCCCTTGTAGTCGCCGAAGGGAAGCAGCCAGCCGCCCTCTAACGTGGCGTTGGGGTCATCCGTGACCCGGCCGTACCTGTCCCTCACCCAGTGCCGAGGTATCCTGCTCTTCTTGGCCCTGGCGACGGATACCTTACCGGCGGCCACCACGCTGGTGGCGTAGTCGACGAGGAAAGGCGTGTCTGAGCCCGTGGGGACGGAGACGCTGAAGGGGTTCGTGCCGAACGCCTTGCCCAGCCCGTTGTGGACCGAGACTGCGGGGTGCCCCACGTTCACGTAGAAGTTTGCTATGATGTCATGCTTGGCCGCCCACTCCGTGTAGTACCCTATGCGGCCTATGTGGTTGCAGTTATACGCGCCGACTGCCGCCACCATGTGCTCCCGGGCCTTCAGCACGGCTGTCTCCGCGACCTTCATCGCGGTCACCTGTCCGAAGGTCCATCTGCCGTCGATGAAGGCCGAGGACGGGGACTCCTTTACGACGATGGGCTCCTCGTCCACCTTGATGTGACCCTCCTCGATGCGGTTACTGTACATGACGTAGTAGTGGACGCCGTGGCTGTCGTGACCTGTGAGGTTCGCCTCCACGAGTGTCTCCACGAGGAAACGGGCGTGCTCCTCCGAGGCGCCTTGAGCCTTGAATATCTCGACACCCAGATCCCTAAGCTCGTCGACGGGTATGACGACCATGGACAATAGATGATGTGTGTACGGTAAAAAAGGGTTGGGAGGCTACTTGATTAACCTGCCGAACCCGTCTAGGAACGACCTGATGTCCTCCTCCTCGATGCCGTAGTGGGTGACCAGCCGCGTGTTTGCGCCTCCACCCCTAACCTTCCAACCCAGTTCAGAACACGATTTGATCCATCTATCCTTATCCAAGCCGATCGAAGTGAGATCAATATAGACCATGTTGGTCTGAACATCGTTGTTGATCTTAACGCCTAGCTCCGATAATCCCTTCGCCAGGAGCTTCGCATTTCTGTGGTCTTCTGCCAGCCTGTCCACCATCTCGGTGAGCGATATTATGCCGGGGGCCGCTATTATGCCGGCCTGCCTCATGCCGCCGCCCAGCATCTTCCTGTACTTGCGGGCCCTGTCCACCAGGTCCTGGCTGCCCACCACTAAGCTGCCGACGGGCGCCGAGAGGCCCTTGCTCAGGCATATCTGGATGGTGTCAGAGTACTGGGCCAGCTCCTTGACGTCTAAGCCCAGCGCCACCGAGGCGTTGAATACGCGGGCGCCGTCCAGGTGCAGCCCCAGGTCGTTCTCCTTGGCCACGTCCCAGTTACTCTTCATCTGCTCCGGGGTGAGCGCTATGCCGCCCGCCGAGTTGTGGGTGTTCTCAACGCAGACGAGGCTCGTCCGGGGGTAGTGGATGTTGTCGGCCCTGATGGCGGCCCTTATGTCGTCTGGGTGCATCCAGCCCTTCTCGCCTTTGATGGTGCGGGCCATGAGGGAGCCCATGACGGCGAGGCCGCCCACCTCGTTGACGTAGATGTGGCTTCTCTCCTCGAGTATGATCTCGTCGCCCCTCTGGGTGTGGGCGAGTATGGAGACGGCGTTGCCCTGGGTGCCGCTCGTGACGAAGAGCCCCGCCTCCTTGCCAAGCATCTCGGCGCCCAGGGCCTCAAGCTCGTTGACGGTGGGGTCATCCCCGTAGACGTCGTCCCCAAGCTTGGCCCTGTATGAAGCCTCCCTCATCTCTGGGGTCGGCAGCGTCACCGTGTCGCTCCTGAAGTCTAGGTTCTTCTCGACCAAATTTATCGCTTAAAGGGGTGTCGTGGTTGCTTAAGACGTTTCGCGCCGCCACCAGCCTTTACGGTCGCCATCGATGTTCGGCCGCGTGGTCAACCCCACCGCGTGGCGCTGCGGAGGGCCATCGCTATGTGCCTGTTCCCGTTCCCGAACACTGGTGAGCCGTGCCCCGAGAGCAGGTACTCGACGTCAAGCTGGTCCAGCTTCCTCAGGGACTCCACGATCGCCTCCTGGCTTCCGCTCTCGCCGTCGGTTCTCCCGTAGTACCCGTCCGGGAAGACCGTGTCGCCGCTGAAGAGTATCCTGTGCTGGGGGTTGTAGAGGCTCATGCTGCCCGACGTGTGGCCCGGCGTCCAGAGAACCGTGAGGGGCCAAAGCTCGGTCTCTATGACGTCTCCCTCCCGGGCCTCGACCTGGTTGTCTCCCAGGCGTGACGCGATGTACCGGGTGTCCTCCTCGTGGACGTAGACGGGGGGGTCCGCCCTCTGGAGTATGAGGAACGTGCCCATAGCGTGGTCGTGGTGGGCGTGGGTCAGCACCACCTTACCGACGTTCGTGGGCTCGACCCCCAGCTCGGATAGCTGGGGCCACACCGGGTTCATGGCGTTGCCGACTCCCGTGTCTATGACCGTGGCGTTCTCCCTGCCGACGACGTATATGTTGCTGCAGAGGCCCAAGCCGACTATGAGGGACACACCCTTCAGGGCCTCCGCGTAGTCTCCTAGTCGAACGATCTTCGGCAACGGGATCGTGAAAGGGAGCGTGCGACGGGTTATATTTGTTGCTAGTGGAGCTTCCTGAGCCTAACCCTGAGCAGGAGGTAGCTTCCCTCGTAGTCCGACTCCAAATCGTCCACCAGGCAGTTGGACGGGACGTCGTAGACCCTCATGAATCCGGTGTCCCGGGAGCTGAGGAGCCTGAGCCTCCCCTCGTCCTCCTCTATGTAGATGCTCCCCTCGAGTCCCTGCGGTATCTCGGTGGTTATCATGTACTCGATGGTCTCGTAGAAGCTGCTCAACGGGGTGCCCTCGTGCATCGTGTATATCTCCTCGTCCCACCCCGCGGGGCCGCCGCGCCTCAACGCGAGGTACACGGGCAGCAGCGTCGAGGCCATGAAGAACACGAAGAAGGCCACGCCCAAGATGAGGGCTGCGGTCCCGCCGGCGCCGAACATGAAGAAGGGGAAGACGACGACGGTCGAGTTTGGGGGCGTCACCGCGTAGGCCACCACCATGAGCCCAAGCATGATCAACCCGAAGCCGGCCACCAGCAGAGAGGCACTGACTTGGGGGGCACGTCTCGCCCTCGACGCGCCCGAGCACTTCACGCAGGCGTCTGCGTCTTCGTCGTAGCACCTCTCGCACACGAACCGTTTGCACTTGCCGCAGAGGATGTCGGCGCCCTCGTCGCCGCACACAGCGCATCTCCTAGTCATAAGCCTTGTCTACCATCCGATCAAGTCAGAACTTATCTGTTTCGAAACCATGTACAGCATTATCACCGCTATCACGGCCAGGGCGGCTATTATCCATTTCCTGCCTCCCCCCACAATGATGGGTATGGGGCCTATGAGGATTACGCCCACCGCCTCGCCGTCCGCCTCCCCCGTCCCAGCCCTGAGGCTGAGGTACACGAGGTAGACGCCCACCGCGACGAGGGCCACGCCGGCGAAGAGAAAACCGCTGGACACTTCCATCTAAAGCACCCTCCCTACTGCCCGGACTCCTTTTTTAAACCTTCCTACACGCTCCACAGGGCCGCCTTGCCCATGTACTCGTGGATGTCCCACTCCTTGACCCGGGTCTTCTCCACGTCCACCACGTATATGCTGTGGATGCGGGCGTTCCTTATCTACTCCAGGGTCACCGGTGGGCTGGTGTAGTACATGTCACAGAGCGTCTTGATGTGGGCCACCTCCTCGTCGGTCCTGAACCGGGGGGGCTTGGTGAGGCTCCCGGGTATCTGCATTATGTAGTGAGGCGGGCTCGCCAAGACGAACTTGTTGGCGAAGCTGCTATACCTCGTTATCTTGCTGGACACCCTCGCCCTCAGGTAGTTCATGGGGTCCAGGGCGTGGTCGGGGGGCACGAACCCGGTCTCCACCTCCACTATGAGGCTGCCGTAGCCCTTCCTTGCGTAGACGTCGGTGCTTATGCCGTTGAGGTTGTACTCTATCTCGACGTCGAAGCCGTCCTGGACGAGGTACATGGCGGCCACGAGCTCCAGCGCGCTGTGGTTGATCTTGACCACGTTCCGGGCGTTCATCTCGACGAGGTCGTCCCGTAGGCCGAGCATCTTGTCGTACTCCTCGTCGTCGAGCCCGTCCCTCATCGTGGATATTATGGTGTCTACGTCGCGGACGAACTCGTTAACCATCCCCGTATTCTCCTCAGCGCATAGGCGGCCGCTGTCTAATAAACAACTGCCCTACCTACTAATCTACTTTACGACAATCCTAAAATAATTGAATAATCTTTCGCTTTTTGTTTAATTCTCCACGAAGACTTAAAATCGTTCTTATGGTGAACAGTTAACGCCATGACCACCAAGAACGTTTGGCAGGTTTTCAGCGAGGAGACTCCCGGCGTCGCCGAGGCGTGGATGAAGATGAGCGAGGAGATCAACGTCGAAGGCGTCCTGGACCAGAGGACGACGCTGCTCATCAGGATAGGCATCTACAGCGTTACCCGCGACCCCGTGGCGCTCAGCCACTTCGTCGGGGAGGCGTTCAAGGCCGGTATTACGAAGAAAGAGATACAGGCCGCCGCGCTCCAGGCGTGGGGCGCGGGCGTCACGTTCTCCGAGCTGGCGGTGCCGCTGATCAGGGAAGTCGAGGAGAGCCTCTGAGCCTCCTCATCCCCATTTTTTCTAGGAACCCGAATTTTTCCACTCTGTAGAGGTGGCTTACGCATCTGCAGTCGCTACAGCCAAACCCTTTGACTGGGTGGCCGTGCTCCGCGACCTTCCCCGCTATTCTGCACTCCAGCTTCTCTTCGGTTTCCATCACGTATACTGTCTGGATGGTGGCGGCGGGCTCCCGTAGGAGGTAGTCTATGTGCCAATGGGTGACGTCGTGGTCTCCCGTGCTCGTGAGCAGGTGTCTCTCTACGCGGGGCTCCAGGCTGTTGAGAGCCGAGCCCACGTAGACGTATCCCCCCGGGGGGAAGGCGATGCTGCCGAGGGCGCCCACCTCCACTGTGACGTCCTCTCGGACGTTTATGCAGAGGCAGTATGTGCCCTTGGTTACCATGACGTATTGGTTGTCTGGGTGTTTTTAGGCGTTCACATGCTCCGTAAAGGTTTATACTTTACACAGCGTCTCTGTTTTCATCAAATGCTTCCCACAGCGTACCTGACGGACCGACAGCTGGAGATCTGGAGCCTACGGCTCAAGGGCTTGAGCAAAGCCGAGATTGGGCGGAGGCTCGGCGTCACCCGGCAGGCGGTGTACGACGCGGAGGGCGTCATGCTCGAGAAGGTGGAACACGCGCTAACACACACGGCCGAGTCCAACATGATAGAGACCAGATACGTAGACCCGGCGAAGGGCATCCTCCTCGGCTACAGCCCAGCCAGTCAGCGGAAGGTCATCATAACGTTCTCTGCCCGGAACGGCGTCCAGACGTGGCACTATCAGCAGCCCGACTGCTCCTCCTGCATGTGGGTGGAAAGGTGCCGTTCCCGGCTGATCTCGGAGGCCGAGGAGAGGAACGTGAGCCTGTCCGCTGAGGAGAGAAGGCTCGTCCCATCTAAGCTGGCTCAGTTCATCTTCTCTCGGATCATCCCGGGGTTGGACGAATGAACTTCAGGGTTCTCACGTTAAGATACATGGGCTGGTGCCCGGGCGTCGAGTCCGCCGCACGGTTCATCCCAGACAGAGAAATCCCGCCGATCCGTATCGTTTTCGCCGTCTTCATCATAGCCTCCGTATCCGCCTCAAGCTTTTTGTTTTCGAGGGAGGCACTGGTTTATATCGGGTTCCCATCTGATCCCCCAGTAAGATACAGTAACGGCAACCTGAAAATTGTCTCCTTCGACGGCCAACTATATCTTTTCCTAGAGGTAGAATCGGAGTCTGGAAGAGACTATGATTTACCTGACTTCCACGGCTCAGGTGTCTACTCCGCCAAACTAGGTCTAGACGGCTCACTCAGTGAAGTGAAGAAGTTACTGGACTTGGGTGATGTCTCTATCTCATACGACGTTCTGGTGACCGACGACCGTCGCTGTCTGCTGGTCTACCGTTACATGAAACGAGTTAACCCAGAAAGATATGAGCCAAGCAGTGTTTTCTTTACCCGGTCGACAGACTTTCAGGAATGGGATACGCCAATCACAATAGGCGAAGAGACGCCGGGCCTTAGACTCCTCGAAAAAGCTGACGGTGAGATCCTTCTAGTAGGGAGGAACGCCTATGCAGTCTTCGACGAGTCGAAAGGAATCGGGGACGTATATCCAATTCCGTTGGCTAAGACTCCTGACATCTCTGATTGGAGTGGTGACATCTATTGTTTCTTGGATAGAGATCAAAGGCTCTCAGTGATCGGAGTCATTAGAATACCTCAGCCTCATCAGGAGATCGAGGTGGAAGGGCTCCTCCTTTCTCGTCTGGAAGGCGACGACTGGACAGAGCCGGAGTACCTGACTCGCATGGGGGTGAATATACGAGGCGAATATCCTAAGATCCAGTATAGCGGCGCGTTGGACAGATACCTCCTTCTCGTCAGAGACCCTGATCCGCGCATTTACGCATACACGTTATACATGTCTACCGACTTGAAGACGTGGCAGAGCCCGACGCCAATCACCTATAGCGATGACGATGTAAATACTAAAACGACGGCCAAAAACCCAGACATCGTTGAGCTACATAACGGGACACTGGCCCTCTTGTTCAGAGGAACCACTAGTGACTATTCCGTCTACCCAGACTTGGAGGAGGTTTCAACGTCGTTTTTCTTGTCTATGAGTAATGATGGGAAGAACTGGGGTTCCCCTAGACCAATCGACAAAATCATCGATGAGGCGCCGTGGAAAAGTCCAGAGGAGTCATGAGGGG
>Ga0272441_10003437_pt1 | contig 30104 bp, 23 predicted proteins | sample SSMProp6N_FD_193582 | JGI IMG/M metagenome (GOLD analysis project Ga0272441, IMG submission 193582) | Marine sediment archaeal communities from Little Sippewissett salt marsh, Falmouth, MA, United States - SSM-Prop-6N | ecosystem: Environmental > Aquatic > Marine > Wetlands > Sediment ... | reverse complement strand
TTTCGACAGATAGCGATATCCAATAATATCGCCAATCTTGAGACGCCCGGTTATCGCAGAGTCGATGTCAAGTTCGAAGAGTTCCTTACCAAGTGTTTGAAATCAGGGGATACGGTCGATCTGGAAAAAATCATGCCCGAGCTTTATCGGCCGAAGCAGACCCCGGTCAAGGATAACGGTAACGATGTGAACTACGAAGCCGAAGTGGGGCAAATGATTAGAAACGCGATTCGCCATAAGGCGTTGGTTCGATTGCTCAGTAAGAAATATAAGCAAATTGAACTGGCGATACAAACTCCGTGAGGTTGACGAATGGCCATTGACGCTTTGCAACTCCGGCGTTGGCTGGATTATTGGAGACGCCTTTTGTTCATCCGGAGTGTATTTCAGAAAGGAACAAAGTAGATGGAAGTAACTCATGGCCTGGGCCCTATCGACATCGCCGTTTCCGGTTTAAAGGCCCAGAGTAAACAAATCGAGGTGATTTCATCGAATGTCGCCAACTCTCGCACCGTTGACTCCGGCAAAGGCGAGCCTTACCGAAGGCGTGTTGTATCCTTGACAACGGACGGAGAGTTGGGGGGCGTCGAAGTGGATCAGATTCTCGCCGATATGAGCGATTTTACAAAGATGATGGATCCGGGGAGTCCTTTGGCGGATGCGGACGGATATATCTCAATGCCCAACGTGAATTTGCCCGTCGAGATGATGAACCTGAATATTGCCTCGCGGGTTTATCAGGCCAACGTGGCCGTTTTGAAAAGGTATCAACAAATGGTGGAGGTAACACTCGAGTTACTTCGATAAGTTCGGGGAATAAACCATGATAGATCCGAATACCAGTGTAAACATGTCTGTCCATTCGATCAAGAGTCCCTGGGGGCCGAATTCGACACAATCGGGAATGGGTCCGGGTTCTCTGGAGACGACGAAGATTGACGGTTCGAACGAGAACAAGGGGCAATTTGCCAATGCGATTAAGAACTATCTGTCGGAGGTTGATGATCTTCAACAATCATCAGATATGTCTATCACGGATTTGTTGTCGGGCAAGAATGAAGATATTGCCTCGGTGGCTTCCGCCGCGGCCAAAGCGGATGTCAGTTTCAAACTGCTTGTGGGCGTTCGAAACAAGTTAATCGAAGCATATAGACAAACGATGAATATGCCATTGTGATTCATCGCTCGATGTTGGCCATTCCTTCTCCTGGAATCGTCAGCATTCGAGTAACAAAGGGACTTCATGAATTTTCTTCTGAGAATGAAGGCCGTTTGGCAAAAGGTAGGTCTCGTTCAACGGGCTTTGCTGATTGCCATCGTTGTGACCTTTGCTCTTGTCGGTGGACTGCTTGTCCATTGGGCGAGAAGGCCCGATATGAGAATGCTCTATCATGAGCTGGCTCCTGAAGAGGCCTCCCAGATCACAGAGAAAATCAGTGAGGAGGGCATTACCTATGAATTGCGGAACGGCGGAACGAGTATCTACGTTCCGAAAGAAAAGGTCTATCAGCTTCGCCTGGATTTGGCGAAAGACGGCCTTCCGGCAGGAGAGCAGGGGGGGTATAAGATCTTTGAAAATGAAAAAATAGGCGTCAGCCCGTTCGTCCAAAGTGTTAATCTGAAACGAGCGCTCCAGGAAGAGCTGGCCAAAAGCATCCAGATGATCGAGGGGGTGGCTCACGCGCGCGTGCATATCGTGCGTTCGGAACAAACCCTTTTCACTTCTGAGGCGGGTAAGACGACGGCTTCGGTGGTCCTTCGACTCCAGCCGGGGTACCGCTTAAGTGCGTTGAACATTGCGGCCATCACGCATTTGGTCTCGGGCAGTGTCGAGGGCCTGACGTCGGAGAACGTCACGGCCATCGACAGCCAGGGGCGTCTGCTTTCCGGTGAATCGGACCAAACGATGGCCGGTGGAGCCGGCACTGTCCAGGATTACAGGGAACGGGTCGAGCATAATCTGGAGGATAAAGTCGAAGAATTGCTGACCACCGTTCTGGGGCCGGGCCGGGCCAAGGTGAGAATTCATGCGGTCATTGATATGAATAGCGTGAACACCATCACGGAGAAGTATGAACCGAAAGGAGTCCCCACCAAGGAAGAAATTACCACCGGTTCCGAAACGGAAGCGTCTTCGGCTGGGGGGAATGCGGCGTCGCCGGGCACTACGAAGAAAGATGAAATCATCGTTACCGAATATCAGGTCGGCAAGACGGTAACGCAGGAAACAGTATTGCCGGGCGAAATATTAGCTCTGTCCGTTGCGGCGGTCGTTGACTTGACATTGCCCGATGCGAATGACGCGGGCGCCGGTGGACAAACGGCCAGGATCATGGATTCCAACGATGTTGAAAAACTGATCGAAAATGCCCTTGGCCTTAATCTTGCCGGGGGGGATTCATTGAAAGTGGTTGAAGCCAGGTTTCAGGCGCCGGCCGGTCTGCTGCCGGAGGCGGAGGATCTCGGGGGGCTGGATTATCTGGCCATCGTCGGACAGGCTTCTTTAGGCATTATGGCCGTGTGTGCGCTGCTTGTTCTGAAAATGTTCAAAGGGGCCAAGAAAAAAGTGAAGGCAGAGGCCGAATCTGAACAAGCGGCCGGGATGGAAGGGAGTACGGAACTGCTCCCCACCGGTGGGGGCGGGATATCGGAACCCTTGCTCCTGCGCCGGCAGATCGCTCACGCGCTGGAAAATGATCCTGAGCGTGTCAGGCAATTGTTTACCAGTTGGATAGAGGATAACGGAGGGTAAATCAATGGCATTGACCAATAAACAAAAAGCCGCCATGTTGTTGATGAGCCTTGACGCCGCCACCGCGGCGGAATTGGCCAGGGGTCTTAACAGCGAAGCCGTTCAGGCTTTGGCGGTCGAACTGGCGTATCTGGATGCCGCCGGTTTGAAAAGCAACGAGCAGAGCGCTGACATCCTCAAGCAGTTTTGCACATCGTTGACGGCCAACGAGGAATTCCAATTGAACAAGTTTCTCAACGAGATGCTGTTGAGTACCGTCGGCCAGGAAAAGACCGAAGAGATTCAGACTCAAATACGGGATGCACTGAATAAACGAGATCCCTTCATCTCGATTCGTTCCACCGATCCGCAGGCTATCGCATCCATTTTAGCCGATGAACACCCGCAGGCGGCGGCCGTTGTTCTATCGGAGCTTTCGACGAAGAAGAGTTCGGTCGTCCTGGGGCTTATGGACGAAGATGTTCGTCGTAATGCCATCAATCGAATGACGGCTCGTGAGACGGTGACTGCAGAAGCGAGGATGCGCATCGCCGAGACCATTTGCGGACGTCTTCAAACGGTTTCGACTCAAGGCGCCGATGGAGGGCCGATCGTTCAGCCCGAGCAATCCTTACGAAAGGTCGCCGTGATTTTACGCAATCTCAGTCAAGAGATCCGGGATGGTTTACTTGGGGCGATTAAGGAAAAAGACGAACAGGTTGGCGAGATGGTGGCGAATTTGATGATCGTCTGGGAAGACATACTGCAGGTGACCGACCGGTCACTGCAACAGGCGCTCAGGGGAATTGATGCGAAGAACCTGGCGCTGGCGTTGCACAAAGCGGATGAGGGAATTGCCCAAAAGATGCGGTCGAATATTTCCGAACGAGCCGCCGCCACGGTTGATGAGGAGACCTCACTTATGTCGTCTCCGAAGAAAGAAGAAGTTGAAGATGCGAAAGAGAAAATTGTCACCGTGTTGCGCGAGATAAACCAAAAAGGTGAACTTATGTTTGTAGAAGAAGAATAGTCAGATGTCTGGTTCAATCACAGTTAATCTTTCCCGACCGTTTACCTCCGTGAAAATCCTGGACGGCGATGCCCAATCCGCCGGGGGGGAACAGGCGAATTCTCAGGTGGACGCTCCGACCGTTCCGTCGAAGGAATTAGACGCTCAAAAAGCGATGTTCTCTCAGGCGTGTCAGGCGCTCAATGATGCGACCGGCAAGCTCAATGCGTTTTATGACAAAGTCTTTGCGAAGCACGCGGAGGGGGTCGCGAAGCTTTCAGTGGACATTGCCAGCAAGATTCTGGTGCGGGAAGTGGATAATGGAAACTACCAAATAGAAGCGATTATCAAAGAGGCGATGAAGAACGCTCCCGTACGCCACGATGTCGTCGTACATTTGAATCCGGACGATTATACACACAGCCGGGAGGTGCTGCAGGATCAGCAGAATGAGCAGGGCGGAGCATTTATCGGTATTCAGTTTGTCTCCGATCCGAAGATTGGGCGGGCGGAATGTCTGGTCGAGACGCCCAAAGGGATTGTCAAATCGTTGATTGCCGAAAACCTCGAACGGATCGGTCAGGCACTTCAAAAGGCATAAGGTATTATGGTTGTAACGAAGTCTGGTCATAGTGAAATTGATTTTGATAAGCTTTATTCAGCGCTGCACAACGTCAACTTATTGGATTGTCAGGGCTGTGTCGTCCGCGTTTCCGGTCAATCGGTTGAATCGTCCGGCCCGACGCTGGGATTGGGGGAACTCTGCGGTATCCAAATTCGTGGGGGGCGCCGCGTGTTGGCCGAGGTGGTCGGTTTCAAACACGATCATCTTATCCTGTTGCCGCTGGAACATATCGAAGGTATTTCCCCGGGCGATACGGTTACGGCCCGGACGACGCCTCGCCATATTACCGTGAGCGATAATATCCTGGGGCGGGTTCTCAATGGACTCGGAGAGCCTATTGATGGCAAAGGCCCCTTGGCAGGCTCGGAATCGAAACCGTTGGATGCAAGCAGCCCCGCGCCCTTGAGTCGAAAAAAGATCACGCATCCCCTGGCGTTGGGGATCCGGTCCATCGACAGCGTATTGACGTGCGGAAAAGGCCAGAGGGTCGGTATTTTCTCAGGCAGTGGCGTTGGTAAGAGCGTCCTGCTCGGTGATATTGCCAATTCGAGCGAGGCGGATGTGAACGTGGTGGCTCTGATCGGTGAGCGAGGCCGGGAAGTTCGAGAATTTCTCGAATCTGATTTGGGTTGGGGGGGATTGGCGCGCAGTGTTGTCGTCGTGGCCGCGTCGGATGCGCCGCCCATTCAACGGATCAAAGCGGCATTTGTTGCCGTGACTGTGGCCGAGTATTTCAGGGACAAAGGGAAAAATGTCCTGTTTATGATGGATTCTCTCACGCGTTTTGCCCAGGCTCAGCGGGAAATCGGTCTGGCGGCGGGCGAGCCGCCGGCGACCAAAGGCTACTGCCCCAGTGTCTTTGCGCTGATGCCCAGGCTTATCGAACGTTTAGGTTGTGGCGAAACGGGGAGTATCACGGGTATTTTAACCGTTTTAGTTGAAAACGATGATTTGACCGATCCTGTGGCCGATAGTGCCCGGAGTCTGTTGGATGGGCATATTGTGTTATCGAGAAAATTAGCCGAGCGTGGCCATTATCCCGCGGTGGATATTCTCCAGAGCATCAGCCGATTGATGCCGGCCGTTGCAAGCCGTGAACATAAGCAGGCCGCCCAGAGGCTCAAAGAAACTTACGCCATTTATCGCGATGCCGAAGATCTGATTAACATTGGCGCGTTTTCTCCGGGAAGCAATCCGCGTATCGATGGCGCCGTGGCCTTGATTGACGAAATAAGAGACTTTCTCGTCCAGCCGGTTCGGGAAAAAACAGACTTCGCGGAAACCGTCCAGCGTCTGACGGCAATTAGTCAATCGTGGGATAGATTGTTGGGTGCCGGATCGCAATAAGTGATGTCCGGCGTCTCACCCAGGGGCTGAGGGCCGAGTATTGGAAATAGGATGAAACGTTTTGTATGGCGATTACAACGTGTTCTCGACATCAGAGAAAAGGAAGAACGAAAAGCCAGGGCGGAATTGTTCAAAGTGGCCGAAAAACTGGCCGAGACACGAGGGGAATTACTGATCCGACAGAAAATGTTGCAAGATATCATCCATGAATTGGCCGGGGAGGCTCCAACGGACCGAATCAGTAAGCAGGAATTCTTTCTAAAGTTTTCTGCGACGAGCGATGAGCGGATGAAAGCGCTTGGGGACAGCATTCGGTTGCTGGAACGACAACAACGAGAGAAGGTCGCCGAAGTTTTAAAGATCAGAAGGTTTAAACAAGGTTTGGAAAAATTGCGCGAAGAAACAAAAAGACAATTTATCGCCGAACAAGAGAAGCTCGAGCAGAAAGAATTGGATGAGAGGGCCGGGGTCGCATTTGTTCGAAAGGCACAATGTTAGGAGATAGACGATGATCAAAAAAATAATCATCGTAACGGCTGTGGGCCTGGTCAGCTTTGCCGGGGCGTTTGCCTTCGCATGGCTGACGCATTCTGCTCCGGAAGACCCCTCCGCTTCATCAGAAGAGCCTGTCGTTACGGAGGATCTATCCGAGCAGGCCCTGCCACCGTCCGAAACGGGAACGGATATGACGGATATGGCGATGCAAGCGTCCGCTGCGCCGCCCAAGAAAATGACGGAGGACCAACTGAAAGAACTGATTCGGACGGTCCGGAAGAAAATGCATGAGTATGAGAGCAAAGTGCAGGGGCTTGCGCTGCAAGAAAAAAGGTTGCAGGTGGCCCAGGACGTGCTGAAAGAGGATATCGAAAATCTGACGAATCTTCAAATCGAGCTTGCATCAACGATTGCTAATCTTAAGAGCGAACGTGACAATCTGCTGAAAAGCAGGTTAAAAATCGAGGAAAAGGAGAAGCTGAACTTCGTCTCCATCGCCGCGACGTATGACAAGATGGAGTCGAGCAGCGCGAGCAAAATACTTATGAGTATGTGTAAAGCCGGGCAGACCCAAAATATTCAGGCGGGGAAAGGCAGAAGTAGTTTTGATGACGCCGTCAAGATATTGTACTACATGACTGAAAGGACGAAGGCCAAATTAATGGCGGAATTGGCTACCACCGAGCCTTCGCTCGCGGCGTTACTGAATAATAGATTAATACAAATCGTTGAAGGAGATTAGCCCCATGGATATTGCGACGATAGTCGGTGTGGTTTTGGGTTTTCTGGTTGTGGTTGGCGCTATCGTTGTCGGAGGGGGCTGGCAGTCCTTTGTGCATATTCCTTCATTGGCCATCACCATTGGGGGGATGTTATGTGCGACGCTTATCCATTTTTCACTGCCCCAGTTTTTGGGTATCTTTGCCGTCGTCAAGAAAACGATTGTCACGAAAATTCCCTCGTCAACGGAACTGATCCAAAATATGGTTAATTTTTCCGTGATCAACAGACGGGATGGCGCTTTGGCCCTGGAGCAGGAAATTCCCAAGGTCAGCGACTTGTTTTTTGTGAAGGGTCTGCAAATGCTCGTGGATGGACAGGATCCCGAAGTCATCCGGGACATGATGTCCCTGGAGATCCAAAACCTTCAGGATCGCCATTCCGGTGGTAAAAAGATTTTGGAATTTATGGGAGCGGCGGCGCCCGCTTTTGGCATGGTCGGTACACTAATCGGACTCGTTCAGATGCTGAAGAATCTCTCTTCTCCGGAGCAAATTGGATCCGGGATGGCCGTGGCCCTGCTCACTACGTTTTATGGCGCCTTTTCCGCCAACTTGATCTTTATCCCGTTAGCGGGGAAATTAGGGATTTATTCCAAAGCGGAAACCACGGCGAAGGAAATGGTTGTTGAAGGGATTTGCGCCATTGCGCAAGGAGATAATCCGACGACCATTCGGGAAAAGATGCAGGCGTTTATCTCCCAGAGCAGACGAGAAGAGATCAAGGCGACGATATAATGAGAGATTCGAAAAATCAGGAAGAACTCGATGATACGCCGGGGGCGCCGGAATGGATGGTCACGTTTAGTGATTGCATGACGCTTTTGTTGACGTTTTTCGTGCTTCTTCTGAGCTTCGCATCGTTCGATAACCAGGTCTTTTCAGACCTGAGGGTCATTTATGCCCAGGCGCTCACCACTGTCGCTCCCACGCCCTTCAGAAGACCGAAAGATGCCCTGATGTACATTTCTCAAGTGCAGCACATTCTCAGGCTTCGCGATGGCAGTGAGAAACCCACGAACGCTGAAGAATTCAAGGAGGCCTTGATGAAGGAGACAGGTTTTGCCGACCTGCAGGGAAACGTGGTCTTCCTGGTTCCGTCGAAAGAGGTTTTTTGGGGCAAGGGAAAAACTCTATCGCATGAGGGTCGCAATGTTATGAACCTGATGGCATCGTTTTTGAAAGAGGTGCCGGGGCGCGTCGTGGTCAGTGAAACCGGGACGGGGATTGAACAGAATAGCCGGGATTTCGGCCTGCCCCGGGCATGGGTCGTTATGGAGTATCTCACGAAAAGGCAGGGCGTCGATAGAAAACGTTTCAGCCTCTCGCTGCCCGGCATTGTGGTACACAATAGCCCGGATAGCCCCGTGGCTGAAGCGGAACGAAACACGATTGAACGTGTCGTTGAAATAACCCTATTGGAACGGAGTACGTACAATTGAGTCGACGACGATCAGCATCCGTTGAAGGAAAAATTAAGGTCCCGGGGTACGTCGTGACCTTTTCGGACATGGTCACGCTGCTGCTGACTTTTTTTGTCTTGTTGCTGACCCTTGCGAATGTCCAGGATGCGGAAATGTTTAACAAGGGGAGAGACTCTTTTATCGAATCGCTCAGATATATGGGACTCGGAATGCTTTTTGGGCGATCCAACGTGCCCTATTTCGGCGCGGCGAAAACCAAATACTCTGTAGATCATCCGGATGCCGCGGCCGAGGGCAGAACGATCAATGCCAGCGCCGAAGAGCTCCGCCGGATTCAGCAACAACTGAAAAAACAAACGACGATTATGCCTTCGCCGATAGTGGGGGACCGGACGGATTATTCGGTGACGAACGTTCATTTTTCGCCCGGCGGCGATGACTTGAATGAATCGGCAAAGAAGTTCCTGGCGGGATTTTGCCGGGATTTACAACAAGACGTTAGCCCAAAACATGTTATTTTATACGTGTTGGGATTAGCCTCTGAAGGAAGAAGTGAGAGAGCGCAATGGCTGCTCTCGGCCAGACGGGCTGAGAAAGTGGAAAATTTCCTGCGAGAGACCTTGTTATCATCCTCGCCGTCTGATAGACAACGACGAGGTGATGTTCTTGAGCGAGAGTCAAAATATACGATTTATTCCTGGGGAGTCGGGCCGGGAGAGGGGTGGGCGGATCGTGATAGCCCGTTTTCACAGAAATCGCAGATTCTCATCGCGGTCTTGAGAGATACCGATTGATTTTTACACGTGTCAAATTTTTCGACAACTTTTCATGACACCCGCATAATGGCTCCCTTGGAAATAAACATGAATGGTGTGTCAATGAGATTGTTGAGAAGGCGCCGTGGCCACCCTTGGACATGCCCCGCGTTTCTGAAAATCGCCCTCACGGACTCGAAAGTGCGTTTTCGAATTGCCGGGAGCGTTTCGGCAAATCTACGGTCGCTTTTTCAACACTCTCCCGATCTCCATTTCAGCATTTCGGCACGATATTTGCACATCGAATAGAGACGCTTGTTTTACGTCATTGTATAGAGACCTATAACGAATTAAGTAGCGTGTATTTCAACGTGTCTGGATTCAAGAAAAAAATAGCCGTCTTGTTGATTGTTGCCGCGCTTGGTAACGGCGCACTTATCGTCCGTTCCGTTGGATCGGCCGCGAATGAAACGGCATCGGACAAGCCGGCTGCCGAATCGAATCCATCTCTGTTGGTCGGCGAAGCCGAGAACGGCGGCCTCTTCGAGAAAGATTCCCGTTTGTCCAACGGGCCGGGTGCTCTTCCGGGCCAGGGAGAGTTCTTCCTGAGAGCAATGCTTGCGATTTTCTTTGTTGTCGCCCTCGGCATCGCAGCGATTTATGTTTCCAAGAAGCTCCTGCCCCGGATTGCCACGGTGCCGGGTAAAGAGATTCGTATCGTCGAAACCGTTCACCTTGGGCCGCGGAAGGCCGTGCATCTGATCGATATCGGGCATCGGCGTTTTCTGATCGGCAGTACGAATGAGACGGTGACAAAGCTGGCTGATTTACATGAAGATTTTGCCGGTTTATCCGTACAGGAAGCAAACAGTAATTGAGAATCCTCATAATGACCAAATTGACGAGAATCCTGCTCTTGATATCCGCCGCTTGCGTGCCGGCGGGGCGGTCCTTCGGCCAGGAGATGGATGCATTTAAGCCGCCGGTTGTGCCCAGTTTATCGGTGAATCAACCGAATGCCGATACCGCAACAAACGGCGTCCCGAAGATTGGGGATTTACTAACCGTTGTTGACAAAGCGACGGCGGGGGAGGCGCAAAGCCAAAATTGGTCCACGCCTGTCAAGCTCGTTATTGTTTTCACGGGGCTGGCGATGCTGCCGAGTCTTCTGGTGATGATGACGTCTTTTACGAGGATCGTGATTGTTCTGGCTTTTATTCGACGGGCGCTGACCACTCAGACGATCCCGCCGACCATTGCCATTATCGGCCTGGGTTTGTTTCTCACGATGTTCACGATGGCGCCGACCATGGCCAAGATCAATACCCGTTCGATCCAGCCTTATCTTGCGGATGAGATTAACTTTCAAGTCGCTGGAACCCGAGCGAGCGATTGTATTAAGGAGTTCATGCTTCGACAAAGTCGGCAGGCGGATTTAGCACTTTTTGTGGAGATGGCCAAAATAGAACCTCCGAAGAGTCTCAAGGAGATCGATTTATATATCATCATACCGGCGTTTATCATTAGCGAGTTCCGGACGGCCTTTGAGATTGGCTGCCTGTTGTTTATTCCTTTTCTCCTGGTGGACATGGTCATCGCCAGTGTCCTGCTCAGTGCCGGTATGATGATGTTACCGCCGGCGATGATCTCGCTGCCGTTTAAGCTCATGTTATTTATTCTCGTTGACGGGTGGGGACTGCTGGCGAAAAATCTCAGTCTGAGTTTTCATTAGCGGCCGGGCTTGTGAAACAGGATTCCATGAAATGAGACATGCCTTATGGACAGTAATTTGGTTCTCTATCTAAGTCGGCGCACGCTCGAGACGGTATTGCTTCTATCGGCTCCGGTTTTACTGACATGTATCATCGTGGGTGTAACGGTCACGTTACTTCAGGCGGTAACGTCCATTCGTGATATGACCTTATCCATCGTTCCGAAGCTCTTGTCCGTGGGGGTTGTCGTATTGGTTTGCGGCGGCTGGATTCTGGATATCGTTCTTCGATTCACCAACGAAATCTTTGCCCATATCCAAACTATCGGGCGTTAATCTATGTCGTTGATGACCGGACAATTTCTTGGCTTCTTCATGATGCTGACGAGGATTTCGACCTTTTTCCTGGTCGTGCCGGTTTTCGGGTGGAAGAGCATTCCGATCAGGATAAAAGTTTCGCTGGCGGTGTTGTTGACGATTTTCTTTTCGATGATCACACCTCTCAGGATCGAGAATCAGCATCCCCCGCTTCTCGAAGCCATTCTCATGCTTGTCAACGAGGGGACGTATGGATTGGCGCTGGGATTAATTTTGGCCCTCTTGTTTGCCGCCGTGAAGTTTAGTGGGCGCATTGTGGAACGGCAAATGGGATTAGCCATGGCCTCGATTATGGATCCCTTGACCGGGGAAAGCTCTCAGCCGCTGGGCAGCCTGATGGAGATGATGTTCGCCCTGTTGTTTCTCAGCGCCAACGGTCACCATTTGTTCTTACTAATCATTTCAAGGAGTTATGACGCCTTTCCGGCCGGGAGCACCCCATCCGTCACCATTCTGCTCGATGGCATCGTTCGGGCGGGTTCGACGATGCTCGTCGCCGGCCTTAAGTTGGCCGCACCGATGTTGGCGGCGTTTCTTGTATTGTTGGTGGTGCTGGCGATCCTGGCGCGCATGGTCCAGGAAATGAATATTCTCTTTATCAGTCTGCCGTTGCGCGTGGGGCTGGGATTATTCATGGTGGTCATTTTCCTGCCGCTGATGAGTACCTTCGTCTCTGAAATCGCCGACCTGATGGGAAAACTGCTGCCTGGATGAGCGGGAGGCAAGGAGTGAACATAAAGACGTTGGGATGTCTCGGCTGCTGGGCTGACATGAAAGATGGGAAATGGCAGATACTGCTGCGGATAAAACAGAAAAACCAACCCCAAAGCGTTTGGGAGAAGCCAGGGGTAAAGGGCAAGTTCCGCAGAGCCAGGAACTTACGTCGGTTGTGTCGCTTCTGGTCCTGATATCCATGGTGGCCCTGTTCAGTCCGAACCTCATGCAGTGGTTCCAGATGGAAGTTAAGGACGGCATGTCCTGTGAGGTTGGTTTTTTCTCCGACTCGAAATCATTTCTTGAATTTGTCCACAGAAAGTTGATTAACCTGGGGCTTATTATCAGTCCCATTCTTGCGGTTCTTTGTGCAGGATCGCTGGCGGCCGGTATTGCGGTGGGGGGCTTTAATTTCGCGCCGTCGGCCGTGGAATTTAAATTCAGTCAGCTCAATCCCGTCGCGGGATTGGGGAAGTTGGTGAACGCGAAGTCCTTCGTCAGACTTCTTGTGTCCATCGTTAAACTCCTTCTTGTTTCGTTGATCGTGTGGTTCTATTTGCATGATAAGCTGGAGGTGTTTGCAAAGCTCCGATACGCCTGGACCGGCCAAATGCTTTCGGCTATCGCAGTCATTATTCTCGGCCTTGTGATTCGTGTCGGCATTGCGCTGCTTGTCGTGGGAATTGCGGACGCCTTCTATCAGAAATGGAGTTTCAAGCGAGAATTGAGAATGACGAAACAGGAGGTCAAACAGGAGCGCAAAGACATGGAAGGTTCGCCGGAGGTGAAGGGGCGGATTCGTAAAATCCAGTTTGGATTAGCCGCCAGGCGGATGTTAAAGGACGTGCCCAAGGCCGATGTGGTTCTTGTCAATCCAACCCACGTGGCCGTCGCATTGCGGTATGAGGGCAAGACGATGGACGCGCCGGTGATGGTCGCCAAAGGGGCGGATCATTTAGCCGAGAAGATCAAAGAGATCGCACGGGCGTACGGAGTGCCCGTTGTTAGAAGACCGGAGCTTGCCAGGTCTATTTATTCAACCGTTGAGCCCGGCCAACCGATACCGGAGAATCTGTATGTAGCCGTCGCGGAAATCCTGGCGATGATTTATCGTTTGCGTCGTAAAAAATAGAATCATCTGGTATGATCCGGGATCGAAGATCGTGGCGGTTGTGTGAAGAACGAATAGGGCCGGAAACCTTGTTAGGTTGTCACCTCAAAATAAGGCCGACAATTGATTTTGCAAGAGGGTCAACGTCTTTTCCAGGTTCGCATATTTCGTGATCAGTCTTTCTTCTTTGTCTTCCAGGCGTTCTTCTTCCTCTTCAATTTTTTCTTTGATCGATTCTATGTTTTCATCGATATATTCCTGGTCGATTGTAAGCGATCCGGTCACGGTTCTGAGCATGCTATCCAGCGCGTCCTCCAAGTCGCCGGCAAAACCTTGCTTGACCCTGACGGAAGCTTCAAACGTTCCATCCTGACTTAAGTCCACACTCAGCATAAGGCCGTTTTCGGCATAATTGGCATTGCCGTAATCGTCGAACGTGCTGTCTCCGTAAACGATATTGTCACTATACGTTGCATCACGCCAGGTGGATTCGCCTGAGAGCTTGATCTTTGCACTGGTGATGGCTCCAGCGCTGATGACCACTTGCACGTCATATGTGCCGGCGGTCGTATATGTTTCGCTGGCGCCGTAGAAGTCGATGGTATTACTGTCGCTGCTGCCGGACTTCGTGGCTCCGATGAGGGCCAGGACAGCCATATAATCTTCGGAGATCGCCTCATTAAACACATTTGAATCTAAACTCAGAAGCCCGTTGCCATCCAGTTCGAGGCCGATGTGAGCGGGCGTTAGAAACGAATCGACATCCTCGAGAAATCCGCTGGTGAGAGAGACAAAAGGAGTATTAATATCCGATCTAATGGTCCGAACGGTGTAGTCTCCCATTAATATCCCCGCCGTGTTTGTTTCCTGGTCGTACCCCGTCGATTCCTGAATATTAGTCATAACCGCATTATACGCTTCAACCATCGTCGCTAAATACTCTTCTATCGTTTCAGTATCTCGGGTCAGGGTTACTTCCTCCCCTGAGGCATCCGTTGTATCGTGCAAATGGAGCGTGATTCCATTAATGACATCGTCCACGGTATTGGAGCTTCTGCTGATATAAGCCGGAACGCCTTTCGTCGTTTCCACGACAGTAACGGGCGAGCTACCCGGAAGAAGACCACTCCCATTCACCGAAATCATGCTCACATCGCCCAGGGTTGTGCTGAATGTGAATGTCACTGCCCCGTCATTCAAACCCTCGGCTCCCCCTTCCACGGTTATGGTGCCGGCGTTCACCGTCGATAAGGCTTCAATCTCCGCTTGAATCTCGGAAGGAGATGCATTATAGGCAATGGCGGCAGTCGTTTGTCCTTCGTAGGTGAGGGTGTAGGTGCCGGAATTCGGTGATGGGCTGCGATCTATCGTTTGGACCTCAGAGACTGCCGATGCGGAGGGATAGCCGTCGACTTTGATCAGCGAATCCTGAGCGGATTGAGTTTGAGTGAAATCGGATGACGTAAAATTTGCAAGGTCCGCTGTAGTGCTTCCCCCTTCAGTTGAGACGGCCATAGTCGGCAATGTCAACGTGGATGAAGCATTACCATCACTGTAGTTCAGGTTGATCGAAAGACTGCTTGTACCGGCTGCTTTGTCGGTTAGGATTATTTTACCGTTCTCGAAGGTTGCCTTGGCGATTCCATCAAAAGCATCGTTTATTTCATCAATAAGGTGACTGAGTTTTGTATTGCTGGTCACGCTGAGATCCACCTGGGTAATAGCGTTGCCATTATGGTCTGTACCGGTGATTTCAATGACTTCATCGCCTGTGAGGGTTCCGCTGAATTGATCAAGATCTGCAATCCTGGTCGCGAGCGTTGCATTATCCCCGTCATATGTCAGTTCAATATCAGCCTGCCACAATTCGGTGCTACTGGCGTTGATGGAGATTCTATAGTCCGTACCGGCTTCATCACCGTTGAGCACGAGATGGTAAGCGTCGTTGTAGTATAGCAGACTCGCTGTGACGCCTGGATTATTCGCATCGTTGTTAATCAAGCCGACAAGGTCTTCCATCGTCGTCGCGGCCGTGGTTGTTATAGTGGTTTCCTTGTTATTGTATGAGTAAATAAATGTGCCGGCTCCCACATAATCCTCGGCGTACTCGGTGCCGCCTGTCTGGACCATGCGTTCGGCCGTGGCTAACTGGTTGATCACGATCGTATGGTTTCCCTCGTAGGCGTCGTAAGAGGCCTCGGCCGTCAATTTATCGGAATCGCTGCTGGTGGTTTCAAACGCGCGAAGCTCATTTTCATCGGAAAGGGTGCGAACGGAGGTTTTGAGGCTCTGGAGTTCGGTTTGCAGCGCATTCAGTGCTTCTTTTTCGCCCTTCAGCTCGGTTTGGCGTTCTTCGTATAAATTGAGCGTTCGGCTTTCGACCGCCATCAGTTGAGCGATGAGTGCGGACGTATCAATGCCCGTTGACAGGCCGGGAAGATTTAACGTTGCCATCTGTTTTCTGCCTTTATCTGCACGTTCGTGTCTCTTCAAAACAAACGCTAAAGAGGGTGGGTTACACCCCCATGCTATCTATTATCGTCTGAAAGAGTTTCTACCTTACTGTTTATTTTTTGTTACCTGCTTGCATACATACCTGCTGGGACTTCCTCAGGAACCGCCGATAACTCGGCATTCCCGGCGGCGTGTTGAGAAGGTGTCAGTCGTTCCGGCAAGACCGTTCGTTGGACCCCATCATACCTCTGTTTCCCGCGTTCACACTTGTGTAGAAGTTGTCGGATGCTCTCGTTGCCCGGGTCGATCTCAAGACATTCCTGCAGTTGCACACAAGCCTCTTCAAAAGCCATTTGGATGTAAAGATGAGGCGAATTCGATTTCAAGAAGTCCTCTCCCATCGCCAGATACGTCGAGACGACCAGGCATTTGGCGTGTACCTGCCGTTGGTCTTGGGGGATCGTTTCCCACGGCACGTCCGGGAATAACTCCTCATAGGCGAAGGTATCGACAAACCGCTTGACGACGTCAAAATGGCATCGAGCTTTTTGCGTCGAGTACATTCTCGTAAGGCTATGGGGCTGCACCCTTCGCCAATGCAACGCTTCGCCAAGATGGTGAACCTTCAGCCCGGCTTTGACGAGACGTCGCATCATATCATAATCCTCGCCGACCAGCAGGTTCTCATCGTATAAGCCGATCTTATCAAAAACGCCTCTTCGAATTCCAAGTCGGAAAGGCACAATCGGATGGCCCGCCCGGAACAGGTCTCTGATAAGATGCTTGCGGTCGTGATACTCCGGTTTCTTCATCACCCGAAGCGGCTTGTTGTTTTCGTCGATGAGCAGGACATCGGAATAGACGAGATCGGCATCGGGATGGTTATCAAATGCCTGTAGATGCTTTGTTATAGAGGCCGAGGCCATCATATCATCTGCGTCTAAAGGGATGATATACGCCCCTTGGGCATGGCCGATGCCCCGGTTTCGCGCCCTGGAAACACCGTTGTTTTCCTGATATAAGTATCGGATACGCTTATCATCATAGCGTGAAATGACCTCCTTGGTATTGTCCGTAGAACCATCGTCGATAATGATCAATTCAACATTCAAATAGTCCTGTGACAGGACGTTTTCAATCGCTTGGCCAATGTAGTCCCCCCCGTTATAAACGGGCATGATCACACTGACCCATGGCGGGCCTCCCTCGCTGCCGTGAGAGTCACCGATTCTGCTGTTGATTGGCAGAGGCTCGAAGGAAGAACTCGTTGTTCCCGGTGGTTTCCATTCACTTTTTTGTCGGATGAGGTTGATTTTATCCTCGAGCGCGCGAAGGTATGGGGTGGCCCTTGACAGGCTAAGAGTATCCCGCACAAAGCTGACGGCCCTTTGGCGGATCGAGGGGTCCGTCTGAATGATGTTCATGGTCATCAGCAGGGTCTCGGCCAGTTTTTGAGGTGTATTCGGCTCATATAAGAAACCCGTCTTGCCGTTGACCAGCGTCGCGGCCACGCCGCCAACCTTATGAACAACCGGAATACATCCACACGCCTGCGCCTCCACGGTCACGAGGCCGAAGCTCTCCAGCACCGAGGGTAAGCAAAGGATCCCGTGTTTCGAATAGACCTCGGGCATCCGGGACTGATCCGTGTAGCCGTGAAAATAGACGCCCTCCGGCTTCAGCCGCTTAAGGTCGTTTCCATAATCATCTCCTCCCCGCCACATCGCGCCGTCTCCATAAAGATGCAGCGTGACATCGGGTACGTGCCGGCGGACGAGGTGAATGGCGTCCAGTAGAATGTGTATGCACTTATGGGGATGAATCCCGCCGGCGAACATGATCGAACGTTCGTCTCGATGGACATTTCGAGGCCGATACATATCCGTATCAATAAGGTTAGGAATAATTATAAGTTTATCGGCCGGAATACCCCTGCTTTGTAAAAATGCTCTGTGGTATTCGGAAAGGCAGATCACCGCGTCCACGTCATCGAGACGGGGGCGCGACTGGTCGTCGAAATCCCAGCAATGCTGGTGGATGAACCACATTTGGCCGGGGCGTTTAGGGGCTTGCAGAAACGACCTGATATGTGTTGCGAAAAACACAATATCATATTCCGCAAGAAACGGCCCGTTCGATTCGGCCGGCGGCAGGGGAACGATCTGGAAAGATTTACATTGTTCGTGCCGTCTAACAAGGTTCCCCGTGATATGAATGTCAACATTCGGCCACTGAGCTTGTAGCAGTCTCGCGAGGTTGAATACGGAGATGACCGTTCCGGCGGGGCTTGTCTGATCGAGATTCCCTATTCTGTCGAAATAGAATAGAACTCGGCGTGTAGGGCCGACGGTTGGCTGTTTGTCGGTGTCCCTTTGATGAAAGGCGAAGGCGGACGGCAACATGTCTTTTACCCAGTTAAAATCAGGTCTGATATTAAGGAGTCTGTGCAAGTTTTCCGCTGCAGCAGCAAAATCGCCGCCGCCTTTCTGCCAGTTCATCAGGACAAACAAGCCCTGCCAATCGTTTCCTCTCGCCTTCGGCACCGCATTTAAACAATGTTTTATTGCGTCGTTATTTTGGCCTCGTTTTCTCTCTGCCAATGCTCGCCAGAAATCGGGCAAGCCGGATTCAGGGCACTGTTCAACGGCTTCGATGATTCGATGATACACATCATCGGGACAATCCGATATCAGCCCCCAGGCCTCCGCGAGCGTCTGAGGGGAATACAGGTCCGGATGGCAGGTCGCGACAAAGGCCCATGCCAGCCGTCGGTTGGGTTTAATCTTTGTCAGGTAAGTGCTCTCCGGATGTACACGGTATAAAAAGAGCTTTTCCTCAATTCGTCTAACGACGATGTTGTGTTTCGAGCAGCTTATCCAGAAGCTCCAGTCCTCGGGCTGCCGGATGAGACTCAACGGTTTGTTATATCCACCGACCTTGTGCCAGAGCGCTTTGCGATACAGGCTCGCGTAAGGCATGGTATCGGCAATCATGACGTGCTCGCGGGAGTATTCATCCGGTATCCATTGGCCGGTCGAGGCGCCGAATTCCTGCATGTTTGAGAAAACGATGTCCACCCTGGGCTCGCGATTCACAATATCCACGGCCCTCTGCATGAAGCTCGGCTCGAACATGTCGTCGCTGTCAAGCGGCAGTATCCACTCACCCGTGGCCACCTCAATTCCCCTATTCCGCGTGTCGGAAACGCCGCTGTGCGGCTTGTCGATGAAGCGGATGTGTCTGTCGGGATAATGGGCGATCAACTGATTCGCCACCTCCGCCGTGTTATCCGTGCTGCCGTCGTTGACAATGATACACTCCCAGTTCGCATATGTTTGTCGAACGAGAGACTCCACCGCTTCGGGCAGATAACGCGCCTGGTTGTAACAAGGGATAATGACTGAGATCTTTATGGAGTGGTCGGAGGTTTTCGCGGCGTTCGATTGGATTTCTTGATAGAATCCGGAGCTTATATAACGGCCATGTTTGCCGGCGTCGATCGTAGAGCAGGGCGGCACAGGGATCTTCATCCACGACTCCGGGATAAGATCCTTGGTGTTATGTTCGATTTCATTGAACCAGGACTCTGGAGCGAAAACCATTTTGTCTTTATGAGGATTCAACCACGCCGCCCACCACGAGAACGTGCTGTTCGCGATGATGTGATGCTTGCACAGGCTCATCAGCCGGAGGTCTTCGTAGTCTTCGTCCGGCCCGTTGTTGGCGATGACCATCATTGGGTAGGGCAGTTTCAGGTGATCCCGGACCCAGCCGGGATCGTCGCTAAAAACAAAAAAGGACGGGTCTTCAACGGTTTGGACGAGCCGTTCGATACAGCGGTAGTAGTAGTCCAGCGAAGCGGAGCCGTGTATATTGACGCCATGAATGTCAACCTGGCCGGAGGAAATGCCGTGCAGCCTTCTGAAATGGAGACACACGGAATGGGTCTCGGCGATGGCGTCGGCAATATTCACATTGAGACCGTCAAGTGGGTGTCTGACGGTGAATTCACCACGAATTATTTCTTCGATGGATGAGAAGTATTTTTCACTTTGCCAATACCCATCCAGGTAAATAGGGCCGCGCAGGCTCAAGACTTCGGGATCGAAATGAAAGTATTTTTCTTTGATATATCGTGATGCCGCGATGTCTTCGGGCGTGGCAAAATTCTCAACGATATTGAAATGATGCAAGTTGTATCGACGTTTATAGAAATCGTTCACGAAGCCCGTCGTTGCGTCAAGTTTCAGGAGGGATTGGTTATCAACCGCCATCCTGCGGGCCATTGCATACTGAAATAACTGATTGCCCAAACCGCCGTATAACTTGACTATGACCATATGTTAACCTTTAGTCGGTTCTCTATTTTCAAAAAGATCGTCGTTCGACCATGAATTCGCTTAAGCAAGCCTCGTACTCATTGGCGTTTTTGTTTCCTGGGAGGGTATCCGAGTCCCGCTGCCGAGAATAGACGTCTGCCGGGCGGAGCAGTTCACATACCGATGTAAGCGGGAATGATGGAACATCGGTTTCTGCCCATTCCCGTAGAAGACAGTGGCGGGCTTGCCAAGCGCCGAGGCCAGTGTCGCGGTTCCTGAAGACAAACACAGCAATTGCCTGCATGAGAGTATAACCCGGCAGAATTCCTCTAAGGTATTCGTTTGAAGGATCGCAAGGTTGTGATCGAGCTCATAGTGTTTTTCCCACAAAGCCATCTGATGCGTCGCACGGATGTGATTGTCTCTCAGGAAACTCTCAATCTCCTCACTCGAAATATCTCCTACATACGACACAAAATTAGGATCGTACACCACCGCATCGAACAAGTCCTGCCTGGATTGGCCTTTAAAGTACAGCTCGGGTTCATGAAACCGCTTCCCATCATCCAGACCCCGTAACACCATGATCTTATCCAGGATATTCATTCCTTCTTCGACGGAATCAAAAATCGGATAGTCCCCGTTTTCATCGCAGAATCCATCGACGTAGGGATTGCATTCCCACACGAGTTTGCGGTACTCCGGATTTCGGAATTCAGAGTGGCTGGACACAAAGACTCGATCGTATTGACCGCTTTGCTTGGCGATGCGAGGTAAGTGACTGTAAAACAAATGGTCGCCGATTCCACCGTACTTGACTTCAATGACAAAATGCGAGCGGGGCGTATGGATCGCGGGGCCGCTGGCGGTGTTCAGGTTCATATCGGTAGGTGCTTGTAGATTGTTGGGTTTCACGCGATTCAGCAAGGGCTGTATCTCAACGCAGCCGGGATTAATCCGTGCGACAAAGTCTGCGGTTTTTTGTGCCTGCTCGTGGAAGCCCATGCGGTGTAGCGCTTCGGCCGAGAGCCAAAGCATCGTCCAGTGTTTGTTTGAGGAATCGAGCGCCTTTGAAAACCACCGTATCGCCTCTTGGGGCTGATCGATTTGCAGGCACGCAAGACCATGCCAGAGATGTTCGATGCCCTCATCCACGTTTTCTAATTCAGCCGGCATCGTGAAGGCTGCGGCATATTTCGGTTCCCAGAATAAACGTTTGGGCAAATCCAGTTTGGTGGGCACAAAATGCTTCCATTTTCGTAACAGGTACTGATAATCCGTCTCTGCGACTTCGATGTTCTTCTGTTTGAGCTCATCCATGACGTTGTTATGGATCAGCAGGCAATCTGCGAGCGGGATAAGTTGCCGCCCGCTTTCATAGACCTTGAAAGATAAATCGATGTCGGGGCAGCGGAATATATAGCCTTCGTCGTAACCGCCCAGTTCCCGAAACACATCAAGCCGGATCAAGCCGAAGTTCATCAATAATTTGTGCCCGAGTGCAAAACAAATGCCTTGCTTTTCCCATCCGGGGTATTCGGGAACGACTTCTTTATAGAAAAAGACGCCGCCGGCCACCGACGGTGATTTCTGGCTCTTCAACAGGTGGACGGCTTGAGTCACAGATCCCTTTTCGAAAACGATATCGTCGCTGGCGTGCATGGCCCAGGTTCCGCGCGCTTTGGAGAAACCGAAGTTGTACCACTCTGACCACGAGTGTCGCCCCGGTCCCATGTGTTCCGATTCGTTATAAACCTGAGTGATTCCGTGTTTCCGCAGGACATCATGGGTGTTATCCGTCGAGCCGCCTTCGATCACAATAACCTCGTAGCTGATACCTTCCGCGGCTTCTTTGAGGCTGGTGAGCATATCGTCCAGCAGCTTGCCTCGGTCGCGGGTAGCGACGACGATGCTGACGTCAACCTCGGTGGGAACCTTTTCTTCGGTCAACGTCATGTCGGGGGATGTGGTGTCCGATTGGCTATGGCTATTTATTGTAATTGCTTCATCTTTTTGAGTAGGCCGTTCCGTGTGCGTATGACTCGCTTCTGCCGGCAAAGATTCGCTCTCTAATATCCCGTTGTACAATGAGATATAAGCCTCTGCTTGTGTCGCCATCGAATAGTCATTGATTGCTTTTTGCCTGCATTGTTTTGCCAAGTCGGCGCTCATTGTGGATGGCGCGAAAATCCACTGGATCCCCTTGACCAATCCCTCGATGTCTTTCGGCTCTGCGAGATAGCCGGTCTTCATGTGTTCGACGATGTCCGGTATGCCTCCGATACGAAAGCCGATCACGGGTACGCCGCAGGCCAGTGCTTCAATCGCCGTATTAGGCAGGTTATCTTCGATTGAAGGGATGAGATAGGCATCCGCGATGCTGTAGAGCATGGCCAGGTGATTTTCTTTCTCAATCGAGCCATAGCTGAATACCGGATACTTGGAGGTGATCTTTGTGTGCTTCGGTAAATCACCGAACAACGCAAGCACGAGATTCTTCTGCTCGTTGGCAAGTGAGGGATGCTCCAGGGCTTTCAGTAGATAATCGAATCCTTTTCTTTCATCGGTGACGGAACACGCCCCGAAGAGAAGCACATTGGCTGTTTCGGGTATATTTAAGGCCTTGCGGACCTCTTTCTTTGGATACGGTTTGAAAACATCAAGAGGAAAACCGTTTGCAATCCTGGTTACTGGACAACGCCGGAACAAAGCGCTGCCCGCGGCGCATTGTCTGAGCCATCGGGTCGGAGACACGACATGGATAGGCAGGTTTTGATAAGCCTCGAATTTCTGTTTCCATATCTGGGGCACGAACGTATTGGTTTCGTTGGAGCCTAACTGAGGGCACATCAGGCAGGATGTTTGGTAATGATCGCATTCGCCCGCGTAATGACACCCTCCCGTGAACGGATTCATGTCGTGAATCGTCCATACGATGGGTTTGCCCTTCAAAGCCCGGGGCATACTCGAAAAATCCATCAAGCCCGCGACCCAATGCAGATTGATGATGTCGGCCTGCTGTATTTCTTCGATCGATTCCAGATTGACGTCCGAAACGGCGTCTGTAAACACCGCTCCCGAGCGTCTTTGAGGATAGCGATGTAAGGTCTCTTGCCATCTTTCGTATTGTTTGAGCCACATCGGATTATACTCGCCGCTGTAGCTGCCCGGCACGACCTTGACCTTGGGATCATTGCTCTTTTTATTCAGCACGACCATACTCGAATCGATGCCCGCCAACTCCAGTCCTTTGTGTAGCCGATAGGCTGCGGTCCCGGCCCCTCCGAAATCCTGAGCGCTGATGTGGACGACTTTCAAAGACTTTTTCTTGGGGGCTGTCTTTGGCCGGAAGGATTTCAGGAAGCGAACGGAAGCTTCAAATTCAGCCGGAGAAGCTTCATAGTAGCGTTTGAAATTCCTAAGAACCTGTTCATCAATAAAGACCTCTTCCGGGTAACGTGTCGGCGCTGCATCACACGCAGGAGTCTCGTATCTGTCGGTTTTATCGCAATGCAGACCCGTGCCATCCATGCCAATATTTTTGATATGAGAGTGAGTGGGATAAATATATACGCCGTGGTTTAGATAAACAGTAAGGACCCAGTTGAGTGTCCACACGTCCTTGAGCTGACCTTTCATGAATCTCTCCAAGGAGGTGGGAATATCGGTGCCGGCCTGTGTCAGATCGATGTTGTGCTCCACGGCAGCCGTCACGAGACGCTGCAAATCATTCTCCCGATGTCGCCATGCACTTTTCCACGTCGCCCAGCCCCAACTGCCGATTCGCGGACAGAAATAAAGGTCGTAAGGATACTGTCTCAGAATGTCGTCAGGAATGGGGACCGTGTATCCGGAGATTCCGAATACTTGCGGATCGTTCTCATACTTGTCAAGACAGCTTCGCATGAAATCAAAAAAGTGACGCTGCGGAATACAATCATCTTCCAGCAGAATTAGCCTCTCGTATCTCTCGAAGACGGAGTCGACGGCGTTGACGATGTTGCGGGCAAGGCCGAAATTTTCCTTTCGTTCGACGATTTTCGGTTTGGTCCAGTCGATGCTGTGGACCAGGCGCCTTGTCAACTGAACCGCTTGCGCATCTTCAGGCGATTTAGGAGCATCTGAAAAGATATGAATATTCTGAATATTTTGTTCTCTCAATGCCTCCAATACGTGGAGGGTATGTCTGGGCCGATTATAACAGACTACGATGACCGGGATATCGTTTGCAGGATGAGGTTCGGACTGATGGGTATGTGTTGTAAGTGCTTTTCGTGTAATAATTTGTGGGTGGTCTCGTTCGGATTCGACGGCCGTTGTAGCGATCTGAGACGGTGGAGAAAGTTTCTGAAGGATGGCTTCTCTCGCCTGTTCCAATTCCGCACCCACAACGCCACATTCGATCAGCAGGTTAAAGGATTCAAGGGCCGGTTCCAGGTCTCCCTTTTGATAGAGGTCCATACCATGACGGTAAAACCGTTCGGCGATCTTACGTATTCGGTCCGTTTTCGGCGCCTTTTCGAAAGCCTCTAATGCATATGCCCTGGCCAGATTCCAGTCTCCCAACTGGCAATAGCTTTCGACGCTCCAACAGGCTAAACCGGCTAACGCTTTGTCTCGCAGCGAACGAATATGGTCTGGCGTTCTCGGATCATTGCAAAGCCTTTCAATCACTCTTTTCCTGTCGGCGATGCGCCTTTCACGTTTATTCACAAGGAGGCTCAATTGATCCGAATGAGCCGCATATTTGGCCACAAAGCCGGGTACGTAGCGTATGGGGTACCTGGATCCCAGACTGATCCAAAAATTGAATTCGTCAGCTCCGCTGTATTCATCCCTTCCGAGTGTTTTAAAACATAACGTTCTAAAGAAACTGGCGCAAAAGGGCGGCGTCCATTCGGAACAAAAATACGATTCGAGGTCCCACTGTCGAGGATGAACCTCACCGGTGATATTTCCGTCGAGATCGGTCACAAAATGATCGCCGTAAATAGCGGCCACGTCGGGGTGCTTTTGAAGATTCTCAACGGCCCAGGAGACGGCATTGGGCAACAGTTCCTCATCAGATAAACACGAGCCGAAAAACTCCCCTTTGATTCGCGCAAACGCGCGGGCGGACGCGTCATCGGGGCTGGAATCCGGTTCGGATACAAGCTCGATTTTATCACCGTAACCTTGAAGGATCTCCAACGTTCCGTCGGTCGAAGCCCCATCCTGAACGATGATCTCTATATTGGGATAATCCTGGGCCAGAATGCTGTCGATGCAGCGACGGATTGTATTTCTGCGATTTTTGCACATGCAGAAAATGGAGACCAGTGGATAGCTTTTATTGACCTTTATTTTCATAAGAATAAGTCCCCGTTTGTGTCACATGAAACTCGACCGTCTTGGGATTACCTCCACCTGCCTTTCGGACCCTGGGAGCGCGTCAGAATATACCGGTCATCAAAGGGAACGACGGGAGATAATCGCGTTCTGGAGAGGACCCCTTTTTCCTCGTGTTTGTGGTGTATCCAAGGGGAGGAATCCATTCCCTTCGGGGGGGCCGTATGTCGGATCCAAAGCCAGTCCAGCAAAGGCCGGTCCACCGGCGCCCCGACGTCGGCGTAGAGCCTGCGTTTGCTTTCGACTTCTTCTACCCACACGTCTTTACAGAGACCGACTGCGCCGCCGATCTCATAGAGCCTCATCGCGATATCGAGGTCCCAGCACAAGGCGGTAAATCGCTGGTCGATTCCTCCGAGCTGTGTCCACATACTTTTCCTGATAAGCCCTCCGGCCGGCATCCTCGGCGATTGGGGGATGCCCCACCAAAAATAGGCCGCTTCGTCGGTCAAGTCCTTCCCATCGAGAACATATCTGCACGAGATCATGATCTTTTCACAATCGTAATTTCTGTGCATTTCAACCATTTTGTCCAGCGCATGCTCGCTGAAAACAATATCGTCCGTCGTATTCATGATGAACTCGCCGACGGTATAGCGGCTCGCAATCTCCGCGCATTGGGCCGGCTTGACCTCACTGTAAATGAAATGGAAGTTTTCCGGTAATACGAATTCCGGCGCCCGATGACCGACGAGGATAATTTCAAACGACACCTCGTTGGACGCAAGGGACTCATACAGCCTCATCCATTTTTCCGTATAAATGCCGGCTCCAAATAAACTGATGACGACGTTATTATTCATCACGGATACTCCGTACACCCGACCGGAGGGGGATTAGATATTCCTGCGATACGTTTCAATGGTCTTTTTACCTCGTTGAATCCGGTTTATTTCTCTGGAAGTGTTGGCTTTTTGGGCCGCAACGATTAAACATAAGTCTTCGTATTGTTTTCGTATTTGCTCGCGTCGATATCGAAGTTCAGGCACGTCGAGAATCCCGATTCGTGTAACCTTGTCCACGAGAGAACCGGCTTGGTTCGTCATAGAACCAAACTGTTCGTTCGTCGAGTCGCCCTGACGGGCCAATCGCAATAACTGCTCCAGAAGATCCTGCAGTTCGTACATTAGATGCAGTCCTTCAACGGAAGCCGTCTCCATGTCATCGGTGCTCTCTCGATTCACTTTCATACTACGGTTCAAGAACAAACTTTTTTCTGTTCGGATTTGCTTGCTTTGTTTGGGTCAGGCTGTGTTCAACTTCTTCCAACAGGGCAATCGCATCTTGATGCTTCTCGTCCAGTGCCAAAAGGTCCAGGAGGATCTTCTTCGACTCGTCGAATCGACCGTCTTTCATATAGAGGGACGCCAAAGGAAACATGACCGAGGTGTCCCCCGGGTGTATGTCCAGGTAAACTTCCAGGTAGTGAGTGATCTCAGAAAACGAACCCATCTCACAAGAGGCTTGAAACAGGCCGAGCAGTGCGATCAGATTATCCGAATCCAGCTCCAGGCACTTAAGGTACATCTCGAATGCCCGTTTGTAGTCGGTTCTTTGCTGCGCGGTGATGGCCAGTCCGGCGTATCCCTTGACGCATTGAGGATCCAGCCGGCAAGCGACCCGAAAGGCCGTTTCGGCGTCATCGAGACGATTTTTCTGCAGAGCGATCACTCCCAGGCCGACATACGGCCCCGGCTCATCCGGTGCGAGAGTCGCCGCTTGCTCGTAGTATTTCTGGGCCTGGGCATAGTCACCCAGGGTATTATGACAATCTCCAAGCTCCTGTAGGACTTCATAGTGCTGGGTCGAATCATGCTGCTGATCCGCGTCGTTGAGTGTTGTTTCCATATTCATATGTTCCCTTCAAGAATACCCCTCTTGCAGCCGTTTGAACGCCGACGTTTGCGCAGATGCAAGAGAGTGATTCACGGATCCGTCCGAACCTGAAAGTATGTGTTCCGCCGTCTTGAGCAGTTTAATGGCCGAATTGAGATCTTCTTCCTGACTTTTAATCTTAGCTTCCAATAGAAGAGTGTCCACCGTGGGGTGTTGCTGGTTGACGTTCCGGCTTAGCCTGGTGGCCTTTTCATACGCGCCGGCCTTAAAAAAGGCTTTCGCCGCCAGCCTCGTCATCCATAACTCATTGTGATAGCGCTCACCGATACGTTCGTACATCCGGGCGGCTTCCAGCCAATTGCCGTCTTGTTCCTCCGATTTAGCTTCTCGGAGCAAATTATCGAATTGGAAAGGAAGCTCTTTGAATTCCGGTTGTCTCAGCGCGGCGCCGGATGCCCTAAGAGAGTCCCGAACGGGTAAATGCGGGAACGTCTTCCGTGCGGATCGCAGGACGTTTCGTCTGACGACGGCGCCCCAAAGCCTGCCCGTTGATTCTTTCAGCTCGAAACCGGGATCATCGGGCGAACCGTTGATTAAGGCGTGAAGCGCGCATTCGATCCAGAATTCCTGTACGGGAAAGCCGTTCGGCACAATGGCAATGTATTCGTCTTCGCACCGTTCAAGAATCGTATCGACGCTCTGGGCCAGCGACGAGAATGGACTGACAGGTTCACAGATGAGATTGGGCATATCCGTGTTCAACCAATGGACGTCAGATTCCGGCAGGGGTAAATACAGCTTATAGGGGACAAACGTGTATCGCCATATAGCGCCGATGGTTTCTCCCATCCTTTTGTTCAGTCGCCTGCTGGCGAGGATAATCGACGTGTCCTGAATCTTCTTCCACGGTTTCGGGGGCGTGGTCGTTCGGATGGTTAGGACATTTCTTTGGTACTCCTGTTTATCCTTACGCCGTTGAACGGATATTCTGTCGGAATCACCCATAGGATGATAATATTCACCTGTGATTTCGGGGATATGATAGAAATCGGAAAAGAACGCCAGGCGACGGGTCATATCCCAGTCGATCAGGATATTGAGCTGATCGTTGTATGGTCCTGTTTTCTCAATTAAATCCCGTCGGTGCATCAGGCAGACATGCAGGACATGATTGAAATGCAGCATCAAAAAGCGGTCAAAGTCACGACTGACTTCCACAACCTTGCTCAAAACCTGCCGGCTGCCATCCGATAATATCCGGCAATACGTTTTATAGAAGTCGCTATATGCAACCTCGCAGTCGGTTTCGTATTCCAATGCATGGACCAGGGTTTCGATATGATGGGGATAATACAGATCGTCATCGTCCAGATAGGCGACGTAACGACCATCGGCCCGGTTCAATGCTTCGTTCAACGAATACGCCTTGCCCATGTTCTCTTTCCGATTGATTAACATCAGTCGCGGATCGCGAAATGAGTTGACGATCTCACTGACGTTCACACCGCCATCATTGACGACAATAACCTGCAGATCTCTGTAGCTCTGGCGCAAGATACTGGCTACCGCTTGGTGAAGATATTGAGGCCGGTTGTACGTCGAGAGGACGACGCTTACAACCGGTCCAGCCTTTTTTTTGTTGTCTTTTTCCATTGTAGGGGTGTTTGAAGTTCCCTAAGTTGCTCCTTATTAGGGGATTACGTTGCTTGTCGTCGCCGGAATCGGTAAGCCTGTCGGTTCTCCGGCACTCTCAGGATTTCGATGCTCCGGAAAGCTGGAAACCGGAGTCCGCGGTTGCTCGGAATCGATCTCGCGTTCCAGGCAAGTGAAAACATGATTGATTTCGATCAATCGGTCTCTCAGCGCATAGCGCTGTTCGACAAACCGGCGATATTTTTCAGGCTCATAGGTTTCGGAGCAAATCTGCTCGCAGAATTCTTCGGCAATATTAAACAGATGGTCCGACGGGAAGATCTGGCTTGCGCCCGGGAAGTCATGAATGACTGGTTTCAAGCCGCTGGCCATTGCTTCCAATATGGCCATACCTTGACTTTCGATAATGCTGGTGGAAACGATAAAGTGCTTATCCTCAAGCCAGGTATGGGCATCCGGCTGCCATCCATCAAAAAACACGACATCGCGAAGATTAAGGGCGTCGATCATATGCCTCAGATACTGTTCAAGGGCGTAGTCCTGAAACCTCCCCCCAAAAAACAAACGATACTCGGGATCGATGTAGTGCAATTTCTGCATACATTGAAGGACAAAAGCGGGATTCTTCACGGCTCTGAGGTTGGACAGAAAAGCGATATTTTTACCTCGTTGCTGATGAGTGAGAGGAAATTTTTCGAGGTTCACGCCATTGGGGATGTGAACCAGGGAGGTCTGACTGTCGAGGTTGGGGACTTCGCGGAGAAGCGCGTCCGTGACAAAGCTGTTCCCGACCGTAAGAAGGACATCGACAGCATTCCAGTTTACCTGTCGAACCCAAGGCTCGTAAGCCTCGTAACGATGGAGTCTGACGATATTCTTACATATTTTCGGTTGTTTGGAGCCGATCACGGCCAGGTTCGTACACCACTCAAACCATGAGATATCGCTCCATTTCATGAGTTCGTAGAGCTCTTCCTGCGTTTGACCTTCAAACACGCGCACGTCAAAGCGCTGCTGTAGAAATTCGATGATTTCGTCCAGAAATTGCATGCCGTCCCCGCCGCAGAAGAAGGCCAGTTTCGGCCTTTTGGATCGAAGAATCTGTATCATGGGCTTAAGGATTTCCTGATCTTGACAGATTTGCAGGGAGCGAAGCAGCATTTCAATGGCGTCCCCTTTGTTATTCTGATTCAGAAACACATTGGCGGTTCTGTTGAGGATATCCGGATTCAAAATCCTCATCTGCTTCATACGGTCAAAAAACGCCGCGGCATCGTCTGCCCGACCGGCGGCGAGATAAACTTCGACGAGGTTCCATATGATTTCGGCGGAGTCCTTTTTCAAATTCAGCGCACGAACAAGATAATCGATCGCC
>Ga0272441_10003436_pt1 | contig 30109 bp, 21 predicted proteins | sample SSMProp6N_FD_193582 | JGI IMG/M metagenome (GOLD analysis project Ga0272441, IMG submission 193582) | Marine sediment archaeal communities from Little Sippewissett salt marsh, Falmouth, MA, United States - SSM-Prop-6N | ecosystem: Environmental > Aquatic > Marine > Wetlands > Sediment ... | reverse complement strand
ATTGGTTTGATACACTATAGCAGCCATATACAATCCCCCCTCCTCGTTACAACAACATACTTTATAACGAGGGTAAATGCAAGAGAAATCGTACTTAATTCTTATTTATTTAAAGAGTTATCCCTATTTCATCGTTACATATTTGCGGGAAGGCAGGTTATAAGGGAGTGTATCCATAATTGGAATTTATTCTTTTGATCAAATTTCGAAAGATCAATAGTAACCAAAACTAGAAAATAAGGTTGTAATATTCATTAGGTAATGTAACGCCATATTTTTGAGATAATTTTGTATTTGATTTCTCATAATATTCTTTAATTCTAAATAGATTTTTTTTATCTGCGTGATAATTGACCTCACGAGAATCTTTTTTTGCTATATCTTTAGCCATCTCTATACCCAATCTTTTTATTTTTACGTCCTCGTAAATATTTTGAACGTCGGAATCTAGAATAATCTTAAAATAATCTTTTAGTCTATGTTTTTGAACAGGTTCGTACGTTTTGTTGCTCAACTCATGAGGATACTTTTTATTAAATTCTAATTTCTGAAAAAGCTCTTTTTTATTTAACGTCTCGTTGTTGTAATGCAAATCCATTTTTATATTTGATAATCCAAGTATACTGTTTAATTCTTCTACAATCAAATAATTTTGATCGCTTCCTTGAATTAATGAGCCATCCTTAGTTCTAAAGTATTCGATGGGTAAGAAATAAATATTGTCTTTGTTGAAAAATCTTGTGAGAATTTCATAAACATTATCATATGCAATTTCATGGAAATAACTATAATTTTGATATAAATATAGAAATGCAATATAATCATTAAAATTTTTTGAATATCCAACTCTAATGGATTCTCTATAAAGAGATTTGATTAGATCTGCTTGATTTCGTATTATTGCAATAATTTTTACATTTTTGCCAAAAATGTCTCTGACCCTATTAAATTTAAGATAAATATCGATATCTGCAGGTGTAAAGCTCAGTGAGATATGTTCCAATGACATACCAAAAATATTTTTCCCCGATTTCTCAAATATCTTATAGTGCTTATTAATATGGCTTAAGATATCCTTTTTTAAAGATTCATACATTATTTGATTTGAATAGAAAAAAATATTTTCAAAATATGCACTTGTTTTATGATCAATATATCCAGTGTTATGATGTATCCCTGTGCCTAGATGGTAAATTTCAGCATGCTTGCTGAAATAATCCACTTGCAAGGTTGTAGATATATTTTTAGGATATCCAATGTGTACATATTTTTTCAAGATTAATCCTTGCTTACTGCTAGGCCAAAACCTGATTTGCCAAAACCATTGCCGTTGTAAAACATATACTTTGTATCCTTAAATTGAAAAATGCTGGCATACTCAATCATCTCAGAATCCCAACCGGATTCTGAGACATCTAACCCAATGCTTGCATCTTTTCTTGTCCAGTCGATTCCATTTGTTGATTCAGCATAACCAATTTTATAATGTTCTCCATTTCTGTTACGATAATTCTTGCTTCCCCTATATGAATACCACATCTTGTAAAGACCATTTTCTTTTATAACCCAAGGCCTTCCCAATGCTTCATTATTGGATTTGGGTTTTATTGCAACATTATGTGTTAAATTCCAATTAATACTATCTATAGATTCTGCATATTTTATATTGTAAACTGGTTCTAATGTATTATTGACTCTAACCCAATCATAACATGAGATATACCACATTTTATATTTTCCATCATACATAACATAAGGAGCTGCAGCCCAATATGCTTCATAAATATTCTTTGATATGAGAGGCCCTTTTGAGTATTTGTTGAAATTTAATAAATCATCCGATGTGGCTAAAGCAATTGATAAATCATAAGAAACTGTTGTAGGTATGTGCCAACCTGTATAATAAAACTTAAACTGATGCTTATCTTTAAAAACACAAAATGGCATAGCCCCGCAATCATCATGAAGACCTGGAAAACCAATTGCTATATCTGGTTTTTTTGCACGTTCAATAATATTTAATGGATTTTTAATATCCAAATCCACGTGACTGATTTGAGTTCTACAATACGCATCCCTTGTTCCGAAATAAATTCTTAATATCTTTTCATTTAACTGGAGAGGTGTTGGTATTTGAGCATGAGTTTTACTCCAATCTACTTCTCCATCAGGGACATAGATTAAACCTTTTTTTTCCCACCTCATAAATTGACCTCTATTATGAGACTATATAATTCCGTTAAAAGATATCAAAGCTTTTTATCTCCTGTTTTTTTTGTGCAGGATTACCTAAATATACACCCCACTTTTCTGTATTTTTTGTAACATTTGCACCCATGGCAACGAAAGTGCCTTGAGCAAGAGTTAAATAATCTCTGATGGTTGAGTTGACTCCCAGAAAACAATATGATTCTACGATACAATGTCCTGATAGAACAACATGGGATGTAAAAAAGACATGATCTTTAATTTTACCATGGTGGCCTAAATGGTTTCCACTCCAAAGAACAACATTGTCACCAATAGTCGTAAAGGGTTGGATGGTGTTATCTTCCAGAATAAAACAATTTTCTCCTATTTGAGCACCTGGAAAAACAGTTGCTTTTGAACTGATATAAGAAATTAAGGGATAACCTTTTTCTTTAGCAGATCTATAAATTCTTTCTCTGATTCGGTTCATATTTTTACCAGTCATGGGAGCAAAAAAAGAAAATTCAGTTGGTGAATATTTATACTCAATATCTTCAAATGCAACCACGGGCAATCCTTTAAAAGTTTCTTTTTTTATATACTTTCCGTGTACTGTAAAGGCTACTATTTCATGTTCAGAATCATGAGTTAAATAATAATGAGCAAGCTCTGCTGTGTCTAATATACCAAATATAATGACTTTTGACATTTACCGACCTTATATTTTATACAGTCTAAATTAATATTATTTGACCTTATTCTTCGCAACTTTGCGTTAACCTTTTGCAACAATAATAGTTTTTTTGTTTTTATATGTAAACACGCAAGTATTTTTATAGCATACTTTATAGAGAAGATGTAATAAAAATAAGGATATCGGATTGGGATGCTCATCCGAAAATCTGTGTTAGAAATGATATATGGATTTGATTTATCAAAAACAGGTGGGTTGGTGATATGTTATAAAATAGGTAAACCGTTAAAACGAAAAGTGAGAAAGAGTGTGTGGATATGTTAATCCAGTTTGACTTGAGCGGATGGTTGAGGATATAGACTGATCTATGGGCATCGGTGATAATTAAAGAGGGGACTAGGAATGGATACAAATCCTGCAATAAGTGTAGCTTGTATATGTTACAACTTTGAGAAATACATAGAGGAATGCATTCAGAGTTTGTTGAATCAGTCCCTTAAGCCTTTTGAGATTATAATTTGTGATGATTGTTCCAAAGACAATTCCTGGGAAATTATTTCCGGATATGCTGAAAAATATCCTGACTTGATAAGGGCATACAGACATGTTGAAAATATCGGGCAAGTGAAGAATGGAACATTTGCTCAGAAAAAGATTAGAGGGGAGTTTATGGTTTCCATGGACGGTGATGACCGATGGCATCCCCGTAAGCTGGAATTGGAGATGCAGGCCCTTAGAGATAATCCTGAAGCAAAGATCGCATATTCAAACGTGCAGGTGATAGATGAGGACGGATACCCGTTAAAGGTATGGAAAAATGGTGCCAGCGGGGACCTTTTTTACAGGATTTTTTACAGGCAGGTGTTTTCAACTACCGGAAATGTATTCAGGAACGAACTTATGCATAAGTCTGTTTATGAATGTCTCATTGATCGTGATGAAAACGTTAAAATAATGCAGGATCTAGATTTTAGGTACCGTGCTGCATCCAGATTCAAGATAGTCTGTACCGGCGAGACCCTTGTCTACTACCGGCAGCATGGAGGCGGTATTCATAACTGTTCTGCAGAGGAACTGGATAGAGACAATCTTATCATATATAAAAAGATCCTGCCCATTGTATCAAAACGGGAAGGCCCGGAGGCTCAAGACATGCGCGTAGAGGTAGAGCGCAGGATAGGGATTATTGAGTCTCAGCTGAAATACGAACTCACCTATCATGTCCCCTATGCAGAGTTGTGCCGCAAGGCCCTCGGGTTTGAAGGAAAGGATATCCTGGAGGTAGGCGGCAGCCTGCCGAAGGCCTATGTATTTGCGCAGCTCAAGGCAAGGTCATGGTCCTGCGTTGAATCTCCGGAGTATGCATTGTTCAATAAAGATCAACCGAATTTTAGTTTAAATAAAAACAAAGGTTCCAATATGCCGAATATCAGTGAATGCACTGAGACAGGCTTTAAGGATACAAAACTCCCACAAGGGCAGTACAATCTTTTTTATGCGAATATTGAAGATCTGCCTGAAGAACATTTCAGCCGTTATGACCTGGTGTTTTCTATTGCGGCGTTTGAACACATTCATAAGTTTCCCCAGGCACTCGATAAGATGTATATGGCCTTGAAACCGGGTGGGAAGCTCTTTGCCATGTTTTCCCCGATATGGTCGGCCCATAACGGGCATCGTCTTCCCGATATCAGAGATAAATATGGAAAGCTCTTTAATTATAGCGATTCGCCCATCCCTGCCTGGGGACATCTGATAATGAGGCCTGCTGACCTATGTCAATATCTGTACCGTTTCACAGATAAGGAGACCGCTGACCTTATGGTCTATCATGTCTATAATTCACCCCAAATCAATCGGTTTTTCACCGAGGATTATATGAGATTTTTTCGTCAGTCACGGTTTAAGATCATAAAGATGGAGGATACGTTTTTCTGCAAGACACAGGATAAGACACAGGCCATATTGGAAGGACTTTATCCGGGAAGGAGTCGTTTCACCAATAACGGCATGCAGGTGATACTTGAGAGACCCATGGAAGACCCCGGTGATATGGCCGAGGTCATATATTTGAATCAACAGGGGGAAGACCTGTTTGAAAGGGAAAAGACAGAAGCTGCCTTTGAGATGTTCAACAAGGCGATTCAATTACATCCAGGTTATGCCCCTGCCCATAATAATCTGGCCGTAATGTTATGGCATGCGGATAAAATATCACAGGCCCTTACTCATTTTAAAAAGGCGCTTGAGATTGATCCTAATAATAGGGATGCAGTGATTAACTCTGCCAGGTGTTTAGAGAGTATCTCTGAGATTGAAGCTGCCAAGGATATCTGCACCACATATCTCAAAGATAATCAGGTTGATGGAGAGGTTGCACAGATACTTTCCGGCCTGGGGGGATAGGACGAAAGGGCAGGTCTGCGGGCCTTTTTTATAGAGGGTGAAGATAGATGGATAACGATGAGAGGTTCAAATGTCGGGAGATTGTTTTTTGAATCAGCTTTTAATATAAATAAGGTGGGTAACTATGTTTAGTTTGTGGGATATATTCGGGCACGAATGTGAACCGATAAAGATTATAGATGTTGGTGCTATGATGATAGATAATGAACCTCCTGATTATCATGCATTGCTAAAACCCGGTGCTGTTAAAATTATCGGCTTCGAGCCGGATCAAGACGAATGTCGAAAGCTTAATCAAACATATACTGGTGATTGTTTGTTCCTTCCCTATTTTATTGGTGACGGCAATGACCGGAAATTTAACTTGTGCAGATATAATATGACATCATCGTTTTATGAACCTAATGTAGACTTGCTTGATAAGTTTCAACTCTTGACAGAGTTAATCCATGTTGTCAAATCTGCAACTGTCTCCACTAAGCGGTTAGATGATATCGATGAGGTTCAAGGGGCTGATTACTTAAAAATCGATGTTCAAGGTGCCGAGGTCGATGTTTTTAATGGTGCGAAAAATGTACTGACTGATACCATGATTGTACATACCGAGGTGGAGTTTGTCCCTCTCTATATTGACCAGCCGTTGTTTGCAGAAGTGGATCAAAACATGCGGAAAAACGGATTTCTTCTTCATAAATTTCTCAAACTGGCAGGACATACATTTAAGCCGTTAATTGTTAATGATAAGATCGATCAACCCCTCAGCCAGATTCTTTGGACCGATGCGATTTACATTAAGAACTTCATGCACTATGATCGGATGCCACCAGAAAAACTTCTTAAGTTGGCCATTATTCTGCACGATGTCTACAATTCTTATGATATTGTTCATTACATACTACAGCATTATGACAAACAGACATCAGGGAAATGTGCCGAACAGTATTTGCATTTATTGACCAATCCGCATTCCCCACCCGTTTGAATATGCAGCATCCGTTTTATTACACGGATAGTTTCAATAGTTTGAACTGCGATACCGTAGGCTGCAGGGTATAATTTTTTGCAGCTTGCCCATGAGGGTATTGTTTTTGCTGGTTACCAATCAAAATCAGACTCGTAACCCAATTCAATAAGCATATCGCCGTATCTTTCTTTCAAGATATCAATCTGCTTTTGCGTTAGATACGACTGCCATTGTCCGGTGGTGCCCTTTCGAATAAATGGAATCTTTCTATTCATGTCAAGATGATGAAGCCCCTTTGATGATCTTTCAAGGGCTGACATACGTTTAAAGGTGTATTTTTCGATTGCTTGTGTCACGGTGTTTTTGTTGTACACGATGTGTAGGTTCTCCAGTATAGTACATACGGTTTTTTCAGGGGTGTTCAGCATATCTTCATATTTTACAGCGATTATGGAAGGTTCGGGATTTGTGTTTGACAGCCAGCTTTGTACGTTTACCAGCCAGCTTCCAGCAGAAACACCTTCAAAGAGTTTACCGTCTATGAAGAGATTGAAATATTCATCAAATGAACCAACAAGTTCCTGTTTTATAAGATAATAGTAAAACGAGATAACGACATCCCTGACATCCCTGTAAAGATATACTACGTTAGGATAGCCGCTGTTATACTTCTCGTGTGATTTAATAATACGTGGTCTTTTTATGCCCAGTAAATAGTCGTTATTATGGAGATACGGGTCCGGGGCATATCTTTCCAGCTGGTTGAATCCGATATCAGTTGTAGTATGGATGATAGAGGCAAGAAGAAAGCGTAGCCACGTGTTTCCGGACCTGGGATATGATACAAGGAAGATATCATCATCAAAGACATCAATCTTTGTTGTTTTTGCAATATAAATCTCTTTGCAACATTGCCCATGCTGGGCGGAATTTATGGCGGAACCAACTGTTGCATCTGGTAATTGATCTGATCCTGATCCTTTATCAATATGGCTTGCTATGGTTTTTTTCGTTATCTCCTCTGTATATCCTAGCAGATCAGTGCCTTTGTTGTAATCGGAATTGTCTTTAAACCCTTGCATGATGTCCGGTTCTATTTTTCGTCTCGGAACGGGTTTTATTTCTTTCTTGGCACCTCTTTTCGTATCTGTATCACCTGTTATCGTTTTGTATCTCCACCAGTTATCTATGAATGCAGGGTCATATTTTATAGATAATCTGCTGCACAGTGTCTCTAAATATTTCTCCGGTGCGTTGGCAAATGCTTCATATTGGATAAACCCGATATCCCGGGCATGTTCAGCAAACCGGAGATATCCTCTCAGATACTCATGAGTTGATACCTTTTCTTTGAATAAAGGCCACTGTCTTAAGCTGAGCCATTGATCGATAGGGTGTCTTACCGTGGTGGAATGAATGATTTCAAACCTGTTGCTTAAGGCTTCTGCTGTTGAAAGTAGGTAGGTTGGTTTGTCTGTAAATGGAATACCGATAAAATCCACATAAGACCAGTCCCTGATCACAAGGGTTTGCCCCCGGTCTCTACAGCGTTCATATATCAACGAGATTGCATCTTCAAAGGTTATATCTTTCTTTTCTTGAAACATCTGTAGTTCCGAGTTGCTTACAAGGCCAAACCATTTGCAGGCCTGTTGAATGGGATTGTATCGTTCTAATCCAAGAGGATGCGGCCTATCGAACCATTGCAGACCGAGAGGATGAATTTCGCTGAGTAATACGATATTTTTCATGCTGGCCAGACATTTGCAAATTACCGTCCCTCCGGAACGGGCCATATTATGCAGGATGCGTATTTGAGGTTTTGAACTGTTGGATGGTCTTCTGTTTTGAGATGCAGGACTACTGCTGTTGTTGTTTGCAGAGATCTGCGTCTTGGCCTGATTGATGTTATTGTTTTGCCAGAACCACGGGTTCAAATTGTCCGGTGTCTTCTCCGACAGGATAGGATTGGATTCAGGTCCGGTTTGTATGCCAGAACAGATCCGTATGAGCTGTCTTCTCCTTTCCATCTCGGGTGTATAAAAGCCTGACTTCTTAATTAGTTCAAGGTTGTTGAGAGAATCTTTGCCGGTAAAATAAGAAGAAAGGGTTAAGGTTTTTTCTCCATATTCAAGGATGGATGCTATTATCCAGTTGTTCAGGTCATTGTCGGGTAAGATATGGTCAAACCTTGATGAGACCGCGAGAAAAGGTTCTGTGACTTTAAGCGTTTGTCCTGAGTTGAACTGTTCGAGCACTATATCGGCTGCATCATTAGATGCCTGTTTCTGGCCTGTTTCAATCAGAATTCTAATATATGTGAGCAATCTTGAAATATTTATTTCTTTGTCTAATGCAACAGAGACTTCGTCCCTTGCTTTAAAGAGGTTTGCACAACGTGAATTGGCAGGTTCTGTAGTGGTATGCGCCAGCACATAGAGATTAAGGGCCGTCTCGTAATGCTCCCATCCGGAGATGGCATTGTTGCGGTCGATATCATTCCATAATTCCATGATATTTTTGAAATATGGCATGGACTGCAGTCCCTGTTTCCAGAGGGATCGGTTAGTGATACGGTTGGGTGAAGGTATCTCTGTGATTAACAGGCCTTGTTGCTCCAACAATTTGGCACGGTCGGTCTTGCAACAGAAGAGGTTGAGTTGGTATTGGTCAAAGGATGTATCCGAATCGATTGGGACCAGGATATTGAGGCCGGGCATAAGACGGTATGATCGATACCCAAGATCGGAAAAATCCTTTATCAGCCCTGTGTTTGCATTGTTGTGCTGAAGTTCAAACATAATCAGGGGTGATTGCACGGACAGGAAGTGTTTGCCTCCCTCAATAATATGGTGTTCTTGCCCCTCTGCATCGATCTTGATGAATGCCATATCATCCCAGTCGTAGATTTCTTCACTGTCATCCAGGCTAACCAGTTCTACCCCTTCATGTTTTTTAGATGGGTCAGGGTGTTCAGCTATGTAATTTAGTTCTGAATTTATCTCCAATGCCAGCATGGCTGTGCCTTTTTTGTCTGAAACGCCTGCCTGAATAAGGTCGATGTTTGTTAGCCGGTTGACAGAGATGCTTTTTTCTAAAAGCGCCGCTGTTGATCTGGTCGGTTCAAATGCCCATGTTCTGCCGGAATCTCCGGTTATTTTAGACATGGTAAGGGTATAAAGCCCGTGATTGGCACCGATATCGATTGTTTTCATGCCCGGGCCAAGGAACTTCCTGATATAATGGATCTCATCCTCAAACCAGTCCTCCTGTTCAAGGAGGATATATGTGGTCATTGATTTTATAGATGAAGGGACACAGACCTGTATTCCCCCTTTGATCGTTATCTTAAGGCCATTATCATTCGGGGCTTCGGCTTTGGTGTCAGGCGTGTCGACCGGTTTTTCTGCAATGACATTGAGGCTGACCGGGATCCCGTGAAAATGCATTGTGCTGGTGTCGCTGAACAGGCCGAAACCGTCGACTTGTGTGAAACTCTTGAAGCCGGCCTTTTGCATTAGCCCGGCAAGGATGTTACGGTTAAGGCCGATAAGATGATAATCATATTCATCCGTGTGTCCTCCAAAGATCATACGCATGACCTGGTATTCATCATTATAGCTGAGGGATTTTTTGTTTAATAAGATAGTGGCCAGGTTATCCAGATTCGGCACACTTATATATAGTTTCCCTCCTGTTTTCAGAACTCGGTGCCATTCTTTCAAGACATTGATAATAGCACCATCCTTATAATCAAAATGTTCAAGGACATGTGAGGCGTATACCCTGTCAAATGTATTGTCCATGAAACGTGATAGATCCCGGGCATCTCCTATATGATCAATATATGGCAGATCAAGGGCATTGAATATCTCCCAATCTGGATGCTGGTGTATTCCTCCGATATGAAGACTCCGGGGCATGTGATTTTTGTTGGTTGAATCCGTATTCTCGTATGTAGACTCACCGGAAGAATCATCTCCGATTGTTTTAATATAGCCGTTATAGCCGAGGAGATTAATGAGATGGGAATAAACAGGGCTGTTTGTAACCTGTTTAATAAATTCAGCTTCAATCTCAGGTCTATTGTCTCCCGGTTTGACATTGTTGGCTGTGGCCTTTTGCCGGTTTTTCATAGCCTCAGTGTCGTATGTAATATTCAATTGATCACAAAGTTGAAGCATACAGGCTTCGGGTTCGTCTTCAAAATCTTCGAACCTGATAAAGGTTCTGGAATGACAGTATTCGGCGAAACGCATGGATCCTTCAATAAAATCATCTATGTTCGTTTTTGCGAAGAGTTGGGCTTGATCTGACATACCGGACCACTGCTTAACCGGGTTGCGCACAATGCAGGTGCTGATGACCTTAAACCTTTTGTTAAGACATTGTTCTGTTGAAAAACGATATGACGGGCAGTCAGTGCCTTGTTCCGGCAGAAAATCCAAGTGCGTGGAATCGATGATAATAAGGGTCTTGTTTAGCTCCCGACAACGTTCGTATATTGATAGAATCGCCTCGTCAAAAGAAGGCATGCCGTTTGTTTCCAACGCTTGTATTTCTTTCTCGTTGAACAGGCCCGGTTGATCGATTGCTTTTTGCATGGGATTGGCACCAAGGGGATGTACCTCTTGAAGCACCACGATATCCTTTATGTATCTCAGTTGACGAACAATCTGTTGTGATCCGCTTGCCGGCAGGTTGAGAATTACCCGAATTTCGGGTCTTTCTTTTGTTTTGGTATCGTTTTGCCCCTGTTTGATTTCATCGTTGATTGCATTTATGTTAGCCATGGCATCCGTATTTCCCGGGTCTATGGAGATTGCTTTGTCAAAATAATACATGGCCCTGTGAATCTCACCGGCAGCATGATATGTGACACCGAGATTGTTGATGGCTGAAGTATTGCCAGGTGCCAGTTTAAGGGCCTTTAAGAATGCATCCCTGGCATCTTTTATCTTGCCTGAGTGAAAGAGGTCTTCTCCCTGCCGAATGATCGATTCAACGTCTTGGGAAAAGATCTCGGTTGAGATCTCGGGTTTAGTTGTTACCTTCGGGGCTTTTTGACTATCATCAGGCATTATATCCTCCGTGCAGCACCATCTTTGCCAGATGGTTCTATATTCTTTTTCAAGTCTGTGTGTAAAACCTTCAGCATCCATAAGGGGGGAGCCCTGCATCATTGAGCGGATGTTCCGGCGATAATGTTTCAGTTCATCGATATTGTTCGCCAGATCTACTGCTTTTGAGATATATTTATCTATGGTCTCGGTTGTTAATTCGGGAAGACCAATGCAGTTAAGGATGCTGTAGCCTACCCTGGAACAATGGATGTCGCCTTTCAATGTGAGTACCGGTACCCCCATCCAGAGCGCTTCACATGTGGTGGTTGTACCGTTATACGGAAAGGTATCCAGTGCGATGTCAATTTGATTGTAAAGCTTGAAATGATCTGCCTTTGATTTTATGAAACCCATAAGGCTAAGGCGTTCCTTGCTGATGCCAAGATTTTGGAATTGTTCTATAAGTTGGTTCTGAATCTTGTTGTCAACAAGGGATTTTGCCTTGATGATCATCCTTGAGCCGGGCAATGCGTGCAGGATCTTTGACCATGTCTCAACAACCTTCGGGGTAATCTTGGCCCGGTTGTTGAAAGATCCAAAGGTGATGTTTCGTGATGTCGATGCTGACAGGTCTTTGACATCAGGTGCGCCCTTGGGCGGTATATAACAAAGGAAACATCCGGGAAGTCTTATCAATCTTTCAGAATGAAACCTTTCGGTTTTCCCGGGAGGGTCGGCTAGTGTATCTGTTATGCGGTAATCCATGGCATCAAGGCCGGTTGTATTGGGGTACCCAAGGTATGTCACCTGAACAGGCGCAGGCTTTCCGGCAAACAGTATTAGACGGTTATGAGCTGTGTGGCCGGAAAGGTCTACAAGGATATCTATCTTGTCATCTTGGATCATATCTGAGACTCTTTGGTCAGACAGGGTGAATATCTCCCGCCAGTGGTCGGACATCTCCTTAAGGTGCTCTGTCGCCTGATCGGGATGATCAACATTCGAATAACAGAAAGTTTCGACCTGTTTTTTATCATGGCAGCCCAGGATGGCCAGGATGAAATATGCCACAGGGTGTACACGGAAATCAGGGGAGAGATAGCCAATGCGCAGTCTTTTGTCCGGAGAGCGGTCGTTTTTGTGGTCGGGGGTATAATGATTGAGCTTTATGGCATGATTTTCATTCCATTTTCTGTGCTCTTTGAATAATTGCCGTGCATCAATGGTCGGGGCATAATGCATGGCGAAAAGAAGGTTTGAATGTACGTTTGAAGAGTGAGTGGTAATCTTGATTGCTGATGTAAATTTTTTTGTCATGGCTGTTCGGTAAGATGCGATGGCCTCTTTATAGCGGCCCTGAGTATATATTCCAGCCAGATTGTTCCATGCTAAGGGGAATTCAGGATCTATCTCAAGGGATTTTTTATAATTCCATTCAGCTTCGCTAATCCGGTCTAGATTTATTAGTCCTCTGCCGATATTATAATAGACCACAGCCATGTCGGGCTTCAATTCAAGGGCGCGTTTAAGTGTTGCAATCCCTTCGACTGTATTGCCTGAATCAATGAGTAAGGTCCCAAAATCATTCAATGCCTCTGTGTAGTCAGGTTTTATACGGATTGTCTTGTTGTACAATTCGATTGCCTTGCCGGTTTCGTTTATCTGTTGGAAGATAGTGGCAAGGGCAAAGAGTATCTGCGGGTTGTCAGGCTGCAGTGAGTTTGCCCTGCTGAGATAATCAACAGCAGCGTTTGCTTCTCCTATTTCCGGCAAAATATCCCCGAGCCCCTTGAGTGCATCTATATTGTGAGGTTGGATATCTAGGGACCTCTTATAGTTTGATTTTGCCTTTTCCGGATCACCAAGCTCCTTATAAAGATTGCCGAGATTGCAGTATGCGTTTGCATGATCAGGATTGATTGCAAGGGCCTTATTATAAGCCTCAATGGCTTCGTTGTGTTGCCCGATGCATTTTAATGAGGCGCCGAGATTGTTATATGCCTCGGCATAGTCAGGATTTAACCTGATGGCCTCCCTGTAGCAGTTGGCTGACTTTTTGTGTTCTCCTTTCATTCTAAATGCGTTTCCGAGATTGCAGTTGTATTCAGGAGAATTTTTATTGATTGATATAGCCTTTCTTATGAGTCTGATTGAGGTGTCAGGGTCATTCATTTGGTAGGCAACAACACCTAGAAGGTGAAGTGCATCGCTCTGATCCGGGTGTTTTTTTAATATCTGTTGATAGATTCTTTCAGCATCTTTTATATGTCCTGCCCTGTGATTTTCAATAGCTGTTTCCAATAATTTTCTAATGTTCATTATCTCTCCGGATCGTCTTTTTATGCCACATCTTTCTATATAAATTCTCCAGGTGAATGGTGAATGTCTTTTTATCCATGAGGGGGGATTCTCTGACAATATCCCTCAGAGAACTACGAAGATATTTGAGCCTTTCGATGTCTTTTGCAAGTAGAAGTGCCTTATTAATATAATCCGAATTCGATCCGGCAATCAGGTCATCGAGTCCGATATTTTTAAGGATGCTGGTGCCTACCCTTGATGCATGTGTTCTGCCCGTAAGCGTGATAACCGGGACCCCCATCCAGAGGGCCTCGCAAGTTGTTGTCGTTCCATTATACGGGAAGGTGTCAAGTGCAATGTCAATGATGCTATACATACCTATATGTTCAGGTAATGATTTTATTGGCTTCAGGATGTCAATCCTGCCGGGAGAGATGTTGTTTTTTGAAAAAAGTTCTATGATGATTGATTTTTCCTCATGACATAAGAAATTCTTAAACTTCAGGAATAGCCTTGAATCGGGCACGGAACTTAATATGGCCGACCAGGTATTGATCGCCTCATCTGTTATCTTTGAGCGTTTGTTGAAGCAACCAAAGGTGATGTGTCCTGATTCGAGGGCAGGGACAGGACATGGCTCAGGTGTGTTCCCAGGGGGGCTGTAGCATAAGAATCCATGAGGCATCCTTGAGAGTTCTTCTGTGTGAATGTGTTCTGTAGTGCCGGGCGGGTCTGTGAAAAAATCAACTATGCGGTAGTCCATGGAAATAAGACCTGTTGTGTCGGGATATCCAAGGTATGTCGCCTGTACAGGTGCTGGTTTTTGTGCAAAGACCATTAAACGGTTGTTTGCAGTATGTCCTGCAAGGTCGATAAGTATATCGATGCGGTCTTTCAGGATAAGGTCTGTGGCTGCATTGTCACTCATGCGGCATATATCCCGCCAGATAACAGGAAGTGCTTTAATCCTTTGTGTTACATGGTCCGCACTGTTGACATCACAATAACAATACACATCAAAGCTTGTCCTGTCATGTGATGCAAGGATCGGCTCAATGAAGTGGGCCACCGGATGTGACCGGAAGTCAGGGGATATATATCCGATTCTCAGTTTTTTATCATGGGCTCTGTCATTATTATGTGGATGTCTGGTCTGTATGGGTAGTTCATGTATGTCTGACCATTTTTTATGTTCAAGAAAAATCTCTTCAGGAGAGGCAGTATCTGTATAGTGCAGGGTCAAAAGAAGGTTGGAACGGGCCTTGTGCAGGTTGGGATTGATCTCTAGGCATTTTTTGTAGCATATAACAGCCTTTTTAGGGTTGCCCTGATTGCTCAATGTATTACCGAGGTTGTTGTATGCATCCGTAGAGTTGGGCAGAATCTTAATTGCCTGTTTGAAGTATTTTATTGCATCCACTTCATTTCCAATGTCCATAAGTGCTACCCCAAGATTGATATATGCCTTGGGATAACTGTAACTGATGGCATGATTATAGTTTTCAATGGCCTTGCCGATCTCTCCAAGCTCCTTATAGGTGATTCCGCAATTGTAATATGCCTCTGCATAGTCTGGTTTTAGCTCTATTGCCCGCAGAAGGTATTGTTCGGCATCATGGTGTTTTGATATATCATTCATGGTTGCGCCGAGATTGTTGAATGCTATTGCATAATTAGGTCTGATCTTTATTGCTTCTTTATAATTCTGAATGGCCCTGTCTGTTTGGCCGGTATATTTGAGGACGTTGCCGAAGTCGTTTTTGAAATCTGCCCTGTCCGGGGATATCTCAACTGCCCTGCCAAGAAGATCTACGGCGGATTCTATATCATTGGATTGAAAAGCCCCGATCCCCATCATATGCAGTGTGTCGGAATCTTGAGGCCTGATGTCGATGATCTGTCTGTAGATCTGCATTGCATCTTTGATCATGCCTTTCCGGTGAAGGTGCAGTGCATCTTGAAACATGATCTGTGTGTTTGCGGGTTTTTCATTTTTGTTCGTGTCCATATTATTCCCTGTAGTCCATATAAATCAGTAAACAGTTTATAGGGTTTCTTTTTTTTCCTGTTCTGGGTGCATGAGTTTGATCTTTTCCAGGTTGATTGCAGCGTCCCGGCATTGGGGGTCTATCTCAAGGACCTTATAAAAGGTTTCCATGGCCATTTTTGCATCCCCTGAATGCCAGTATGTGACACCTAGGTTATTGAGTGCGGTTGTGTTTTCCGGCTCGTTTTCGACTGCACGGACGAAGGCACATTTTGCATCAAGGAGATGTCCTGCCTCAAATAGATTTTCTCCTTGTCTGATTAGCACATCTGTAGGGCTCTCAACCCTGCCCTGTTCTTCGTAGGCAACCTGTTTGCTGCACCATTTTACCCACATATTCCTGTATTCGTGTTCAAGGATTCGGGTAAACCCTTGTTCGTTCATGAGGGGGGAGTTTATCATGATGGACCTGAGGTCTTTTCGCAGGTGTTTTATTTTATCAATATCGCCTGCAAGGCTGACTGCCTTGCTTATATATTCATCGCTTGATTCCGCTACAAGTTCTTCAAGGCCGATATTCGACAATATGCTGTAGCTCACGCGGGAGATATGTATGTCCCCCTTGATTGTGATGACTGGAACTCCCATCCACAGGGCCTCGAATGTGGTTGTTGTGCCGTTGTACGGAAAGGTGTCAAGGCCGATATCCACCGAGTTGTACAGGTTAAGGTGGTCTTTTTTTGAAGCTATGTGTCCGGATGTCTTTATCCGACCCGTCTGGATGTTGTTTTTTGCAAAGAGGTCCAGGATGTAATTTTTTGTAGGTTCATCATTAAGCACAGGCGATTTCAGTATGAGCATGGAACTTGGCACATTCTTTAGTATTTCAGACCAGACACGAATTGTCTCATCTGATATCTTTGACCGATTGTTGAAGCATCCAAAGGTGATAATCCCTGATTCGGATGCGGGGAGGTTTTTGATATCGGGGGCATCCTTATCCGGTTTGTAGCAAAGGAATCCATGAGGCAGCCTGATGAGCACTTCTGTATGAAGGTGCTCGGTCCGGCCGGGAGGATCGGTCCATTGGTCTGTTATTCGGTAGTCCATGGTTTCCATCCCGGTGGTGCTGGGATACCCTATATATGTAACCTGTATAGGGGCAGGTTTCCGTGCAAATAGGGGAAGCCTGTTTTTTGCGGTGTGGCCTGATAGATCGACGAGTATGTCAATGCCGTCTGTTAGTATAAGCCCGGCAGCTTCATCATCCGTCATCCCAGAGATATCACGCCAGTGGTCGCAGCCCGCCTCAAATTCTTTAGTCTTGTTGTCCGGTTGATCTACTGTTGAATAACAGAATATTTCAAAGAGTTCCCTGTTGTGCGAAAGGATAACCGGTTCGATAAAATAAGCAACGGAATGTACGTGAAAATCAGGTGATACATAACCGATACGTAGCCTTTTTTCTGGGGCACGGTAGTTTTTATGTTCAGGTATAAGGCCCTTGAGTGGTAATGCATAGATCTGTGCCCATCGTTTATGTTGGTCGAATATTTCTTCCGGATCAAAGGGTTCTGTATACTGCATCATGAAAAGGATGTTGGAGTGTGTACCCGCTGCATTTATAGGTTTTAGTTCAAGCGCTTTGTAATAATATGCAAGCGCCATTTTAATGTTTCCCTGATCATTCAGGCGGTTTGCCATATTATTATAGGCGTTGCTGAAGTCTGGTTTTAGATGGATCGCCGTTTGATAGCAGGTTATGGCCTTGCTTGCCTGATGGTTCTTTTCATATCCCTGGCCCAAGTTATATATAATCTCTGCGGAATCCGGCCGCAGATCTGATGCGCGTCTAAGACATGTTATTCCGTCGTTGTATTCTCCGATATCCAGCAAAATAACTCCCAGATTATTAAGCGCATCTGTGTTGTTTGGCATGGATTTTAATGCCTTCTGAAGGTGCTTTATTGCATCTGTATTGTTGCCCGTGTGTTTTAGAGCAGTGCCGAGATTAAACTGGGCCTGCGAAAAGTCAGGGTTTAATGTGACCGCCTCCTTTAAATAATCAATGGCTTCTTCGTATCGTTTCAACTTCAGCAATGTAGTGCCCATAGCAAAATGTGCATCAACAGATTTTGGGCTTATATCGATAGCGTGTTTCATGCTTAGCAAGGCATCCTCATTTTTCCCTTTTGATAAAAATGCTTCCCCCAGCTTGCCGTGTGCCTCTACATGGTCGGGCTTTAAGCTGATTGCCTTGTTATAGGCGATTATGGCATCGTCAAATCTGTCAGTGTCTTTGAAGATATTCCCTAGGCTGTAGTGATATGCGGCCTTGTTTGGATTTATGTTGATAGCCCTGTTTGCGAAGTCTTGAGCCTCATCAAGGCGAGAGGTCTGATGTTTGAGCACGCCAAGCATATGGAGTGCGTCGGTGTGGGTGGGGTTATGTCTCAATACTTGGGTGTAGATTTCCTCAGCATTTTTGAAACGCCCCTTCTCATGATATCTTATAGCGGATGAAAAGAGCTTGCCGGCAGAGGAAACATGGGAAGAAGAGGATGTTTTTTTGCGAGATTTATTCTTTTTGCTCATGTCGTATCGGCCTATTCATAAAAACAAATATTTTTGTAGGGGTAAATGCAATAAATATGCCGGAAGATATTTCAAAAAAAACATAGTAAAATAAGATAGATGGGATGGATTTGGGGTGTTGGTGAGTCAAAAAGATGACTAGTAGGTGGGAAATATGGACGTTTTAATGTTGTATATGTATCAATATTGTGTGCTGTAAACGGTAAACAGTATTAATGAGAATACCGCTGAAGTTGCAGAGAAACGATAATTTTTTAGGCACGGATTGGCACGGGTTGCACTGATATTTCAGCATAGTATGTCGATAAACTGTCGACATACTATGCTGAAATATGGTATTTGGTTCTTTGGAAGTTTAATGTGGATATAATATGATGTTTTATTTATTAGATAAAGCGGGAAGATATGATTTATACGATCAGGAAAAAAATCGACAGGGAGGAATTCGATTATCAGACCCTACTTGACTGCCTTAAGGGATACTCACGCCCACGCGACAAGATTACCGACATGATAAACAAAGGCCAGATCATCAGGATTAAAAAGGGGTTATACATCTTTGGGGAGGATTTTAGAAAACGACCATATTCACGGGAGATACTGGCAAACCTTATATATGGCCCTTCCTATATTTCTCTTGAATATGCGCTGTCATTCCATGGTATTATTCCGGAACGTTCAGAATCCTTAACATCTGTCACAACAGGCCGATCGAGAACATATTCTACACCTGTAGGCATCTTCTTATATAAGATGATACCCTTGCTGGCTTTTAGAGCCGGGATGACAAGAATAGAATTGGAAGAGAGCGGGTCGTTTCTGATTTCATCTCCGGAAAAGGCGCTGTCCGACATGGTACATCTCGATAGGGGTACAGGAATCAGAACGCAGAAAGATCTTGAAGGGTATATCCATAACCATCTTCGGATTGATCCATTTTTCTTGAGAGAGTTCGATGCATCTATGGTGTTGGAAATTGCAGACAGATACAGGTCGTTAAAGATACGTATTCTAGGCAATTACATAAAAAGAATCCAGCGCAAGGGAGGCCTCTGATGCATGATGCCGTGGCTCAAATGATCAAGAGGTATCAGTTAGAGCGACTCGAGGATTATACCAGTGCCTTGAGGGAAATAATTCAGGAGATCGTATTGTTAGGCCTGTGGAGAAGCAAGTTTTTTGAAAAGGCTTCATTTTATGGTGGCACGGCTCTCAGAATTCTCTATGGGTTAGATAGGTTTTCAGAAGATCTCGATTTTACCCTACTGGAACAATGCAGGGATTTCGACTTGAGCCGTTATGGATCTGCATTGGAAAAAGAACTCCTGGCTTTTGGTTTTGATGTTGTTCTTGAGAGGAAAAATAAGGCTATAACAAGTCCGGTTCAATCTGCATTTCTCAAGGCCGATACATATAATCAGATGCTTGTTATCAGGTCTGGAGAAGAGATCCTTCAAGAGGTGCCCAAGGGAGCGGTGCTAAAGATAAAGCTGGAAGTCGATACAGATCCGCCTTCAGGATTCTCGACAGAGACGAAGTATCTTTTGGCGCCGATACCCTTTGCTGTAAGGGTCCTGACATTACCGGATCTGTTTGCAGGCAAGATGCATGCTGTCTTGTGCCGGAGATGGAAATCCAGGGTCAAAGGCAGGGACTGGTATGACCTTGTATGGTACATAACGTATCATCCTAAACTTCATTTATATCACCTTGAGCAGAGAATGCGCCAGACGCTTGACTGGACAGGGGCTGATCGATTGGAAAAAAAAGCATTTTCCGAGATCATTCATTCATCAATCGATAAACTGGATGTTGATCAGGCACGCAGGGAGGTAAAACCCTTTGTAAAAAAGCCCGGAACGTTATCGATCTGGTCCAGGGAGTTCTTTCATGATATTGTTTCAAGGATAGAATTTGTGTGAATAACGGATGAACTATAAAATTGTTGGTACTGTATTTAACCGGTTCTCAACAGTGTAAACATGCGATTCGGATACAGGGCGATGACCATCCCCAGTCCAAAATTATTAAAAGCCTATTATATAAAGAATGTTAACAGCAATGTGCCCCGTATTCACGATCTTCTTAAGCTGTCTGTTAATGCTGATCTCGAACTCACTGATAAACAGAAAGACTTTCTGGATGAGGTGACAACATTCAATATAAAGGCCAGGTATCCGGATTATAAATACAGGTTTCATCAAAGGGCTGATCTGTAATTTACAAAAGAACATATAGTCAGGATCAAGGAGTTCAGGCAATGGATTCTCGGGAAGATAAAAGTATAATATATAAGATAATAAAAAGTTATATAAAACAGGTGGAAAAAAACAATATCAAGGTATGGCGATTATACCTGTATGGGTCCTATGCAAAGACTTATTTTGATATTGATAATTAATGTATTAGAGAGATTATTGATACAGGCGAAAGGATCATCCGAATTGGCACGGGTTACGCTTTTATTAAATTAGATGTTCACCGTAATAGTCTCAATTAAGTTCTGCTTTTATGGACATATTGGAGCCGGCAGTCGTATAGATTGGTCGAAGTTGAGGGTTGTAGATTCATTGATAATTGCTTCGCGTCTGGAAATGAATGTTGATCTGTTCGTATCTAATGATAAACATTTTATCAAGGCTGTCCCGGATGACGATATCCTGTGCTTTGATGTTTCAAGGACTAAAAAATTATTAAAGTATTATAAAGTCTTGCCGATAGAGTAAAGAGTAAGAAAAATCAAGGAAAGGAGGTATGTAACCCTAAGGTCTGATCAGGCCTTGAACAGAAGTTAAGCTGATCAAAACAACAAAACGGCCAAGGATGGCCGGAACAAACCAAAAAAATAAATCAAGGAGGATTTATCATGGCATTAAGAGTTAACACAAACGTCGCAGCAATAAACGCTCACAGGCAGTTACTCGGTACGGAATCCAGTATGGGAAAGAATATGGAGAGGCTCTCCAGCGGTTTTCGTATCAACCATGCATCTGATGATGCGGCCGGTCTTTCAATCGCCAACAGGCTCCGTACTAATGTAAGGTCCCTTACCGTTGCTTCTAGAAACGTTTCAGAGGCGCGTGCTATGGTAACGGTTGCAGAAGGTGCCGTTAACCAGGTAGAAGGCATTGTCGAAAGGATGAAAGAGCTTGCAACTCAGGCAGCATCAGATAACGCCGCTACTGACAGATCAAAACTGAAGACAGAGTATGACAGCCTTGCCGATGAAATCGATCGTATCGTAAGTGACACTGAATATCAGGGGACCAATCTGATAGACGGTACATTTGGAGCAACTGCCGCAGTTTCCCATTCTACTACGTTTACTGCAGGCGAGGTTCATCTAAGCGGTGCCGCTGCTGGCACATACTCAATGACAGCTAACGCTGGAAACCTTCAGATGACAGATGGAAGTATTACCCAGGAAGTTGCCTTTAGTGCAAATTCCACACTCAATTTTGATGCATTAGGAATTTCGATTGAGACGAATACGGGTGATACAAGCACGACCTTTGCTGCAGAATCCATTACAGTCGGCGGTTCCGGCGGATCATTCCAGGTCGGTTCCGGCGGGTCAAGCCAAGATCAGATCGATGTCACGATTTCAGGCCTTGATACTTCTACCCTTGGTATTGCAAAGGGGACTGTGGCTTTAGACTCCGTTGACCATGCCCAGACAGCGCTCGGTTTGCTGGATGCCGCGGTCAATACTATCAATACACAGCTTGGTTCCCTGGGTGCTACTGTTAACCGGATGGATTATGCGTATTCCAACCTGCAGGTGACCATAGAAAATCAATCCGCATCCGAATCGGTGATCAGGGATGTCGACATGGCTGCCGAGATGGTCGGCTTTACCAAGAATCAGATCCTTATGCAGGCGGGTACATCCATGCTTGCCCAGGCCAATATGTCAACTCAGGGTGTTCTGAGCTTAATGGGTTAAAAAACAAGTTAAGAAGGGGGTATGTGGGCCTTGAGCCCGCATACCCTGCATAGAAAGGTGGGTATGGCCATGAAGATAGAGGCAGTAAACATGATATCGGCAGAACCTGTTGACAGGGGTATTGCCGGGGAAGCGTCTCAGGCCATTGCTGAGGAAATAAATGCAAAGGCAAAAGGTCCTCCCCGAAACGAGGAGGATAAGATCCATCGGGACAACAATAATTCTGCCGAAGAGATTCAGAAGAATATCAATGAGCTAAATTCGCAACTCGAAGACCTGAACCATTCCATACAGTTTTCCGTTGACAATGAGACAAAGGACATCGTTGTAAAGGTCGTGGATAAAGAAAGCGGTGAAGTGGTAAGGCAGATCCCCCCGGAAGGCGTCATGAAACTCAGAGAGAGCATCAAGGATATGGCCGGGTTGATTGTCGAAAAAAAGGTATAGAGCACATTCAGGTCTTGATGTGCGGCTGATATGGTAGGGCAGCTGTCAAGATCCGGTTTTATTTTGCCGAAAAAGAGATCAGTCTTCGTGCCGAGGAGAGAATATGGCAAACTATATATCAGGCATGGCATCAGGTATTGACTGGACTTCTATGGTCAGTCAGATGATGGAGTTGGAGCATCGGCCCATTGATCTGATGGAGGCTGATAAGGATGATCTGGATGATCGTAAAAATGCCTGGTCTCAGGTAAACACAAAGCTGCTTTCGCTTAAGACTGCAGTGAGTGCCATGTCCGAGCAGGATGATTTTGATCTGTATACACCAAGCGCAAGTATTACCGGTACAACCCAGGATGTCGATGATTTCTTGAGTTATGCTGTCGGGTCCACTGCATCTCAGGGTTCCTATACCATAAAGATAGACAATCTGGCTCAGGCCCAGAAACTCGGATCCAGAAGCTTTGCCTCAACAAGCGATGCCTTGAATTTAGAGGGAGATATCCTTATAAACTCCAGCGTCGTGAATATTGTCGCCACAGACAGTCTCCTTGATATCCAGGGGAAGATAAATGCGATTAACTCCGGCGAAGACCCGGCAAAGATTACAGCCTCCATATTTACCGCTGATGATGGTGAATATCGGCTTACCATAACAGCGCAAGACACAGGTTCTGACGGCATTGACATAGCCAATGCCTCATCGCAGGATATACTTAGTCAGCTGGGAATTGCAGATGATGCCGTGAGCCTGAACAACTCCATTACAGGTGGGGCTCAGTCATCAATCTATACCAGTTCCACGCAGGATATAGAGACGCTTCTCAGTCTGAATTCACCCTCATCCGGCAATGTTACAATAGCAGGTGAGAGTATAGCAATAGACCTTTCCAGTGATTCGCTTCAGTCCATCAGGGATACCATCAACAACAATGCAAATTTGCAGGCACTTGGTGTGAGTGCCTCTGTCGTGTCGGATACAAGCTCAAGCACCACAACATATACCCTGCAGATCGACGGGACTCAGACAATGAGCGATACAAACAATATCCTCCAGACCCTGGGTTTCTTGAGGCAGGGGCATTCCGCTGTCAGCGGTGTGACCGGTGATGCTTCAAATACAGCCAACGGAGAGACCATTACGGAAGATACCCTTATTGCGGATATAGATGGGTACAATACCTGGACATCGGGCGATACCATCACTATCGAGGGGGCTGATCACGATGGGGTAGGTGTGGGGCCGACAGATTTTACCATAACATCCACATCCACCATGGACGACCTTCTCGATGCCATTGAGACTGCATTCGGCAGTGATGTTAATGCATATGTGGACGGAGATGGTGCAATCGTTGTGGAGGATAACCAGGCAGGTACGTCCAACCTTGCGCTTACCCTTACGCCGGCTGTTGATGATGGAAACTCTACGCTGGGATTCGGCAGCTTTGCCTCTTCAACCGTTAGGCAGCGTCAGATCACTGAAGGACTGGATGCACAGATTACCCTTGACGGTGTTTCCGTCACCAGATCGACAAACCAGATAACCGATGTCATCTCCGGTGTTACACTTGATCTTGTAAATGAGGATGAAGATGCAGAGATCACCTTGAACATCACAAGGGATTATGACGGTGTGAAAGAGATGATAGGGGAATTTATAAGCAGTTATAACGACGTGATTTCATATGTGAATGCTCAGCATGTGGTTACTCAAAATGATGATGAATCTGTTGATACGCCACCATTGTTCGGCGACAGTTCACTGTTGAGCGTGAAGAGCAGTATCAGGGATGTGGTCCTCTCTCAGGTCGCCGGCCTGGAATCCTCCTTTGATCGATTAAGCTATATAGGCATCAGTATCGATAAAGAGGGCCTGCTTTCCATGAACGATTCAACCATGGATGATTATCTGCAGACAAATTTTTCCGACGTTGTGAATCTCTTTATTGCGCAGGGCAACAGTACGGACAGCAATCTCAGTTATGTCGGTTCCGGAGTTAAGACGCAGGAGGGCTCCTATGAGGTGGAGATCACCCAGGCGGCAACCCAGGCAAGTACTACAGGGGTCGGGTTCAGCGGAACACTCAGCGAGGCTGCAACTATTACTATAACCAGTGGTACGAGCGTGGCCGAGGTCTCTTTGAGTGCGGGCTGGAATATATCGTCTATTGTAAATGCGATAAATTCTGAGCTTTCCGAAGAATATGAAGAGATACGGATTGGTTCTAATGCATATTATGCGGATGCGTTGCAGGCAAGTCCGATTACCGAGGACACCACCTGGAACAGTGTATATGACGCGGTTGGTGTCTCTGCAGGCCTTTCTGATAGCGATACTATCAGTTTTTCCGGATTAAAGAGAAACGGTGTAGTCGTAAATGGCGAGTATACAATAGAAGATGCCGGGTCGGATACCGTTGCAGATCTGTTGACGCAGATCGAGGAAGATTTCGGTTCGGGATATGATGCATATATCGATTCGCAAGGCCGGATTGCGATAAATGACACTACAGTAGGGGAATCGAGTCTTTCCTTAACCATTACCCCTGTTGAAAATCTGGATTTTGGAGAGATAGGTGTAACTGAAGATGGGTCACAAGAGGGTAGGTATTCCATAGGTGTCAGCGCTGTCAGTGACGGCGGGCAGCTAAAGTTATATTCGGACAGTTACGGTGATGACAGCTTTGATGTTGCTGTTAGTGCGGGGAATCTTGGTATTACAGATGGTACCTATACCGGTGATGATGTTGCAGGCAGGATCAGGGAAGAAGGTGCCAGTGAATGGCAGACCATGACGGGGCAAGGTCAGAGTCTGACCGTGGATGACGATCAGGACGTAGAAGGACTGGTAGTGCAATATACCGGGACGGCAACCGGTATTTTAGACTTTGATTTTATTACAGGCATTGGAGAGAAATTAGATAATACATTGTATTATATGACGGATCAATTCGATGGTTATGTTGCTACAAAACAGGATAGCCTTCAGGACCGTATGGATTCTATAGACGCACGGATTAGATCTGCCGAGACCAGACTTGATAAGAGGCAAGAGATCATGATGAATAAATTTATCATGATGGAAAGGCTTGTATCGCAGATGCAGTCCCAGATGCAGTGGCTGAACGGTCAGATAAGTTCGTTAAGTGGGACATCTTAACACTCCTGACAACAACATAAATATTATACTCTAACAGCAATTATTTCTTTAGTTTGTTCGCCCTGCCGCTGCACAGCCCCCTTATATCTACGGATATTCTCCGTAATTCCGTACGGGATATTATATCAGTTCTGGTTTGAAAGGATCTGATATTTACGGCCCTCTACATTCAGCACGATAGAGCCGTTTTCGTCGTGGTCCATCATGAGTGCAAGGTTGTAATACGCCGGTCTTGAAAACCTTACCCTTATTCTGTTCGGCAGGGTAGTGTATAAGACATTGTCCAGCCCAATCTCCAGCTTTTCAGGTTGCAGAGGATAGGCCCAGGATGTGTTCAGCACCATGACCAGGCCGTTTTCCTTATCGCCGAGTATGGAGGCGACTACAAAGGGGCAGTCTTCGACATCGACATAGCAGACCTCTGGTTCCATGACGATCTTGTACCTGCCGTCAGGATCCTTGCGGAGGGCCTTCCAGAAGCCCTGGAGGACATTGGGATTGATAATCTCTTTATCTTCATAGAACCATTTTCCGTCTTTATCTATACGGATGCAGCAGTATTCAGTGATATCCCTTAACTCTGTATACATTGCAACTCCTTGTTCTATTATGGTTGTGCCATGTAAAGTTTGGACACGTGGTATTATTCACATAAAACCCTCATGAAATCAACTGAACCCTTGACTGAATTGCCATAGGGATGCACAATGGCTTGAATCTAATTGAAGATTCGAGGTGTATGAAGCCGTATATGAAATATTGTTTGAAGATAATAGTATTATTGCCCCTGATATTTCTGTCTGCAGCCGTGACCGTCCAGGCCGATGTGATCTATACGGTGAAAAAGGGGGATACCCTTAAAAAGATAGCATCCGTGTATTTTCCTTTAACCGCATCCTACACAAAGGATGAACTTGTCCAAGATATCTTCAGGGTAAACAATATGACATCTCAACACCTCAGTATCGGACAGGAGCTGATAATCCCTGTTGTAAGGGATGAGCCGATCAGGCCTGTACGGGTGAAAAGGCCCGTAGGCTATGAGGCGAAAGGGGTATATATAAACCAGTGGAATGCGGGCACGCGAAAGGTTTTTGACGTGGCTGAAAAGCTCGAATGTTGCGGGGCGAACACGATTGTGTTTGATGCCAAAGACGTTAAGGGCGGCCTGTCATACAGGAGCTGCATACCGGGCAGGTTCGCCGGAATAAGATCATATCCCTATGCCATAGAAGATATATCGAAGCTCGTTGAATATCTTCATGATATGGACATACACGTCGTGGCAAGGGTGAGTGTATGCAAGGACATACTCATAGCAGGCGCCATGCACCACTGGAGGTTGGCAGATGACTGGCTCGACCCAGCTAATGTCGAGGTCCGCGAATATACCCTGGCTGTGATAAAAGAATTGACAGAGCTAGGCATAGACGAGATCCAGCTGGACTACTTCAGGTACCCTGCGGACAGCAAGACCGATACGGGTATACAGGGAAAGACCAGGTCGGATATCATGGCAGAGTTCCTTTCGCAGATATACGCGCTGACATCTTCAAAAGGGGTTCTGCTTTCACTGGACATGTTCGGTATAGTTATATGGCAGCACCCTCAGGATATAGCCGTGGTAGGCCAGGATGTAATAAAGATGAAGCCCTACCTGGACGTCATCTCTCCGATGCTCTACCCATCGCACTTCAGCAAGGGCTTTGCAGGTGTAAAAAATCCGGCCGATGAACCGTACATGTTTGTAAGCCGGGGTGTAATAAGGCTTAAGGCCCTTTTGAACGATGACGTGATCATAAGGCCATGGCTTCAGGCATTCCCTTTAAGGGTGAGTATAGGCTACGGACCCGGGTTTATAGAGACCCAGATCATTGCAGCCGATAATTCCGGGGGCAGGGGATGGCTGTTGTGGAGCCCGGGCAACTATTATGACGATTCTTATGAGGCGATAAAAAACCTGAAACACAGGTCTATCCAAAACAGTGACTTGGCCGAAACCGTTACAACCAGCGGTACTGTCGGGCCGGATCCACCGGCTTGCCTGCCGGTGGATAAAGACTGAAGAGTTGTCCCGTTATCACTACATTATAAAATAACGATAATAACAGGGGGGTTTATATGAAGCTGAATATTGGATCTGTAGCCCCGGAGTTTTCTGCAGGCGACTGCAATGACATAGACAGAGATCTTTCCAGCCTGGTCAAGGATGGACCGGTCGTTCTTGTTTTTCTGAGGGGTTTCGGTTGACCTTTCGCCCGAAAGCATCTGGGTCAGATGAAAGAAGACATCGGGCAATTTGCAGACAGAAAAGCCCGGATCGTTGTGATTGCGCCGCATGAAAAAGACAAGGTAAGGGCCTACTGGGAAAAGGAGGATCTTCCATTTATCGGCATACCTGATCCTTTCGGGAAATTAGGGCGGCTCTATGGCCAACAACGGAACCTCCTCAAACTGGGGCGGATGCCGGCACTTTTTATCATTGATAAAAAAGGCACAATAGTTTTTTCGCAATACGCAAAGAATATGTCGGATATTCCTGAAGATAAAGATCTTTATCAGGTGTTGGAAAGAATAACATAAAAAAGGCGGGGTAGATCAATATAGTCGTCAGTACGCCCCAAACCGTTCCATGCTTCATCTGGACCTGCAAAGTATAAATAAAGTTCTCCCCTTTTAGGAAAAGATGTTATGTGCAAAAATAAGCAAATATCATAAGTATTAATAAGATTCGTATATTCAATTAACCGTATTTAAACAAAGATTGGGTTCAACTTCTACTAGGGGTAATTTTTGAAATTTGTAATATTGATACCGAGGCGTTATCCTTTATTTTATATTGAGGGGGTTTTTATGAAAAAAGTCGTATACTTTATCGCTATAGTAACCTTTGTTCTTTCCTTTCCCGCCTTGGCTGATTGCCACGAGACCATTAGTGATGAAGATTACAGAGAAGCTGTTCAGTGGTACACCGAGTCTGCAGAACAAGGGGATAAGTATGCACAATATAGCCTTGGATTGATGTATCAAAAAGGCGAGGGAGTTTCTCAGGATTATAAGGAAGCAGTAAGATGGTATGCCAAGTCTGCAGGGCAAGGATTTTGTATAGCTCAATATAATCTTGGTGTAATGTATGATAACGGGCAGGGAGTACCTCAGGATTCTATCCAGGCTTATAAATGGTATTGTCTTTCAGCTGCACAAGGCGAACAGAATGCAATAAAGAGCCGTAATAGATTAACTGAAAAGATGACCCCATCTCAAATCGAGCAGGCTAAGAAACTCGTTTCTCAATGGAAGCCGAAAGAATAAGCAGAGGACCTTATATCCCAAGCTGCGATCACAGATATGCAAGGATTGGTATAAAAGAATCGCACCATCTTTTGTTTTCAGGCGTTTTCTTTATGCCATGCCCTAGGTTGGATTCTGCGCTGATCATGGTTAAAAACCATAGAACAATCGTACGTAGGGGCGGGCCTATGTGTCCGCCCGGATAATATCGCACTGCATATCTCTGTTGACACGTTAGAAGGTATCTGTATATATCCCCTGGCAATCCAAATCGCGATATCGGTTCTTTAAAAGTATGTATTGTCACATAAAGACAACTAAATTGAAAGGTTACAGTAAGTTAATTCCAGCTAAGCCTAAAGATGATTATCGCGGATTTGTCACTAAACTGTTCGTGATTTATGTCGATATAAACAGTATAATAAGGAGATCAACTATGAAAAAATCATCAATATTTATTCATTCAAAACCCGTTTTAAAGACCATGAATCTGGATCCTAAAGATAAGAAAGGAAAAGAGCTCTTAAGTTATTATAAGGATTATATGGGGATTGAAGATATAGAAGCAGATAATATATTATCGGAAGAGACCCTTAATCAAGATAAACCAATAGATACAGAGCTGGCTACACAAACAGCACACACGGATGAAGACGAGGTGATGGGTAAACTTTGCAGCGGAATCCGTTAAAAAGACAACAAGTTGGGAAGGTGTCGTGGATGCCTTCCCGTTCGGTAGAGGCGTGAGTTATTATTCTTTCCACAAGCTGTTTCTAAGGCACTTACCTGAAAATCTATGGTTTTGACCGACAGGTTCATGTCGCATAATATGATGCGTTGTATAAAAAAATAAATTATGTAGTTAGCAATAAAGTGGCACAATTTTATAGTCAATTTGTCTGCCCAAGATTGATTGCATCGGTTGTTGGAGTACAAAACCGCAAAGAAAAGATCAAAGAAATAGAAATTATATCAAATAATTGACAGTATAATCCCGTCATGAATAAAGGTCTTTTGTCTGCGCCCCCTGTGCCTCTGCGCAGAATATATCCTTCGGTCATATTC